>TARA_B100001113_G_scaffold60516_1_pt1 | contig 21539 bp, 21 predicted proteins | sample TARA_B100001113 | Tara Oceans TARA_B100001113 (sample SAMEA2622402) | marine metagenome | biome: marine biome (ENVO:00000447); feature: deep chlorophyll maximum layer (ENVO:xxxxxxxx); material: "saline water (ENVO:00002010), including plankton (ENVO:xxxxxxxx)" | depth 50 m | reverse complement strand
ATAAAGATGATAGAAATCGGAATTGAGGAAGGTGCAAGGTTAGTTGCAGGTGGTGTGGAAAGACCTGATGGTTATGATAAAGGCTATTATGTCAAACCAACTGTCTTCGCAGATGTAACTAATGATATGACAATTGCTAAAGAGGAAATTTTCGGACCTGTTTTATGTATTATGAAATATGAATCTGAGGAAGAGGCAATTGATATTGCTAATGATACCGAATATGGTCTAGCAGGATATGTACAAGGCGAATTATCGCATGCAATTAAAGTAGGAAATCAGATAAGGGCTGGGCAAATCACTATTAATGGAGGCGCCAGAGGTAATGCTGCTCCATTTGGTGGCTACAAGGCTTCAGGTAATGGAAGAGAACATGGTAAACATGGTCTTGAAGAATGCCTTGAAACCAAAGCAATAATTATTCCAGCAAGTTAATCTAAAAGGTCTGGCTGCATCTTTATTATTTTATCAAAGGCAGGCTGATAGCTTGCCCAAGCAGCAATATCATTCGCTATAAATTCTCTCGTCTTTATTGCAGTATCGTGTGGGATTAATTTTGGTTTCCCTGCAGCTTCTGCCATTAATTGTGCCTGACAACATCTTTCCATTGACATATAAAACCAAAGGGCGATATCTACTGAAGGTCCAGTCGTCAGAATTCCATGATTTTGCAGAATAGCAACTTTTTTATCTCCTAAGGCTTTTGCAATTTCATCTCCTTCGTTAACCTCTTCGACAACACCAGAAAAATCTTCATAAATTCCTTGATTCTCATAAAATGCACACGCATCCTGAGAAATTGGATCTAAAAGTTTTCCAAGTGTTGAAAAAGTTCTGCCGTAAATTGAGTGAGAATGTGCTGCTGCATTTACGTCTGGTCTTGCTTTATGAAGTCTTGAATGAATTGCAAAGGCTGCTACGTTAACATCTTTATCTCCTTGAACTACTTTTCCGTCATGATTAACTAATAAAAGATCTGAAACAGAAATCTGTGAAAAGTGAACGCCTAAAGGATTTACCCAAAAATGATCTTTGAATTCAGGATCTCTATACGTGATATGGCCAGCAACACCCTCATTAAAACCAAAATAGTCAAAAAGCCTAAATCCGGCTGCTAATTTTTCTAATTGGTTTCGTCTTTCTTCCGCAGGGTTGGCAAATTCTTGAAAAATTAAACCTTTTTCTTTAATTGGTAATTTTCCATTTGTAATATCAATTTTAATGGGTGCAACATTTGACATAGTTTTTATTCTCCTAAGCTCTATAATGTTAAAATAGCTTATCAAAATACGACGTAAATATGAAATATAGAATTGAAAAAGATAGTCTAGGTGAAGTAAAAGTACCTTCAAAAGCACTTTGGGGAGCACAAACGCAAAGAGCAATAAATAATTTTCCTATAAGCGGTATAAAAATGGACTTTCCTTTTACAAAGTCGTTTGTATCTTCTTTAGGCTTAATAAAAGATGCTGCTGCAAGGGCAAATTTACGCCTTAAATTAATTTCTTCAAAAAAATCTAAAGCTATTTCAAGAGCCTCTAAAGAAGTTTGGCAAGAAAAACATCATCATGAATTTCCAATCGATGTCTTTCAAACAGGATCTGGAACAAGTTCAAATATGAACGCTAATGAGGTTATAGCAACCTTAGCATCTACATATTCAAAAATTAAAATTAGCCCCAATGATGATGTAAATATGAGTCAAAGCAGTAATGATGTGATACCTTCTGCTATTAAAATTAGTGCTCATATGGATCTAACGAAGAAGTTATTCCCCTCATTAGATGCTTTGATCAAATCAATTGATGATAAAGCAGATTCCTTAAAAGGAATAATTAAAACTGGTAGAACCCACCTAATGGATGCCATGCCAATAGACTTCTCAGAAGAATTAAAGGCGTGGTCCAGTCAGCTTAAATCATCTAAAGAAATGTTAAATATTTTAGAGAAAAAATTTCTTGAATTGCCTCAAGGCGGAACTGCTGTAGGTAGCGGAATAAATGCTCATAAACAATTTGCAAAATGTTTTGCTCAAGAGATATCAAAGCTATATGGTAATAAATGTAAATTTACTCCAGCTGATAATTTTTATCATGAATTAAGTGTCCAGGATTCTTCAGTTCAACTATCTGGTGAATTAAAGAACTTAGCCATCATATTAATGAAGATTTCTAACGACTTAAGATGGATGAATAGCGGACCTTTGGCTGGTATTTCTGATATTGAGCTTAAGCCATTACAGCCAGGAAGTAGCATTATGCCGGGTAAAGTTAATCCTGTTATCCCTGAAGCTGTTGCAATGGCATCTGCTGACGTTATTGGTAATGACGTTTCGATAACTGTAGCTGCTCAATCAGGTAGCTTTCAGTTGAATGTCATGCTACCAGTAATTGCTTACAATCTTTTAAAAAGTATCAATCTTTTAAGTGGTTCTATGAATGCTTTAGCCAAAAATGCTATCAAATCATTTAAAGTAAATCATGAAAATTTAGAAATATCTTTGTCTAAGAATCCAATACTGGTAACTGCGCTAAATCCAATAATTGGATATGAAAAAGCTGCAGCTATTGCAAAGAAAGCTTATAAACAAAATAGGCCAATTATTGATGTTGCGTCTGAAGAAACAGATTTATCTAAAGCTAAACTTAAGAAACTGCTAGATCCTTCAAAGTTAGCTAAAGGAGGTATTTAATTTGTCTAATGAACTTTCTAAAAGTACCTGTGAAGCCTGCAAAGTAGACGCACAATCACTTACCGACAAAGAGATAAAAGATCTTGCTCCTCAAATACCATCATGGATGATTCACGAGGAAGATGGTATCAAAAAGCTGATATCCTCTTTTGCTTTTTGTAATTATGAGGATTCGGTTAGCTTTGCAAATAAAGTCGCTAAATTAGCCGAAGAAGAAGACCATCACCCAGAAATTGTCTTAGAGTGGGGGAATGTTACTGTTTCTTGGTGGTCGCACAAAATTAATGGTCTACATAGAAATGATTTCATTTGTGCATCGAAAACAGACAGTATTTTTAAAAATTCTTAGTAAGAAAAAAATTTAAACAATGAATCAAAACGCAAAGCCATATCAATTCATAGCTTGGATAGCTACCACAATTTTAATTCTTGCTGCTGTCCTTGCGAGCTTTGTGCCCGCTATGGAATATCACCATTGGGCATTTATTATTGCTAATTCGTTATGGGTTATTGTTGGAATTTTATGGAAAGAAACGACTCTGATAGTTTTAAATGCTGGCTTAACAATAATTTATATTATGGGTCTAACCCTATAGGAATATAAACTTTGAAATAAAAATTATGGTTAAAAACCATGCAGCAGATGAAATATTTTTTATTTCACCATTTGTAATTTTTAAAACTACGTAGGATAAAAATCCTAGAGCAATGCCATCCGCAATAGAAAATGTTAAAGGTATCATTATTACGATCACCAATGCTGGAAGGAGTTCTGTAATATGATTCCAATTAAGTTTTTCCATTCCACCAAGCATTAATATAGCTACATAAATCAGTGCACCTGACGTAGCATAAGGTGGAATTATTGAAGCTAATGGAGATAAAAAAATTGCTAGAATAAATAACATTCCTACAATGACAGCCGTTAGACCAGTTCTCCCTCCTGCTTCAACTCCAGCAGAACTTTCAACATAGCTTGTAACAGGAGAACACCCAAAGAAAGTGCCAAATATACTTACTCCACTATCTGCTATTAATGCCTTATCAAGATTTTCTGCCTCGCCATTTTCATCTAATAAGTTTGCTCTTGATGCAACACCAACCAATGTACCAGTTGTGTCAAAAAGGTTTACAAATAGAAAAGACATAATAACTGTCAACATCCCAAGGTTTAAGGCACCATGAATATCTAATTTCATAAGAGTTGGTGCAATACTAGGAGGAAGTGATGTAACCCCATTGAATTTAACAAGATCAGCATATATAGCCAAAGAAGTTATTATCAAAATTCCTATAATAATAGCGCCAGGAACCTTTCTTATGGATAATGCAGCAATTATAAGAAATCCCATTGCAGCTAGAAGTGTTTCTATTTTTGAAAAGCTACCTAGTAATGGATATTTTGCTCCTTCAACGTTAAATAAAATTATTCCCCCTGCCTCTAATCCAATTATTCCGATAAATAATCCGACTCCAGCACCCATAGCTATCCTTAAATTCATTGGTATGCTTGCAATCATCCAGCTTCTAAGATTTGTAATACTCATTATAAAAAATAAAATTCCGGCAAGATAAACAGCACCAAGTGCAACTTCCCATGAGTATCCCATCTTTCCAACAACCGTATATGTAAAGAAAACATTTAAACCCATTCCTGGTGCAAGGCCTATTGGCCAATTTGCAAAAAATCCCATCACAAAACATGCAATTGCTGCAGCAATGCAAGTGCCTACAAAAATTGCACCTTTATCCATACCACTGTCCGCCATGATTGAAGGATTTACAAAAATAATATATGCCATGGTCAAGAAGGTTGTAAATCCAGCAATTACTTCTGATTTAATATCAGTATTATTTAAATCAAGTTGAAAAATGTTATTCAGAAAATTTCGCATGGAAATAAGTATATTCTAAATAACACAGGTGTTGTTGAAAGTGTTAATATAAGCTTTAAATTTTTTTACATGCAAAACTTAAATATATTAATTTGGCATATTAATTGCATACATTAGTATAAATAACACATCTATAAAGAGGATACATTTACTATGAAATTTACTATGTTATTTAGGACATCTTTTACTTTTATATTATTCTTTTCTTTAACTAACAACATCTTGGCTCAAGAAAAAGAATTGGTATTTGAAGAAGTTATAGTTACAGCTGAAAAAAGAGATGAAAGTCTTCAAACTATTTCTCAAGCTGTTACCGCCATCACAGACTCAGAGATTGAAGCAAAAAATATTAATTCATTTGTTGATTTAAGCTCTATAGTGCCTGGTGTCACTGTTGCAAAGAATGAAGGATATAAAACTGTTATTTCAATAAGAGGTGTTGGTAATGAAACAAATCAGAATGCAATTGCAGCACCATCAGTAGCATTTCATATAGATGGTATTTTTATTGCCTCACCATTTTCATTACAAACTGACTTTATAGATGTAGAGAGAATTGAAGTCCTTAGAGGACCTCAAGGAACTCTTTTTGGTCAAAACTCAACTGGCGGTGCGATTAATGTAATAAGTAAAAAGCCCTCAACTCTTGATAATTCTTCTAGTGCGGATATCACTGTTGGAACTTATGGTCTGCAGAAAGTTCGTGCAACTTCTAATATTCCATTATCAGATAATATCGCTACTCGAATTTCTGTATCAATGACGGAAAGAGATGGATTTACAAAAAATATCTTTACAGGTCAAGATCTTGATGATGCCTCAAATATAAGCGTTAGAACTGATTGGATTTTTGAGCTAAGTGATACATCATCTTTAAGAATATTTGGGCAATATTTTGATGTTGACAGAAATGGTGCAGCTATTAGAGGAATTGATGACCAATCGCCAGGTATGCGAAAGTTATCCCAAAACACTCTCTCAAATCAGCAATTAACTTCATCTTTAGCTGCTATGATTTTTGAAACAGACCTTGGATTTGCAAATCTAAAAGTATTAGCTAGTTCTCAAGATGATGACATATCAGTTACAAGAGATAATGATCGTCACAATTTTGGTGATGCTGTCTTATCTATTCCAGGTTTAGGAGCTGGTTCTACCTACCAACAAGCTGAATTTCGTCCTGAAACTTCTGTTGTAGAAACAAAAACTTTCGAAATCAATCTTATTTCAAATGAACCTCTGATGGATGGCAAGCTTGATTGGACTGTAGGCGCTTTTTATATGGAACATGAGATAGAGAATGTAATCAGAGGCTATAGAGATGATGATCTTGACGGAGTGTTCAAATATGTTTGTGATGCTTCTTTTGCAGATCCAAACTATTGTTATCAGCATGATTATGGAATACCCGGAAGATTCGATATTTTTGGACCAAATGCCGATGTTGACTTTTTCACAGATGCTTTTCCTTATAGAGAATCTATTTCTGTATATGCTCAAACCACATACAGTATTTCTGACATCTTTAGAGTTGTTTCTGGATTAAGATATTCTGAAGATACTTTTGGCACCGATGTTACAAATTTTATAAATACAGAGAGCTTTCAAGAAGAAGGTACTACCGATGAAATTACAACCAGAATCACTGGTGAATATGATTTAGCTGAAGCAACAATGGTTTATTTAACATTTGCTAGCGGCTTCAAACCAGGCGGAAGTAATCTAACATTTGGTTTTGATAATGATAATGCGCCTCCAATGGTTTTTCCAACATACGAGGCAGAAACAGTTGATTCTGTAGAGTTAGGGATAAAAACTGATTTACTTGACGGAAGAGCTAGAGCAAATATTGCTGCATTTTCATATGACTATGAGAACTTGCAATTTCAAGCAACTGATCCAGATCCTTATAGAGGAGGCGTTGCAAACATACCCGAGTCTGAAATGTCTGGTGTTGAGATTGAGTTTACAGGTTTAGTAACAGATTCTTTCACTGTTGATATGAATTTGTCATTCCTTAACTCAGAAGTCACGTCAGATTATGATGTCCTCGATAATGTAGATGCTTATCAATACTTTTTTGGTCAAGAAGATTTGAGATATGGATTAAGGGAAAATGTAAGAGGAAATAAATTAGCAAAAACTCCAGAGTTTACTGCCGATGTCAACTTCACTTATGAAACTGATCTTTCATCAGGAAATCTCTTAACTGCAGTAGTGCAATATGTTAAACGAGGCGAACTTGAGCAAAGAGTATCAAACAATCCAATAGTTGACTCGATTGGTGCTTATGCAGTTGTAAATCTTACAGTAGGAATCGATTTTGCTAATGATATAGGTCTAGATTTTATGATATTGAATGCTACTAATAAGGATGGTGTTAATTCAAGCATGACCGATGTCTTTGGTGTTGCTGCAACTGGCTTAGAGCTAATACCTCCTAGACAGTTTATGACAAAAGTAAGTTTTAATTTTTAATTAAATTTAATGGAAAAGCTTTTTATAAAATCTGATGATTTATTGAAAGATTCATTTCAACTAGCATGGAATGTATATGAAAGCGGATTTGAACCAAATTATATTGTTGGTGTATGGAGAGGTGGCGCTCCAATTGGGATCGCTGTTCAAGAGTTTCTAAGTGTTTTAGGAGTTAAATCAGATCATGTAGCTATAAGAACGTCATATTATTCTGGTATCGGCGAACATAAAGAAAATGTAAATGTATACGGATTAAATTATGTAATTCGAAAGCTAGAATCTCATGATAGATTGTTAATTGTTGACGATGTCCATGATACTGGAAATTCAATAGCTCAGATTATGAGCGATATAAAAGTTGCTTGTAAGAAAAATACACCAGAAATGAGGGTTGCAACGCCATATTTCAAGCCAAATAAGACTCAGACAGGCAATAAACCACACTATTTTCTTCATGAAACTGATCGATGGTTAGTTTTTCCTCATGAGCTCGAAGGTCTATCTTTGGAAGAAATAAAGACAAATAAACCAGAGCTATCAAACTTAATACAAAATATTAAAGACAAGATTTGAAAAGTTGATTTAATTCTCAGTCTTTTTTTTCCCTTTTCATTTAGTTATAATCTGTCATGGACAAATTAAAATCTAAAGCATTAACATTCGACGATGTGTTGTTGCTACCCAAATATAGCGATTTCCTTCCAAGTGAAGCATCTATTGAATCAAATCTAACTAAAAACATTACTTTAAAGACTCCTCTTATGTCTGCGGCGATGGATACTGTAACTGAATCTAAAATGGCAATTTCATTAGCTGAAGCTGGCGGAATTGGGATTATCCATAAAAATAATTCAATTGAAGAACAAGCGGCTGAAGTTAAGGCAGTTAAAAAATATGAAAGTGGAATTGTAAGAGATCCAGTAACCATTGAGTCAAATAAATCTATTGGGGAGCTAAAACAACTCACAAACGAGCTAAGCATCTCTGGGATGCCAGTTGTAGATGAGGATGAATTAAAGGGAATTGTTACAAGTAGAGATTTTAGATATGCAGATAATATGGAAGAAATGGTTTCTTCCATAATGACTCCCTTAGAAAAATTAGTAACCGTAGAAGAGGGTTTTTCTCAAGAAGATGTTATGAGGCTTATGTATAACAACAGGATTGAAAAAGTATTAGTTCTAGACGGACAAAATAAATTATCTGGATTAGTAACAATGAAAGATATTGAAAAATCTGCCCAAAATCCAAACGCAACAAAAGATTTATCTGGCAGACTGCAAGTAGGAGCAGCCATAGGAACTGGCGAAGATACTTTAGATAGGGCGAAAGCATTATATGAATCTGGTGTGGATGTATTTGTTGTTGATAGCGCACATGGACATTCAAAAAACGTAATTAACACAATTAAATTACTTAAGGACAATTTTAAAGATGTGGATGTGATTGGAGGAAATATCGCAACCGCAGAAGCTGCAATAGATTTGGCGAAAGCAGGCGTTGATGCCGTAAAAGTAGGAATGGGACCAGGGTCTATATGCACAACTAGAATAATAGCTGGAATAGGAGTGCCTCAAATCAGTGCAATTCTTGAGATTAAAAATGCTCTTGCTGGAAAAGATATTAATATTATTGCTGATGGAGGGATAAGATTTTCAGGAGATATTGCAAAAGCGATCGCTGCTGGAGCAGACTCGGTAATGTTGGGCAGTCTTTTTGCTGGAACAGAAGAGGCTCCAGGTAAGGTGGAACTCTTTCAAGGCAGAAGTTTTAAAACCTATAGAGGAATGGGGTCTATTGGTGCTATGACTGAGAGAGATGATGCTAATAGATACTTACAAGAAGATGTGGAAACAGATAAATTAGTCCCTGAGGGAATAGAAGGCAGAGTTCCATATAAAGGATTAGTTATTAATGTTATCAACCAACTTATTGGAGGCCTAAGACAGAGCATGGGTTATATTGGATGTAAAAATATTCCAGATATGCAAAATAATAGTCAATTTATTGAAATTACGAATGCTGGAATGACAGAAAGTCATGTTCATGATGTAATGATTACAAAAGAAGCACCAAATTATCAAAGAAGTTAATTAAATGAGCAAGCTATCTGTTAGCAATAAAAAAATTGATACTATTTTGGTGTTAGATTTTGGTTCACAATACACACAATTAATTGCAAGAAGAATTAGAGAAAGCGATGTATATTCAGAAATTCTTCCTTGGGATATAGATGAAAATAAAATTATTGATTTAAATCCAATAGGTATAGTTCTATCTGGCGGACCAAATTCAGTTACAGAAAGCTATACACCAAGAGTTCCTCAATGCGTATTTGATTTAGGTATACCAATTCTTGGAATATGTTATGGAATGCAAACTCTAGCAGAGCAAATGGGTGGTCATGTGGTGTCTACAGATCAGAAAGAATTCGGCCATTCAGAATTAGAAGTACTTAATGATTCAATTATATTTAAGGATTTAGACAAAAAGATTAATGTATGGATGAGTCATGGAGATCAAGTTCAAGATTTGCCAGATGAGTTCAATCTAGTTGCATCAACCGCTACTGCACCTATTGCAGCCATGGAGCACAAGACCTTACCAATTTACGCTATTCAATTTCACCCCGAAGTGACTCATACTGATCACGGACAAGAAATAATAGAGAATTTTATTTTTACTATATGTAATGCTAATAGTGATTGGAAGATGGATGATCTTATTTCTCAAAGAATAAATGATATTAAAGAACAAGTTCAAAAGGAGAAGGTTCTTTTAGGTCTTTCTGGAGGAGTGGATTCTTCCGTAACTGCAGCTTTGCTTCATAAAGCAGTAGGAAAAAAATTAACGTGTGTCTTTGTAGATAATGGATTGCTTAGAAAGGGAGAGGCAGATGAAGTAATGCAAACCTTTAAAGATAATATGAATTTAAATGTAGTTAAATCTGATAGCGCAGAAATTTTTCTTAGACATTTAAAGAATGTAGATGAACCAGAGCAAAAAAGAAAAGTTATTGGGAGAACTTTCATTGATGTTTTTGATGCAGAAGCAAATAAATTAAAAGACATAAAGTTTCTAGCTCAAGGAACTATATATCCCGACGTTATTGAATCTTCTGGATCAGAATCAAAAGAAGCTAGAGTTATAAAATCTCATCATAATGTTGGAGGTTTACCGGAAGAAATGGCATTAGATTTAGTCGAACCTTTAAGAGACTTATTTAAAGACGAGGTAAGAAGGATGGGGGTTGAGCTAGGCATTCCAAAAGAAATGCTCGAAAGGCATCCTTTCCCCGGACCAGGACTTGGGGTTCGAATTATTGGAGAGATCACGAAAGAAAAAACAAAAGTTTTACAAGAAGCTGATTTTATTTTTATTGAGGAACTAATTAAAGCTAATTTGTACGAAAAGGTAAGCCAAGCATTTGCAGTGCTGCTTCCAGTTAAATCAGTTGGCGTTGTTGGTGATGAGAGAAGATATGCAGAGGTAATTGCTCTGAGAGCAGTTGAAACTGTAGATTTTATGACCGCAAGATGGGCTCATTTGCCATATGAATTTCTTGAACATGTTTCTAATAGAATTGTTAATGAAATAGAAGATGTGAGTAGGGTGGTTTATGATATTTCTGGCAAGCCACCTGCAACTATTGAGTGGGAATGAAAAAAACTATTATTTTTTTTACATGTATTCTGATTGCTATAATTGTATGGATTTTCCCATACTTTCAAGAACTCCGTCAGGAAGGCCTTACATTTAAAATAGCATATGAAGTATTTTTAGGTCGTCCGGATCATGCATTTGATCCAAAAGATGCTGTAAAACAACCTGATTATTCACAAGAAAGTTCTTGGGCATCTCTTCCAGTTATAAAAGATGAAGCAGACTTAATTCCTGCTGGAGAGATCGGAGTTGATCAATTAAACTCAGAGGTAGATGTATTTTTTATACATCCCACAGGATACTTAAAAGGACACCATTGGACTGATCCTCTTGTAAAAGAATCTTCAACAAAAGAAAATACTAAATGGATGATGGCAAATCAAGCTAGTGCTTTTAATGGTTGTTGCAGCATTTATGCACCCCATTATCGCCAGGCATCATTATATAGTTATTATGGCACTGATAAATTGCGTGAAGAGATCCATGCATTTGTTTATCAGGATGTAAAAAAAGCATTCAAATACTTCATAGAAAATTATAGCAATGGGAGGCCATTTATTATTGCTAGCCACAGCCAAGGTACTCATCATTCTATTAGGCTGCTTGCTGAAGAAATTGACGGAACAGATTTATATCCAAGGATGGTTAGCGCTTATATTATCGGTGGCGAGATTTCTAAATCTTGGACGAATAAGATGAACGATATTTATATTTGCAATAGTCCAACAGAATTAGGGTGTTTGGTTCATTGGGACACAATTAATATAACTCTAATTAATAGGGAAATGCCTAGATTTAAAAATAATATTTGTGTAAATCCTATAACCTGGAAAAACAAAGGATCCTTATCAAATCTTTCTGATTCAAAGGGAGCTGTATATGTATCAGGAAATTTTGCAATAGATTTTCTTGGAGACGATGAGCCTAAAGGAGAAATTTTTGGTCCCTTGGAAGCTCCAATTAAGCAATATGTTCAAGCTCAGTGTAAAAATGGAATATTATATGCATCTGATCAAACAGGAACTAGATTCGAAGGATTCGGTGGTTCTGATGGAAATTACCATGGCTTAGACTTCGCTCTTTTTTATATGGATATTCGCGAAAACGCGATACTTAGAACGAAAACTTATTTAGACGTCAATGCAAACAAGTAAGAGTAAATAATATGAAAATTTGTATAGTTTTTGGTCATTACAACACAAAAGATTCGTTTAATGCATCTGTTCGAGATACTTTTATTGAAGAAGCACAAAGAGTCGGTCATCAGATAGACTTAATTAATTTATTTGATGAAGAAGAGCAATTACCATTTTATAGGAGTGACATTAATCCTCCTCCACAGTTAGTACTGAATTACAGAAAAAGACTTGAAGATGCAGATGCTATGTTCTTAATGAGTGCTTGTCATAACCTTAGAATGAATGTAATTCTTGAAAATTGGATTGATTGGGTTCTCCATCCAACATGGTTTTTTACATATAAATCATTACTACCGGATAGCAAATTTTTTGGAAATTATGGATATCCTGTTGCTGGTGCAATGAAAAATAAAATTGGAATTGTTTCAATGACTTATGGCGGACCAATGGTAAGTTATTTTAATTTTTCTCTTTTTGATAATATTCCTTATAGAAGACTAAAAAAATCAGTATTTCAGCTAGGCGGATTAAAGACAAAGTATCTAAGATTCTATTCAGTGCTTCCTAATATGAAAAAAAGTGACTTTAAAAAACATATGCAAAAAGTTAGAAGATTCGCTAGAAGTTTGAGATGATAATTCAATTAATATAGGAGACAAAATGTCAGATAATAATTCAAAAGAAATTCGTTCACTTGTTACTAATGAGGGCAATATAGAAATTTCAATTGCTAGCGTTGATAAACCAATACCATCTTCAGATGAAGTTTTGATAAAAGTAGAAGCGGCTCCAATTAACCCATCTGATCTTGGTCTTTTATTGAGTTTTGCTGCTGATCTCTCATCTATTAATAAATCTGGATCAGGCGATGAGGCTGTCACAACAATGAAAATACATCCGGCTTTGATGGGTGCAATGAAACCTAGATTAGATGAATCTATGCAAGTTGGTAATGAGGGTGCAGGAGTTGTTATTGATGCCGGTGACAATGTAAAACATATGCTTGGTAAAACTGTTAGTTTGGCTGGTGGGGCGATGTATTCACAATATAGATGTGTTCCAGCTGCTAATTGTTTGGTTATGGATGAAGGAACCACTGCTACAGAAGCAGCTTCTTCCTTTGTGAATCCCCTTACAGCACTTTCTTTTATAGAAACAATGAAAATGGAAAATCATACCGCGATTGTTCATACAGCTGCAGCCTCTAATTTAGGTCAAATGCTAGTAAAAATTTGCAAAAATGACGGAGTGCCTTTGGTAAATATCGTAAGGAAAGCTGAGCATGTAGAATTATTGAAAAACTTGGGAGCTGAGCATGTCTGCAACACTAGCGATGAAAGTTTTATGGAGAGTCTTGTATCTAGTTTAGTAGAAACAGGAGCAACATTAGGTTTTGATGCCACAGGCGGCGGTAATAATGGTGAACTTCCAGGTCAAATATTGTCCGCTATGGAAATAGCGGCTAATAAGACTGCAAAAGAATACAGCAGGTATGGATCAGATACATACAAACAAGTTTATATTTATGGTGGACTTGACCAATCGCCAACTATTCTAAAAAGATCTTATGGTATGTCTTGGGGTCTTGGCGGTTGGTTATTAACTCCAATGATTGGAAGAATAGGAATGGAAAAATTTCAATTAATGAGAGAAAGGGTAGCAAAAGAAATTAAAACAACTTTTGCAAGCAGTTATGCACAAGAGATTTCTTTCGAGGAGATGCTTGAACCAGAAATTATAAAAATGTACGCAAAACAGGCAACCGGAAAAAAATATTTAGTAAATCCGCATAAATAGTGAGCTATTTAAAGTCAATATTAGACGAAGTTAGAACTATCGCAATTGTTGGCGCAAGTCCAAACTCTGATCGAGACAGCTACAAAGTAATGGAGTTTTTAATCAATTATGGTTTCGATGTTTTTCCAGTAAACCCAATTGAAGCAAATAAAAAAATTTTAGGAAAAAACTGTTTTTCAAGTTTAAGTGAAATTAAGCAAAAGATTGATATGGTTGATATATTCAGATCAAAAAAATTTGTGTTAGACATAACTAAACAAGCTATAGAAATAAATGCAGGAGTTTTATGGACCCAAGAAGGCATTTTAGATGAAGAATCTGCAACATTAGCTATTAATGCTGGTTTGAAAGTTGTAATGGATAAATGTCCTAAAAAGATTCTAGAAGATTAAATTGGACTAATAATAGTATTTATCATTTAATAATTATATGGAAAACAGCTTTGTCAATATTCTGAAAAATGAAAAAGCACATCATGGCATTTTGAGATTAACTTTAGATGATCAACAAAACAAAAATGCATTATCAGAATCTATGATGACACAACTTTCAAAAGCATTAGCAGAGGCTTCTATAGATAATTCTATAAAAGTAATTGTCATTGCTGCAAATGGTAATGTTTTTTGTTCTGGGCATAATCTTAAAGAAATTACTGATGCAAGAAAAAATGATGATGATGGTGAATCTTATTTTTTAAGCCTCTTTAATTTGTGCTCATCGCTAATGAAAATGATAGTTAATTGCTCAAAGCCTGTTATTGCAGAAGTTAGTGGAATTGCTACAGCTGCAGGTTGTCAGCTAGTTGCAAGTTGTGATCTAGCAATAGCTTCCGATGCATCAAAATTTGCAACACCAGGCGTTAATATAGGATTATTTTGTTCAACCCCAATGGTTGCCTTATCCAGAAATGTGCATAAAAAAGAAGCTATGAAAATGTTATTAACCGGTGATATGATTAATGCAGAAGAAGCTAAAAGAATCTCATTAATTAATGATGTAGTGCCTGAGGGAGATTTAACAAAATCAGTAATGAATTTAGCTGAAAAAATTTCAAATAAATCATCAAAGGTTATCAAAATAGGCAAAGAAGCTTTTTATGAGCAGTATAATTTAAGTCTATCTGATGCTTATGAATTTACTGCTAAAGTTATGACTGAAAATACATTAAATGATGATGCAAAAGAGGGAATAAGTTCTTTTTTAGAAAAACGCGATCCTAATTGGAGTAACAAATAATGAGTAAAGATCCATTAGACCTTAAGCAGTATATTAGAACAGTAGATAATTTTCCTATTGATGGGATCGAGTTTAAAGATATTACCAGTCTAATTGAAACACCCAAAGCTTTTGTGAAAACTTGTGATGAGTTAACAAAGATTACAAAAGATTTTGGAGCTGACTTGGTAGCAAGCATAGAGAGTAGAGGGTTTATTTTTGCTGGAACAATAGCAAGAGATTTACATCTTCCATTTATTTTAGCAAGAAAACCAGGAAAGCTTCCTAATGAAACATATAAAAAAAGTTTTGATCTTGAATATGGAAGCACTTCTATTGAAATACAAAAAAATACTAAAATTAAAAATAATCAGAAAATTGTTATAGTTGATGATTTAGTGGCAACTGGAGGAACGGCTATAGCATGTGCTGAGTTATTTACTGAAAACTTTGGTGTAAAAAATTCAGATGTATTAATTTTAGGCATTATTGATTTACCCGAATTAGGTGGAAGCGGATTAATAAAAAAAAGAAATTACGCAATACGAACGCTTATAGACTATTGATTTCTTTTTGTTATTGCTTGCCAAACCCTAATAGCAGATTGAAATTTTAAAAAAGGTTTTGTAATTCTATAGACTATCCCAGGGATGACTTCTGATCTACCAGCTATTGATGCTTTTTCGGTTTCTTTTACAACTGTCTCAGCACTCACCCACATCCATTTTGGGACTTTTTTTTCTAGATGATCTAAACCAGCTCTTTTATGAGCATTTGTTCTAACATATCCTGGTAAACTTACAGTCACATTAATTCCTTTATGCCTTAATTCAACAGAGATTGATTTTCCATATGCATATATGCCCGATTTGATACTTGAATATATAGAAGACTTTGGCATTGCTGTAATAGCGCCAATACTTGAAATAATAACAATTCTTCCAGAACCTCTTTCAATCATTTCAGGCATAAATCCCTCAATTAAATCAATCACACCTCCACACATTAGGTAATACGCCTCCTTCTTCTCTAAATCATTTAATTTGCCAATTGCTCCATTGATTGCTATGCCTGCATTGGCAATAATTAGGTCTGGAGTATCAATATGAGCAACAATATTTGTAACAGATTCTTTTTTAGATAAATCAGCATTATGAAAATCTGCATGATCATAATTCAAAATCATTTCGGATTTTTTTGACCTATCTTTGTTTTTTGATACAAGATCTAACTTCCAACCATCATTAGCAAGATGTTTTGAATAAGCAAGACCTATTCCAGAAGAAAAACCAGTAACCAATGCTTTCTTTGTCATAATTTATCTTATATTACCAACATAATTTATTTCAATGTAATTCAAGCATAACTTGATTCATATTTCTTTGATATGATTAAAATATGACAAGAGAATATGGCAGACTTATGCTTGATATTGAAGGTAAGTCATTATCTGAAGAAGATAAAAATATAATTTCTAGCCGTCCTGTTGGAGGAATAATTTTCTTTTCTAGAAATTTTGAATCATTTGAGCAAATTAAAAATCTCATTGATGAAATAAAAGACATCAAGGAGGATATTATTTTTGCTGTAGATCATGAGGGTGGAAGAGTTCAGAGATTTGATAGCGAATTTACTAAAATTCCATCAATGCAAGAAATTTCAGATTATGCAAGAAAAATTAATAATGCATCAATTCTTAAAGAAATAGCTTGGTTGGCTTCAAGTGAATTAATTGCTGCAGGAATTGACATTAATTTTGCACCAGTTCTTGATATAAATAAGAATAATTCAACTGTAATTGGTGATAGATCTTTCTCTGCTAAACTTCATGAAGTAATCAATTTTGCTTCAAACTATATTGATGGAATGCATCAGGCTGGAATGAAATCAACAGGCAAGCATTTTCCAGGACATGGAGGAGTGCTTGAAGATAGTCATACAGAGTTACCAATTGACGATAGAAGCTATCAAGAATTAGCAGTGTTTAGTGATATTGAGCCTTATAAAGATTTAGGTACAAAACTTGATGCTGTAATGTGTGCTCATATCCTTTTTCCTAAAATACATAACAAAATTCCAAGTTATTCTAGATATTGGCTTAAAGATATTCTCAGGAATGAGTTAGGCTATAAGGGTTTAGTATTTAGTGACGATTTATCAATGTCAGGAGCTGGTGATGATTTATGCAGTAAGAAAGTAGAAAAATCTTTAAAAGCTGGATGCGACATGGTCTTAATTTGCAATGATAGATGCGGAGCAAAAGAGGCTATAGATTTTATGGAGAATTCAGATTTTGAAGCAAGTAACAAAATAGCACTTTTAAAAAGTAATAAAAAACTCGAATGGCATGATATAGCAATCAGCTCAAGGGCAAAAGAAATAAAAAGAACTCTAAAAGAAATAGGAGATATGTATGAGAAGAATAGTAACAGGACATAATGAAGAAGGGAGATCAGTTATAACCCTAGATGGGCCTCCAGCAAGATCTATAGGAGAAGATGTAGGAGGGCTGTTTGAACTTTGGAATACAGATGGCAATAACATCATCTCTACTGATAATGTCGATAGAGCAGATGCAGATATTATCTTATCGCCGCCAATTGGAGGAACTAAATTCAGATATTTTCAGATTAATCCACTTCCAGAAGGCGTTCCAGATGAAATGATGCAAGAAATAGCGGCAGATGCTTTTGAAAAAATAGGTGCGGCCCATCATAGAGTTGATACTTCAAAACATCCAGCTATGCATAAAACAGATACCATTGATTATATTATTCTACTTAAAGGAGATGTAACTTTAATTCTTGATGAAGAAGAAGTTTCTTTAGAACCATTTGATGTTGTTGTTCAAAGAGGAACGAATCATGCGTGGGTAAATAATGGCACTGAACCAGCCTTGTTAATAGCTGTATTAATAGATAGCAATATTGAGTAAAGCTAGAACCCGGCTTTACCTTCTTGTATGAATTTATAGTATTCTTCATCAAGAAGGTCATATGACTTTTCTCCAGGTTTTTTGATATAAATTCTATCGCCACTCACCTTATCAAGATGATATGCCTCTTCCCTTAAGTCATTTTTCTTTAATTTAAAAGTTCCTGTTGTTTCTAATTCTTCAATGATTCTTACAAATACTGGTTGAGCATAACTAGGAAGACTTTCTGATACAAATTTAGAAAAACTGTCCCACTTAAATTCATTGATATCACAATTAAAAGCAACCATTCCAGCTCTTCCTTCGCTTTGCGGTACTTTAACTCCAAAAACATTTGCCATGTTAACTTGATCAAATGAATTAAGTATCTCTGCTACCTCATTTGTGGAAACATTCTCGGACTTCCATCTAAAAGTATCACCAACTCTATCTACAAATTGATAATGTTTTCTTCCTAAAGAAAATCCGACGTCCATTGATTTGATCAGATCGCCAGTATTAAACCATCTATCACCTTCTTCAAAGACATCTTTTATCACTTTCTCTTCACTTGCTTTTTTGTCAGTGTATCCGTTATATACAGCATTTGGACCAATTTTTACCAACGCCAATCCAGGTTCATGTTCTGCAACTTCAATGTAAGAACCTTTTTCATCAATCTCTAACTTATCCTCTGCAACATCATACTTAAGTAATGCCAACTCAACATTTGTCATGCCAATAGTCTGATCTTTATTTAATAAATTCATGAACATTCCATTTCCTTCGCTAGCTCCATAAATTTCACATATCCTTTCAACATTAAATCTATTTCTGAAACAGTCCCAAAGATCGGGCCTTAAACCATTACCTACCATCTTAGAAATTGGATTATTAATTTCTTCCTCACAAGGATCTTGAAAACTAAGATATCTACATAGCTCACCTACATATACGAATGCAGTTGTATTAAATCGTTGAGCCTCTTTCCAAAAGGAGGAAGCAGAAAACTTTCTTCTTATAAAGGTTGAAGCTCCGACGTGAACACATGCACAGAGGCCTAGCATCAAACCAGTTGAATGATATAAGGGTAAACAATTATACATACAGTCATCATGATTTAATCTATACCCAGCCCTAGTAATGTTAGTTGATGCAGCTATAATTTTTGTATTAGGAAATAATGCTGCTTTAGGAACGCCTGTTGTACCTGATGTAAATATAAAGAATGCAGTATCTTTTGCAGTTACAAGATTTGTTTCTTGAAGGTTATCTTTTTCAGAGCTATCAAGTAAAAGATTTAGATCAGAAGCCCAATTAGGACACTCGCCACCAACATCTTTAACCCAATAAATATCCTCTTTGCTTTTTATATTAATTTCGTCAAGAACACCCTCTAAGGATGCTGATAACTCATCACCAACGATACATTTTTTTGAATCAGATGAATTTATGCAATGGATTAAAGGTGCACCTGTAAGACTTGTATTAATTAACACTCCAATGGCTCCTATTTTATTTAATGCTAACAAGCTGATGACATAATTGGGCCTATTTTCCATAAACAAAACCACGCGGTCGCTGTGACCAATCCCATCGTTTACCAACCTACTTGCAAGAATATTTGCAGCTTCATTAGTTTCAGAATATGTCCATTTCTCGTCTTCAAAGTACATAAAATTATTTGATCCATATTCATCGGTAGTTTTTTGAAATGTATGCGCTAGAGATGCGTTGTCATCCGGATCCGGCCATTTATATTTTAAAAGTGGAATTATGTATTTTAATTCACCAACAACTCTGAAAAACTCTTTTATTTTACTGAACATTTTATTAATCAAATATATATTTTTTTTATATTATAATCTCCTCAAACCTTTTTATATAGGATTAATGAAATATGAATAATTTTGATTTTGTGATTTATGGTGCAACAGGATTTACAGGCAAACTTGTAGTGGAATATGCCTTAAAAAAATACTCTGGAGATGAAATTTCATGGGCGATTGCAGGTAGAAATCTAAGTAAACTGAATGATCTAAAAGACAAACTTAACCTTCCAGATAAAGTTGGAATCTTTGAGGTAGATAGCGAAGATCAATCATCAATTGATGTATTAGTTGAAAATACAAAATGCGTTTTAACAACCGTAGGCCCATATCAACTATACGGAAATAAAATTATTAGAACATGCATTTCTTCAGGAACTGACTATGTTGATTTATGTGGCGAGCCTGGATGGATGCATAAAATAATCAACGAATGCTCTGATGATGCATCAAAATCTGGAGCAAGAGTTATATTCTCTTGTGGTTTTGATAGTATTCCATTTGATCTTGGGGTTCTTTTTGTTCAAGAAGCAGCAATGAACAAACATAATAAATATGCTTCATCTGTTAGAGGAAGAGTTAGAGATATGAATGGGGAATTTTCTGGCGGTACTGCAGCATCCATGAAAGCTACAATGTCATCTTTAAGTCAAAATCCAGAACTATTAAATGTGTTAATTAATCCACATGCCTTGTGTGAAGGTCTTCAAGGATGTCAACAAGAAGATGATACAAAACCAAAGTATGATGAGGAGTTACAAACATGGGTCGCGCCATTTTTTATGGCACCAATAAATACAAAAAATATTCATCGATCTAATGCTCTAATGAACCACAAGTATGGAGAGAATTTTATGTATAACGAAATGTGGATTTCTGGACCAGGCGATGAAGGTAAAGCCATTGCTGATATGGTTGCGTCTACAAATCCTATAGCTGGTGAAGATGCGCCTAAACCAGGAGAGGGGCCTTCAAGAGAGAAAAGAGAAAATGGAAACTATGATATTTTGTTTTGTGCTGATTTAGATGAAAATGTTGTCAAAGCCTCTGTTGCTGGAGATATGGATCCAGGTTATGGATCAACTTCTAAAATGATTACAGAAAGTGCTATTTGTTTGGTAAAAGAAGCACCAGATTTAGTTGGAGGTATCTATACGCCAGCATCATCATTAGGAACAAAATTAATTAAAAGGCTTGAAGCAAATGCAGGACTTACATTTAAGATTGAATAATTTATAAGTCACCTTTTTTTCTTAAATCTGCTCTTATTTTTGTAGCACTTATGGAAGTTATCTCCTTATCAAAAGTTTCTTCTTCAAATTTATAACCAACTCCTCTGCCATAAGTTATGTTAGTTATATTTGGAACAAGCATTATTTCGTATTCTAAACCTCTTTTATAACCATCCTGTAGAAGATTTTTTTCAATATTTTTGCAAACATCTTCCCAACGAAAAGGATTATCTTCTTGCCCATCACCTCCAGAGGAACCTTCAACGTCTCTAACTTGAATGATAACTTGACCAGTTTTTTTTATACATCTTTTAAAAAGTTCTTGATGACCCTTGTGCCATGGTTGCCACCTGCCAAGCATTTGAACTGTTGGTTTTTTCCAGTCAAACATTATTTAAAATCTCTCTTGCTAATATTTCATGATTTTTGTCATTCATTTCAGTTACTCTATAGTCAACATCAGCAGGCTCCTCGAACATTTTATTTGTATCTTCGTATCTTCCTGATTCAATTGTATTCATCCAGATTGTTATATCAGGTTCAAAGTTATCTTTAGTTTCTTTTGTTGGGCAAACAAAATCACAAATCACAATTCTTCCACATTTTTTTTCATAGTCCGCTAAGTTTTTCATTCTCAAACTCTGTCTGATTCTTCCAGCAGGAGAAAAATCCCAATCATTTGCCA
>TARA_B100001113_G_scaffold238238_1_pt1 | contig 21568 bp, 20 predicted proteins | sample TARA_B100001113 | Tara Oceans TARA_B100001113 (sample SAMEA2622402) | marine metagenome | biome: marine biome (ENVO:00000447); feature: deep chlorophyll maximum layer (ENVO:xxxxxxxx); material: "saline water (ENVO:00002010), including plankton (ENVO:xxxxxxxx)" | depth 50 m | reverse complement strand
TCATTGATATTGTTGCTTTGAAATCACTGAGTTCAATGTCATCATCGCTATCTTCGTCACCATGATCGTGATCATCTTCGTCACCATGATCGTGATCATCTTCACCACTGTGATCTTCATCGTCACCGTGATCTTCATCGTCACCGTGATCTTCGTCATCACTGTGGTCTTCATCATCATCATGATAACTTGCACTTACATTGTAAGCTGGGACGGCTACAAATGCACTCAAGACCATCATGAAAATTATTGCTAGCGCAGCAAATCTGCCTAAGTTCATAACCACACGTCTCGGTTTAGGTATTTAAAATTTATTTTTAGGGTAACCTAATATTAACTGTGGAGGCGGAGTGACTCGCCTCCTAGTGTATGTATCCATGAGGACAATAGGTGGGAGCGGGTGAGCGCTCCCGGGTTGCGTCTTTACAGACGACGTGATATCAGTGCTATGCCGATAACTGCCAATACACCAAGTGCTAATCCGAAGCCTGGTGTCTCTTCTGGACGACCGCCTGACTCAGATGCCTTTTCAGCATCAGCTTCAGATGTCGTTTCTCCAACGATTACTTTACCTACCATTTGCATTCCTACATGAGGCTCGCAGATGTAGTGGAAAGTAGTTGCTTCTGTGAAGGTGTGTCTGAAATCAACGGTTTTGGCTGTTTCTCCACTGTAAATTCCTCCTTCTTTCCTCATTGTATCTCCCTCAGAAGAAATTTCGGCAACATTGTGTAGATCTGCTGAGTCTGTCCACTGCCAGCAAACTGTCTCTCCTACCTTAATGGTCAATGATGCTGGGCTGTATGCATACCCAGTTGAATCTAGGCCAATTACATGGTCACACGATGGCTTATCTTCGACTTTAGGCTCTTCTTCTTTGACAGGAATTAAGACTTTGTCGATTACGTGGATAACTCCGTTACTAACTGGAACATCTGCAATGGTTACGGTTGCGTCATTAACTAAGACTGCATCACCAATTGTGAATTTCAGCACATCTCCACTGAGAGCTGTAGCTTCCATACCGTCTGTTAAATCGGTGGACATGACTTTACCACTAACAACATGGTAAGTCAGAATGCCAGCAAGTGCAGTAATCTTCTCATCAGTATCATAATCATCCAGGTTTATTCCAGCTGCTGCAAATGCTTCGTCTGTTGGAGCGAATACAGTGAAAGGACCTTCACCCTTTAATGTGTCAACTAGATTGGCTTTCCCTAGCGCAGCTACTAATGAACTGTGTATAGTTGTTGCTGATGCCGTAGTAGGAATGTCGACAGACGGAATCCAAGACTTTTCACAAGTTTCAGCAGTCTTAGTAACATCTACCGTGTGTGTTTCCATATCATAACAGATTTCACCAACTGGAGGAATCATTACTTTGTCTATGACATGTATCACTCCATTACTAACTGGAACGTCAGCAAATACGACATTAGCTCCATTAACTGAAACATTTCCATCGGCTATTGTGAAGACCAATGATCCTCCGTTAAGAGCTGTAGCCATCATTCCATTTGACAAATCTGATGACATTACTTTGCCGCTGACGACATGATAAGTTAGAATGTCTGCAAGAGCTGAAATTTCTTCAGCTGTATCAAAATCATCCAAATTAACGCCTGCATCAGCAAAAGCTGCATCGGTTGGAGCGAAAACTGTAAACGGTCCGTCTCCCTTCAATGCAGTCGTTAAGTTAGCTTTTTCTAATGCTGCAACCAAAGAAGTGTGAATGGTTGTAGCTGCTGCGGTTGTTGGAATATCTACTGAAGGAACCCACATCTTTTCGCAAGTTTCTTCGGTTTTAGTGACATCTACTGTGTGTGTATCCATGTCATAACAAATTTCACCAGCTGGTGGAGTAACTGTTGTTAGTGAAGGTGGCATCAAAACTTTGTCTATTATGTGTATTACACCATTAGAGGTTTCGACATCAGCTGTAGTTACGGATGCTTCACCATTTAGAACAACAGCACCTTGGCCGTAAATGTTTACGGTAATAGGTTCCTGGATGAGTGTGTTAATTTCCATGCCATCAGTCAAATCGCTTGACATTGCGCTGCCCATGGTTACATGGTAGGACAAGATCATTGCAAGCGTGTTATTTTCTTCCTCTGTATCGAAATCACTCAAGTTAAGACCAATTTCTTCAAACGCCTCATCAGTGGGTGCGAAAACTGTGTAAGGACCTTCCCCTGATAATACTCCTACGAGGTTAGCATGTGATAACGCTGCTACAAGTGAGGTGTGATTGCCCGTAGATATTGCTGTAGCAGGTATGTTAGGCAATGCAACAGTCTCTATAAGTGAAAATGTGCTTTGCATGTTTGAGTGTACAGTACAGAAATATGTCAAAGTATCATCAACCGTAAAATCATCCCCAAAGGAAACTGTAAAGGTCTCTGATCCTGTGATGCCTGAGTCACTTGAGCCATCGCCAGTTATTGATAGTTTGGCACTAGATTCCTCTTTGTATCCCATGTCACTTAGATAAAACGGATGACTTGTTGCCTCGTTTAGTCTGTGGAATGTGTAGGTGTGAGTGATATCTATTTCACTAATTTCGTTTGTACCATCGGCATCCGTGTAAAACTGGTAGTAAGGTTCGGAATATGAGCCTCCACTAACATAGATGTGTGTTACATCGTCTCCGTGATCTTCTGCACTAGCCGTATGACTAGCTTGGTCTATACCAACGCTCAATGCCATCATGATTACAAGTGGTGTAAACATGAACGGAGCGTAATCTTTCATAATTTTCAAGACAGTGAAAACCGAGAAAACCAACATGGCAACCACGGCAGGCACTAGTCTGATAATTTGTTCAACTATTGTTGCGTTCATAACCTATTTTGGGCAGGAAGTTATTTAAAAGTTAATAAACTGGTGACTAACTATGCATTCCTAGTGCCAACAACACTCTCATTTGCCGTTTTGTCGACGATAATCTGCAATGCTTTTTACTACTGAAGACATACATTTGGTGACCTTTTTAGCGGTGGGAATGTGTAACTTTTCGTCTGGCCCATGTGCATTACCACCAGGCCCTCCAGCACCAGTTATGATAAACTTTGAATTTCTATATCTAGCTTGTAGCATTGCCATTACTGGAATGGTCCCTCCGATATACAAATCCATTGACGAATTTCCGTAAAATTCACGGCAAGCACTTTCTAGATCTGATGACACTGAATCCGGTAATTTTGGCGAAAGAAAACCATCTGCTACTTCAGTCATGTTGGCTGTGACATGGGCACCGTTAGGAGGGTTCTCTTCCAAAAGTTTTCGAACTTTGGATGCGATTAATGAGGCATCTAAACCAGGTGGTGTTCGGATCGATATTTTCAAATCTGTGTTAGTTCTCAAGACATTTCCTGCGGAATGGATTGGAGGAATTCCATCGGCCCCTATAATTGAGAGACTTGGCTTAAGATTCATAGTGATGAAAATGTCTAGAGGATCATCAACTTGTTTCTTGACACCTTCCAGAAGCGGGAAATCGTTCAAATCGCTGCCCTTCATGCCTATTATTTTGGAACAAGTTTCTTTCATCTCAGTAGTTATTTCCGTATGTAACCATTCAGGCAATATCTCTCCCGTATTTTCATCTTCTATTCTTGACAGTAGTTGTCTAGCTAGCCTAAAAGAGGAGGGCATAACACCACTTCCGTGTCCTGAATGAACTCCTACGGAAGATACTTTGACAGAAAGAGTACCTGCAACTATTCCCCTGAGGCTTTGTGTAACCCAGAGCCGGTCGTAATCCATACCACCTGTATCTAATACAATGACTAAATCTGGAATGCCTAACTGAGGTTTAAGTTCATCTAAATACAGCTCTAAATCTGGAGAGCCACTTTCCTCTCCAGTCTCAATAAGAAATCGGCACGTAGGATGTGATATTCCTTGCTCTTGCAGTCCTAAAACTGATAAAATTCCAGCATAACCTCCATACCCATCATCTACACTTCCTCTGCCATACAGCCAATTATCTTCAATGACTGGTATCCAAGGGCCTTTGCCCTCAGACCAACCAGTTGCCTCAGGTTGCTTGTCTAAATGTGAGTAAAATAATATCTCACCATCTCCATCTCCCTCAACCGTGACTAAGAGAAGGGGCGAGCGTCTTTTTAGTCTGTGAACTGAAATAGTTGTTTTTTCTAAAGGCAAACTTTTGACCCATGAAATGAACGTCTCGATTGCTGCGTCTAAATATCCATTTTTCTCCCAGTCTGAATCAAATGAAGGTGATAAAGCGGGAATTTCTATAAATTCACAAAGGCTTGGTAATGCTGAATCATCCCATCTTTTATCGATGAAATCTGATAATCTAGAAAAGTCTAAAGATTTCATAATCAATGACTTGCTTTTCTAATGTAGGCAATTATTGAAACAGATATTATGGCTAGAACTAAATTAAAGCCTGGAATATTTCCATCCTCTGTAACTTCTTTAAGGATCTGTGATGAAGAACAGCCTTCAATATCAACTAACTCTCCGATTGGAGTCCCCGGACATCTGTCGCTATCATCATCAATTCCATCGTTATCATCATCCATGTCATTTTCGTCTAGAATCCCATCATTATCATCGTCCTCGTCAAACTGATCCACAATTCCATCATTATCAACATCTGGATCTCCCTCTTCCTTCAGAATCTCATTCCTTTCTTCATCTGTTAACGGTATTGCCTTAACATAAGTTAAAACTTCTGTTTCGTTCTTATCATCGTATACCCATTGAGGAATTAGTGCCTCATAGTGATTAGTGCCATTCATCTCAAATTCTACTACCATTCCAGTCCAGCCAACGTGACAACGATTATCATTCAGAACCTTATCGAAACCCCAGACTTCCAAACAATCTTCAGGACCTGCCTCGTTAGGCTCTCCCTCTGCCCAGAAATCATTACTAAAATTTTCGCCAGTTACCCACTCCCAACCGTCTGAAGGCTCCATATAATTTGGATTAGACATATTATGAAACCCTCCGAGCCAATAAGATTGACCATCCAGTAGTGAGAAAATTAACGCCGCTTCTTCCTTACTGGTTATGGTTGCAAGATGGCCACTAACTCCTTCGTATGTCAATGTTTCAGCATACTCTGCTGCTTCGTGCCAGTCGTAAACTGCATGATTTGCAAACCCTTGTCCAAATGTTGCCTCCAGCTTTCCAACAGTACCATTCTCAGCTGAAAACCCTATCCAATCATAAGGAGGTTTGTAATAATTATCTGTTACATGTGGCCAAATATTCGTACTTTCGGAATCAATATTTGTAAAAACTTCCCCATACCCTAATCCAAAGTAAAAGTTCGTTTCTTTGCCCTTAAAGTCCTCATCAGGCCACTCAAATGTCAAAGTATGACTCCCAAGAGTATGCGAACTGTTTGGAAAGGAAACATGCATCCATTGTCCAATCCACAAGCGATCATTAGACTTGTCTGAAAAACTACCTAACAGACTTGAGGTGGGGCCGACACTCTCAAATTCCCAATCATCCCATACTGCATTAATTCCATTAATTTTAAGGACGGGACCATCTGGAATTACTTCCTCAGCATGATTGTAATTATCGTTTAGCATCTCATGATGTATAGCACCTATTTTTTCGGCCGATGAGTCGCTACTTGCAATTGATTCATTTACTTTTACTATACGTTGAGACATCAATCCTCGAGGAACTCCATCTATCATAGATTCAATAATGAAATTGTCACGAACCCAGCTTATCATCTCTAAAGTAATTAAATTTTCAAAAGTGGCATTTTCGTTAATTAATAATCTGGCTTTGCCGTCGTACGATATTGTTAAATTAGAAATGGATTTTATTGCATCGTCAGCATCATCAGTTCCATTGGCTACATTATCTAGTATTAATCCAACTTCTTTCCTATATTGCTCGTCTAAAATAAATAGCTGATAATTCTTTACTAAAAGCTTTCTAAAAGTTTCTGATTCCTCATTTGAATACTCCCTTCGCATGTACACATGGCCTGAGAATTCTTGAGTGTCATTCTCATCGTAATTCTTAATGTCTAATTCATGCAAACTAAAGTCGTATTGTAAAAATGGCTGATACTCATAATAATCATCATCATATTCTGCACTATAATTTGGAGTGAAAAAAAGTACCCCCGATACAAGCGACGCGACCAGAAATAAAGTTAAAATTACTCTCGACATAATTGTATGTTAGGCTTATGGTATTTATAGAGTATTGCCAAACAAACTATAATAACTGGAGTTTGCCGTAAATTTATATGGTACCTTGGTATCGATCATACTTAATTCCTTTCGGACTGGCTTTTATTGCCTTTCTGATTATTACAACAGGAGGTTGGATACGCATTAATGATGCTGGTGAAAGCTGCCCAGACTGGCCTACGTGCTTCGGTACTTGGGGATTTGATGTATCTGCCGATGAGCAAGAAAAGTGGTGGGATGAAAATCCTGATGAAATAGACTCTAGGGGCGGAACTCATAGATACACCACTTACCAAATTTTTACGGAATGGGCTCATAGAGCATTAGTAGGAGTAATAGGCATTCTTGTTGCCTATAGCCACTACACTGCTTGGTCGCTCAGGGATAAAATTGGCAATAGAGTTTACAAAATACATTTTGTTTCTAGTATGTTCTTAATCATGCAGGCTATTTTGGGTTATGTAACTGTTGATTTAGATAATGCTCCGTGGACTGTATCTTTACACCTTTTTATGGCACTCATTTTTACTATTTCACTGGTAACTGTTGGGTTTGTATGGTGGAAAGAACAAACGGGACTGCCTGCTGAACTGAACGTTGGTATAGTAAGTGGAAAATTAAAGAAATATATATGGTACACTACCGTTATCGTACTTATTCAGCTAATGGTAGGAGCTTATCTATCAACTAGTTATCACAGAGCAGCTTGCGATATTGGATTCAGAGGGTGGCCATTGTGCCAAGGCTCAATATTACCTGCATTGAAACAATTTGGAATAGCTCTAAACTATGGGCACAGAGTATCTGCTGTTGTAGTTGGCGGTTTGCTATTGTACCTTGAAAAAGAAGCGAGAAATGAATTTAAGGGCTCAAAGTCTATCGTCAAAAAAATGTTGCAAATTGCTGGTTTGTTTTACCTAACAAATATTGCTTTAGGAGGCTTGTATGTGATCACTGCAGTAGACGGAATTTTCCTAGGCTGGCTTTCGCTTATACATTTACTAGTAGGGGCCTGTGTATTCCTTACACTAGCTACAACAAATTTACTGATTAACTTATCAACAAATAAGGAGAAAAATGTCCCAAACTAAACCTTCACTTCTAGAAATATACTGGATTTTAATGAAACCCAGAGTTGTTTTTTTATTGCAAGTGACGGCACTATGTGGAATTTTTACTTATGACTTTAAAGAGGGATATGACGCTGGAAGAACATATTTTGACAGTATTATAACTTCATTAATTGTTTTAATTGGTGGAACTATGGCAAGCGGAGGATCCATGGCTGTAAACATGTGGTATGAAAGAGACATCGATCCGCTTATGGAAAGAACTGAAAACAGACCTATTCAATCTGGTTTTATATCTGCTGAGCATGCTCTGATATTTGGGATAACTGTCTCATTTGCTGGCGTTGCGCTTGTAACTTTACTTACTAACATTAGCGCTGGAATCTTAACTGCTGCAAGTGCTCTGTTCTATACAATAATATACACGATAATTCTCAAAAGGAGAACTCCTCAGAATATCGTTATTGGTGGATTCGCAGGCTCAACGCCACCTGTGATAGGATGGGCTGCAGCGTCCAACGAAATGTTTGAATTACTTCCTTGGCTTATGGTTTTGACTATATTTCTATGGACGCCAGCACATTTTTGGGCATTAACGCTGTCCAAAAGGCGAGATTACGGGGACGCTGGGGTGCCTATGCTTTCTGTTGTAAGTGGTGAAGATACTACCAGAAAATATATCTTACTGTATTGTATTTGTTTAGTACTAAACTCAATATCTATTATTGTAAACGGAAATACTGGGCTAATATTTTTAATTTCAGGTATTGGAATATCTGTGTATTTTGCATACCTTGCTCAAATACTGACAAAAACAAAATCTGAAGACGATGCTTGGGATTTATTTAAATTTTCAAATCTGTATCTTTTTTCATTCTTTATTTTACTTGTTGTTGATACTGCTTATACTCTATAATCGTGCTTATCTTTAATAATAGCATTCTATATACAATAATACTTTGATTTAAAAGGGAGAAAATGTCGTTAATCACTGACTTTATTTACTTTGAGAACCCTGCCATATGGGATAGTTTTGGAGGAACTAGCTCTGGCTTTGGCGGATTGGTTTGGCAAATGTTTATTTGGTCTGTAATAGTTGGACTTTTAGTATTAGTTTGGTTGATTTACAACTTAATTTTCTTTAGACATAAAGAAGGAGATCCTGAACCAAAAGATGCTCTGAAAGCCGGAGTTTTTCCACACGAAAGAGGAGATGTCAAGATTGAATTGACATGGACCATAGCGCCTCTGATATTAGTGGGATGGCTTACTTTTCTTTCATTAGCTCCTTTGAATTATATGTGGGATATTCCAGACAACGAAGAAGCCGACGTTACGGTTAATGTAACTGCAGGATCATGGTATTGGGGATTTGAATATGCTAATGATTACGAAAAACCTGTAGAATTTACAAAATGTTCTTCTAATATTAATTGTCTTGAAGTTCCTGCCAACAGTGTAATTCGTTTTAATATTACTTCGCAAGATGTTTTACACGCTTTCTATTTACCTGATATGGGTATAAAGCAGGATGCTGTGCCTGGACTAAATACAGCCACATGGCTCGATACTGCGCTAGTCGAGCCTAGAGATGAACCTTACAGAATTTATTGTACTGAATATTGTGGAAACAGTCACTCTATGATGCTAGCTGAAATCTACGTCACTGAGGTTGCTGATGCTTAAAGGTAAAGCATTAGGTATTGGAATTTTAATTTCTATAATTTTTGCAGTAACTGCAGTTCCTACTGGAGAAACTAATCCTGGTGGAATTGATCCAAGCATAAGTACACTGGTTGAAGCAAACGGATGTAGTTGTCACAATATAGGTGATGGAGATATGAACAATCCGAATTCAGCAGTTGTTCTAAATCTCACAATGCCTGATAACTTCACTGCCGGTGAAACGTATACACTGATACTCAATATTTCAGGCGGACCCAATGATATTGCACCAATGCTTGAAGGGCCAAATATGGGTGGATTCATGCTCAAAGTTTCTACTGGTGTTTTGACTCCCATCGATGCAAACGTGCAGAAACCTGGTGAATCCAGTTACTTAACACATACACAGATAGGAAACACTATGAGAGAGTGGAGCTTCAATTGGACAGCTCCAGACAGTGATTCTGTAGTAGCCAGTTTCATGGTTTATGGAAACTCAGTAAATGGTAACGCTAAAACTCCTTCAGACAATGCAGGAAACTCGGGAGATTATTGGAACTCAGGTACATTCTTACTTGCTGGTAAAAATGCTCAAATCGCTGATAGTGGAGCTCATGGTGAGCTATCGGGACCAAAAAAGGTAGTTTATGGATTCGGTATTGTTTTCATTACATTAGCTGTAGTTGTTGTTGGATACAGAATGGTTGACCAAGATGAATCATTCGAAGAAGTAATGAAAAGCTATTGGAAATGGATTTATCCGTGGCTAACAACAACCGATCACAAATATATTGGAACGCTTTACATCGTGACTGGATTTGCTTGGTTCTTTATTGGAGGCATTCTTGGATTATTGATTAGATGGCAATTGTTTGAACCACGAGTTGACGGAGATTTCTTAACATATCAAGAATATAACTCTACGTTTACAATGCATGGTACAACCATGATTTTCATGGCTGCTATGCCTATCATTTTTGGTTTTGCTAATTATCTAATTCCATTGCAAATTGGTGCTAGAGATATGGCATTCCCTAGAATTAATTCATTTGGTTATTGGTTATTGCCTACAGGAGGTATTGTGCTGTACATGGGATATTTTACAGGAGGGGCTGGTGATGTTGGCTGGACAGGATATGCTCCATACTCTTCAGGTGCGTCAGCTACAAGGCCCGGAACTGATTTCTGGGTTGCAGGCCAGCTTATGTTAGGAGCTTCTTCGACACTAACTGCTGTTAATTTCCTAGTCACAATGTTGAGAATGCGTGCTCCGGGAGTATCTCTAATGAAAATGCCGCTTTTCTCCTGGTCAATTCTCATTACCGTTTTCTTGCTACTACTGTCTATCCCTGTATTTACTGTGGCTTTGATCTTGTTAATGGCAGATCGTACTTTTGGAAGTTTATATTTTTCAGGTCCAGATTCAGATCCTATCTTATGGCAACACTTATTTTGGTATTTCGGACATCCTGAGGTTTACATTGTTATTTTACCAGCATTCGGTGTTTTATCTGAAATAATATCTACCTTTTCAAGGAGGCCGATTTTTGGTTATACTTCTATGGTTTACGCAATGGCCACAATTGGAATCATTTCATTTGTTGTATATGGTCACCACATGTTTACTACAGGTGCAGATCCGTTATTCCGATTTATAGTAATGTTGACGACAATGCTAGTTGCGGTGCCTACTGGAATTAAAATATTCAATTGGCTGGCTACTATGACTGGAGGGTCTGTGGTACTCAACACTCCAATGATATTCTCACTTGGAACAATAATTACCTTCACAATTGGAGGAATTACTGGAATTATTTTAGCTTCAATTCCATTGGACATTGCTTTCCACGATACGTACTTTGTTGTAGCTCACTTCCATTACGTTTTGATCGGAGGTACAATGTTTTCCTTCATTGCAGGAGTCTACTATTGGTATCCTAAGATGGTTGGCAAAATGATGAATGAAAAGTTAGGAATTATACATTTTGCATCTACATTCATTACTTTTAACGCTGCGTTTTACCCAATGCATAATGTAGGCATATCAGGTATGCCGCGAAGATATGCTACATATGACGCGTCACTAACTGAATTAAATCAATTTATCAGTATTTTTGCTATTTTGTTTGGATTATCGCAGCTAATATTTGTTTACAACGTATTCTATTCATACAAAAATGGTAAAGAAGCTGGAGATAATCCTTGGAATGGATGGTCATTAGAGTGGACTACATCTTCACCACCACCTGAAAATAGTTTTATAGAAATTCCAACTTTACTTGATGCTGAAGAGGAGGCTGAAAAGAATGAGTGACGGCCACGACAGCCATCATGCGCACATAGAGACTCCAGCTCCTTTCTTGTTCAGTGTTGCCACAGCAGTAATGTTTATCGGTCTAGTAATGGCAACTGCTGGAGGCGAAGATAAGACTGGAGATACAGGATATTGGTTCGTTTTTATAATGGGACTCGCAGGAATGTTTACGTCATTTTTTATGTGGGTTCAGGACTACTGGCCTCAAGAGAGTGAAGAAGACGAACACATCGAAGCCCATCACTCATTCTGGGCGACTATTTCTACAAGAAAATTTGGTATGTGGATTTTTCTTCTAACTGAAGTTATGGTTTTTAGTACTCTTTTGAGTGCATACTTAAGATACCGGGCATCAATGCCTGATTATTCACCAGATATAGATTGTGGTCTACAATTTGAAGACTGTTGGGTGCCTGCTGCAGATGTTATCAGAAGTCACTTGATTTGGGGAGTTATCAATACATTTGCTCTTCTTCTAAGTAGCTTAACTGTAGTGCTAGCTCTCTATGCGGCAAAAAATAATAATCCTAAGGCAGCTACAAGATATCTAATGGTTACTTTTGTATTAGGTGCGATGTTTTTGGTCCTTAAATTGTGGGAATGGGGAGAAATGAAAAACTACAACTTCTGGGACGAATCGCATAACGGATGTGATGTCCTGGCTGGGCAAAGCATAGCGGATCATTGCATAGCTCCTAAATATGCGAATGGATTTTGGTTAGACACAAGTATTGAAGGCAGTACTTTTTACATAACTACAGGGATGCATGGAGCTCACGTTTTCATAGGATTAATTGCCCTTGGATATATTATTGCAAAATCAAATAAAGATGCATATAACGAAGACTACCATGAGACTATCGAACTATTTGGTCTATATTGGCATTACGTAGATTTAGTATGGGTATTTGTATTCCCATTCTTCTATTTATATTGAGGTAAAAAATGAGTAAAGAAAAATATGATAAAAATAAAGAAGCTCTTGAATTGTCCAATGGCAATGAACCTTTGGTTAAATTTTCTGAATTGACTGGAATCCAAAGTAAGCTCACCGACTATATATTTGGCTCATGCAGTAAAGACTCTAACGGTATCAGTGAAAAAATAACGATTAAAGAATTGAGTGATGTTGCAGATACTAGTGCACCATCTGTCAAAAAAAGTATACTTAGACTGAGAGATAAAAACGTTCTATTCAAAGGAGAATACAAAGATGGGCGTGGGGGATGGACTCAGTACGTCCTAAGTAGGAGAATTTTCGAAGAAATGAAACTTTTGAATGAGGTGCAAAATGAATCATCTACTATAGACAATGTGGCTGAGGTCGATGAAGTGGAAACTGTAGACAATGATAAATCTGATGCTGAAGTAACCTCAAAAGAGAAGGTGCATGCTGAAACAACTGAAGAAACTGTAGACAAAGCCCCTGAACCTGCTAAAGCACCCACAAAAAAAGCAGAAACCAAACATAAACATGACGAACACGAAGACCATTCATTCCCGAGTTGGGTGACTTTTGGGCACACTGACGATCCTGTAGACGGGTTCATCAAAATATTCGCATGGTTAGTCTTCTGGACTATTCTAGAAGTTCTAGCAATAGTTCAAGAATTTGACGCTTTCATATTAAACATGGCCATTTTATTCGGAATAGCTATTATCAAATGCTGGTACATCTGTTCATTTTTTATGCACATGACATGGGATCCGCCTTTAGTTTACCAAACTGCATCAGTGCCTCTATTTTTCTTAGCGGTGTTATTTTTAGCTGTGGGATTAACTACTCCGGGTGCTGTAGATGATTTGGCTACTATTTGTGGTTTCTAAAACTGAGTATAGATAAACAACCCAAACATAGTTAGAATATAGTAAGGAACTAAAACTGCAGCTCCTTCATAATCTTTTGATATTCTTTGACCTAACATTAGAATTGCTAAAGACGATGCAGTTAATATCAACCCCATTATTGAATATGAATAATCGTTGTAAAATAAGGCCATTAATGAACCTAGTAGAGATAATAGGCCGGACAATATTTCAAAAATTGTTACTTGTATTAAACCAAAAGTAGAGAAATTCGCTAAAGGTGTTTTAGCAAACTTACCTGTTATGAAATCTAATTCTCCTTCCCAATTAAATATCTTATCAAAACCAGATTGAGTCATGACTATACCAAGAAAAACCGAGATACTGGCGCCAATTATACTAACATAACTAAATTCAAAGTCAAAAAATATTAAATTATTATCGCCAAATCCTAGTAGTGTCATAAAATATAATCTGAGAAAGGGTATATGGGCTTAACTTATACTACAACATAAGGAGTTGGATATCATGATAAACAGAAGCATAAGTCCATTCTATTCCTCTCCAAACTACTCGAACATTTCCTTCCCTGTCGATAAGATACAACTTATTTGAATGGCTAACTCCATAATTTTCCACCTCGTCCACTATACTATTTGCTAACTCATATCCCAATAAGTCTGAGATTATGGATAACATCTCTGTATCAGTAATATGTTCCTTGCTCCAGTGTCCAAAGTAATCAATAATCTCAGCAAGTTGAGCTGAAACATTAGAGGGGGATGAACGATTATCTATTCTAAGAACCAGATCCTCATAAGATTCTCTCCCTACAAAAGTATCAACTACTTGCGGAAGGCCTGATGATAAATTATTCTCAATCAAAACCCAACTAGGATATCTACTCTCGAGACCAAAATTAGCCATCATAGTTCCTTGTTCGTCGAGAACATAAGGCCAAGAAGCATTGTGCTCAACAGCAAAGTCTTCTATTGTTGATATATCATCAACATTACCTCCTAGTGAGTATCCGCCGATTGAAATGATGTCAACTATATCGGAAAAATTTGTATGGAATTCTTTCAAGTCTGGAATTTGTGCATTACAGACCGAGCAGTCTGTGTGGAAAAACTCAATTAATGTCAAATTGTTATTATAATAATCTCTAGAACTATATGTTATGTTATTTACACCAGGCAGCGTCCAACTTGAAGGAAATGTTTGAGAAATGTAGGTATCTATTGCTTGAAGGGTAAATTCTTCGTTAATAATTCCTCCGGCTTCATTGAATTCTTCCAACGCTAAAATGATATCGTACTCTATACTTCCTTGCTCAAAAGAAATGTTTAAATTACTATAATTAGGATCTGCAATACATACGTCTTTGCCGAAGTAAGTATCATTGGAATCTTGCATGAATCCCGGATTACAGTGACATCCGTCATATCCTTCCATATAATGCCCATTTCCTGAACATGCCTCTTCGTCAATATCTACATAAACTCTGTAATCGGCCCAGATGGAAACCATATCTCCAAATGAATCGTTAGAAATTGACGTTAAAAATCTCCAGTCAGCGTTGTTGTTATCTGCAAAAGATGCTAACCTTTCAGGAGTATCTCGTTCAGGATCGACAGTTATTGTAATGAATTCAACTGATTCGCCATAATCCTCACCTAATTCTTCTGATAATTTTCTTAATTGATAAGTTAAAGCAGGACATATATCTGGGCAATGTGTGTAAACGAATGAAACTACCAATATTTTATCTTCATATAATGTCAAATTAACGACATCCCCGTTTTGATCAACCAATGAAAAATCTGGGGCCTTGCCTGAAGGGCAAATTCCTTCAGAAACATCTTCGCAGTCTTCGCCCCAAAATTTACCTGAGCTTCCAGAATTAGTTAACGCATCAAGGCAGCCTGTTGTAAGTAGAAACATACAAATGACAAATATTACTGGCACCCTCGAATTCATTATATCACTTTATATTCAAACTTATATAAAATTTACATTAAATATATTTGTCAATTTGTGCAGTTAATTGACTCTCTGTCATTTTACCTGAATGGCTGTAGACTATTTCTCCGTCCTTAATAAAAGCTAATGAAGGATAAGAACTAAATCCATAATCTCTCATTAGTTCTCCTGAAGGGTCATAGAGGTGGGGAAATTGCATACTATAGTCCAATTTGAAATTAGCAACATTGCTTGCCGAGTCTTGACCACTTCCTAATTTATAGCCTCCAATTGCAAACATATTGACCTGAGAAGAATAATTCGAGTATACTTTGTTTAAAGCTGGTGCTTGATCTTGACAATGTCCGCATTTTGTATTAAAAAATTCGACTATTGTTAGCCCGTCATCATAATAATCTTCTGATGCAAAGGTCTCTCCTGTTTGTGGATCTTCAAGTTCCCATTTTTCAGCCTTTGGATCTCCTAGATCATAAAAGAACGCAAAGTAAATTCCCAACCCAACAACTAGTATAACTATTAGTGGTAGACCATAAGTCCACAATGCGTCATTAGCAGAATCTCTTCTGGCTTGCATTTTTTCTTGAAATTCTTGTGATGATTTCTTTTCTAATTTACGCTTCCTTTTTGATGCCATTGTTAATGATTAACTCCTTTACTTCACTACCATATTCAGTTATGCAGAAAAAAGTTGCTGCGATTGTCAAAACGAAAGCAACAACGCAGAAAGGACACCATTCATGGATGATGAAAGCCTCTGCATAGGTGAGATATGAGCCTAATATAACTCCAATTATTCCAGTTATGGGCAATAAAATTTTGTTGTAATATGTGCGCTCAAGATCCATGTTGAGATATCTATCTAACGATAATAAAATAAGCATCAAAAACCCGACAACACCAAGCCAAGCAACTGGAATGCCGAATAATTTAGCTTGATCGCTAGCTAGGACTACTCCACAATCAAGTCCTGGAAGATCTTGCGTAGGGCACCCGCCACCTGCCGAAACTAAGTGGTGTAAATATGAAAGATATATAGCATCAATTAATCCGATTACAGAAATGAAAATAATCCATTTCAATGCTTTATCTTCAGATTCTATACTCATTTATTGAGATTGTGTATATACGTATAAAAAAGTAATAGTTTCTAATTCAAAACTACTTACGTTACTTGGTTAAAACAAAGACATTTATTAGCGGCCTCAATTAGGTTATTGTGATGTATTATGCATGGACCATCTGAAGGAGTGAGTGAAGAAACAGATGAAGCAAATTCTGCCGTTAAGATAGTAGGTGGAAATGTTTTCGTAGAGTTAGATCCAGACCATCCAGGATTCAAAGATGAAGGCTATAGGTCGAGAAGAAATGAAATAGCAAAAATTGCTCTTGAATGGAATGAAATGACAATGGATGAAAGAAGATCCAAAAAAATTCCACATGCACCTTATTCTGAAGATGAAGATGCTGTATGGGCTGCAATAATGGAAAGAATTACCCCTGTCCATGAAAAATATGCATGCAAACAATATCTTGAAAATGCAAGAAATTTAGGATTACCTAATGACAGAATACCACAGCTACAAGAAGTTAGTGAAACATTAGAAGAAATGACTGGATTTAGGCAGGAGCCTGTTGGTGGCTTAGTCCATCCAAAAACATTCCATACTGCGTTAGCAAACAGAGTTTTCCTTTCAACACAGTACATTAGACATTCATCGAGGCCGTTTTACACTCCTGAACCTGATGTTGTTCACGAGCTCGTGGGACATACTGCAATGCTTGGAGTTCCTGAATGGGCCGAACTCAATGTCCTTTTTGGAGAAGCTGACATGAGAACTGAAAGTGAGAGTGCAATCGGTCGTTTAGGTTCTGTTTACTGGTATGTTCTTGAATTTGGAGCATGTCGTGAAGATGGAAATGTGAAATCTGTGGGTCCCGGATTGTTATCTTCATTTGGAGAAATGGAGCATGCATGTGCATCTGGTGAGGTTGAGTATAGAAAACCTAACTTTGAAGAAATGGAAACTCTCGCTTATGATGTTACAAAATACCAACCTATCCTATATGTTTGGGATTCATTTGAGGAATTGTACGAGAAGACAAAAGAATTCGTAACAAACTGGGGAACTGACAACGACCCAAGAAAAGAACTACATCAATAACTACTTATCTTTGTAAGCATATTCCTTTAGTACTTCCAAGGATACCTTCTCTAAAGCAGATTCATGGGTTGCTTCAAGTATTACCTTGGGCGCCATTCCTGAATCATATGCTTCTACCCACCTGGATAAGCAAAGACACCATCTATCGCCTTCTTTCAATCCTGAGAAGCCAGGGCCCGGCGAACTAAGATCATTCCCTGCACCTTTTGAAAACGCCAAGAAAACATCTGTCATAACCGCGCAAACGACGTGTCTGCCGTAATCACTCTCATCGGTGTCGCAGCAACCATCCCTAAACCAACCTGTCATCGGATCAATTGAACATGACTCCAACTTACTTCCTAATACATTTAATGATTCTTTCATTTCATTTATCTCGATTTTCTCTTAAATTATCAATTATTGTAAAAGCAAGAGCTGCCCTTTCGTTTCTAGAAAAATCTATTTCTAAAGTTTTAATCATCGATTTTATTTTATCTGAGGAATTGGGATCTTCTTCGGCAAGCTGCTTAGCTTGATTCATTTGAGACTCGTTTATACAATAAACAGAATCACCACCAAGAATTGAGACTGGACTTAGAACCATTTTACACCGAGAAACTAACGTCTACATTAGGAGCTGGATCTCCCGTGCTAAAACTGGAACCGCACCCACATGAACCTTTAGCATTAGAATTTGTAAGTCTAAATCCAGGCTCAATGAGATCATTTGAGAAATCAACTGTTAATCCATCCAAAAACACTGAACTTACCTTGTCTGAAACGATTCTAAGATTACCTTCTGAAAAATAAACTTCATCTACTTCGCTCATATTACTATCTAGCGTAGCATCGTAGGTATTTCCTGAGCACCCACCTGATTTTACTCCTATGCGTAAAAATGTTTTTTCTGAAACTCCCATTTCATCGAGTTTTGACTTAGCAGACTCCGTAACTTTAATATCCATATTAATCTATTTTTCAAGGAGATTTAATAGTTACTGTATACTAAACCGCTATAAACTACCCAAAAATACGTATTATTGTGAGAATAGTCATTACTCTTTTGATGTTGATGCTCTTTGTCCCAAATAGCAGCTCTGAACCAAGCCCTATGGAGCAATCATTTGAAGGAAATCCTATAGTAGTAATTAATCTAACATATGACGCTGGGATTGGAGGTGGTAGTGATATTCAGGGAGAAATCATGATTGAATTATTCCATAATTGGGCGCCTGTAACTGTAAATAATTTCGTAAATCTGGTAAATCAATCGTTCTATGATGGTATTTTCTTTCACCGAGTAATCGATGATTTTGTTATTCAAACTGGAGATCCTACCTGTACTGCTGTTGGAGCCTATCCTATGAGCGATCCTTCTTGTGGTAGTAATGGTTCGAATGAAAATATCCCCTTCGAAACTAATGCTAATCTTACCCACATAAACGGAGCCGTTGGAATGGCTAGAAGTGTGGATCCCGATTCAGCCTCAAGTCAATTTTACATCTGTGACGGCCCCCAACATGGATTGGACAACGGAAATCGTTCACAGGAAGACGACCCCGGATATGCTGTATTTGGAGTTGTAAGAGAAGGTATGGACTTAGTAAAAGCTACTGCTCAAGTTCCCACTTCTAACGATCCATTGAACAGGCCCCTTTACGAGGTCCGTGTAAATTCTATAACATTGCAAGGGTTTGTTAATTCCTCCGTTATCGACCAAGAAAATAAAGAAATCCCGAGTATCAGCTTTGGTCTTTCAACTTTATCAATAGGATTATTAACACTGTTACGTAGAAAATAAATATGGATTCAATAATATTCCAAGGAAATGTGATTGGCATGCTCGCATACATAGTACCTGCGATGCTTTTTTTTTCTTGGATAATCAAAGAGATTGAAGAAAATTTAGTAGAGAGAAAATTGTACATTGCATGTGGACTGGGAGTAGTTATGGGTACATTTACTGATATAATTATGATTCTAGGAGGTATTAACAGTTACAACGAAAATATTGGATATGCATCAAAAGTTTTAGTTTCCCCGATTATCATTTTAATTTTCCTATTTATCGGAGTTAACAGGAAAACTTTCAAGGAAGAAGATGGAGCTGCCTATTATTCAGCAGGCTTCGGCCTTTTTTTTGGAGGGGCAATTGAATTTTGGAAATTATTGGTGACAGAAGAAGTTCATGATTTATCAATGCTAGATTTCATAATTATTGCTGCATTCGGTTTCTCTACCGTTTTGTATTTGGGAGGTGCTGCAATGTGGATTTCATATGGAATTAAAAGGAAAGAAGGTGCTAGAATAGCAAGCCGATTTGCCATTTTACTTTTAGTTCTTTCATTTCTAAATGCCTTAGCTCTCGAAGAAATTCATTATGAAATATATGGTACAATAATAGTGCCACTTATTTCACTTTTAGGTTTTTTTATTATTTCTTTCGCTGTTTTCCATCAAGCAAAATTAAGATTACCTCTGATTAAACAAAAGAAATCTGTAAAAACCTAGGCTTAGTTCACGTAATAATGGATGAGCGAACCTTCACTATTTTAACTGTAGCAATTTTGATTTTGTCCCCAATCTTGCTTTACATAAATAGTGATGAAAAACAAGAACAAAATTCATTCATAGTCGGAGAGGGACTTGTTCCCGTTTGGGAAAGGGTAAATCAAGACTTCAACACGACGGGGTCCTATAGTTACACATTGGAGCCCGGTCAATATACTGTAAAAAGCCCTGAAAGCATATTCATTGATGTAGATCTACCAAGTAGTGAATTAGGGTGTACAATAACTGATGACTGTCTAGTTCATCTTGGACTTTGGCTGCCTGACGTTCCTAATGGAACTAAAATTCCTGTAATTGCTGACGTTGGGCCTTACTACGATGACGGAGATGTAGATGCGTTAACACCTGCAAACCGTCTTGGTAAATTTTTAATTGAAAATATGGTTCCTCACGGATATGCCGTTGCCCAAGTTTCAGTATTTGGAACTGGAATGTCAAATCATTGTATGGACTTTATGGGGTTAAGTGAGCAGATAGGTATTGATGCTGCAGTAACTTGGTTAGGAACCCAAGACTGGAGTAATGGTAACGTAGGAATTATTGGAAAATCATACGACGGGTCAACGCCTTGGCAAGCTGCAATGTTTGGTAATTCGCATCTGAAAACCATAATACCTATATCAGGATTAATTGGAGTTCATGATTTGATGTGGAGAAATGGATCTATGGAAGCCAGAGGTTTAGCAATGCATAATGGAGTGTATGGCTCATTTGGGTGGGATGGAGATAGCGATGATTGGCAAACTGTGTGCAGAGGGTATGCAGAAGGCTACGCAAATGGTCCTGCTGCATACTTAGCTGGCGATGAGGTAAACTACGCAGGCAACACTTACTGGACTGACAGACACTTTCTCGAACGAACAATGCAAAATTATAACGGTTCAATTTATTTTATTCACGGAATGCAAGATTGGAATGTTGATCCTCATATGGCATTTCCAGCCTACAAACAATTGCAGCAATCTGGATTTGAAATTAAAGGACTATTTGGCCAATGGGGACATCATTACCCGGATAGGCCTGGAGATCACAATGGAATGTCTGCCGGTAGAGGTGCTGAAGCATACCCTATGTCTGTGAGATATGATTGGGCTCAAGACTTGTTAGAATGGTTTAATTATTATTTGTATGAAGGCAATATGAAACCTGCACTACATGTTGAAATGCAAGATAATATGGGAGGATGGAGAATTGAACAAACTTGGCCGGCAAATGACAGAAAATTCTTACAATTGCCGATAGGTGAAGGATTGAATGTTGTTTCTGGAAGTGGACTAGTTGGACCCACAAACACTTTAACACTTGAAACTGAAATTTTTGAAAATGAAACTCGGATTTCCGGAATGCCTACTTTCCATGTAGATGTAACAATACCTCCAGGACAAACTTCAGGACATTTATACATTGAACTAGCAATTGCTGGAGGAATTCATTTGGGACACGGAGTAATGGACCTTAGATATCACGAAGGTGGGAGAGAATGTGGACAGCCTTGTACAGTTACTGGTACTGTGAATGCAAAAATGGAAATGTTCGCACTAGACGTAGTAGTCCCCGCAGGAAACGCACTAGAGCTAGTCATAACACAAACAAATGATGATTACATTCCTTCACCTGTAAGTAGTGGCTATGTTACCGTAGGAACTAATCAAAATAGTGTTTTATCATTACCTATTATTGATAGAGGAGTTGATGATTTGTTTACGCCTCCTATCTGGTATGAAAATAACGAATAAATTAATCCAACTTACGTGATTCAATTTCTTTGATTAGTCTCTGAGCTTCGTCTAATTCTGCATTTTCTTTTTT
>TARA_B100001113_G_scaffold188466_1_pt1 | contig 21589 bp, 24 predicted proteins | sample TARA_B100001113 | Tara Oceans TARA_B100001113 (sample SAMEA2622402) | marine metagenome | biome: marine biome (ENVO:00000447); feature: deep chlorophyll maximum layer (ENVO:xxxxxxxx); material: "saline water (ENVO:00002010), including plankton (ENVO:xxxxxxxx)" | depth 50 m | reverse complement strand
GAAAAACAAAAAGTTAATACATTCATAGAGGAACTGAGGAAAATTCAAAAAAATTATACTTCCGATAGATATGAGATAAGACTTGGTGGAATACCAATGATTACGGATGACATGATAACTTTTATTAAAAGTGATTTAATAAATTTTGGCGCAGGAGTTTTAATCTTTATCATTGGAACTCTAATTATAATTTTTAGAAAAATCATCTGGGTAGTTACACCCGTTTTAAATTGTATTTACGCGGTTTTATTTATGATTGGTTTACTTGGGTACTTAGATTGGAAAGTAACAGTAATTTCATCGAATTTTATATCACTTATGCTAATTCTTACTTTATCAATGAATATTCATATTATAGTTCGTTATAGACAAATATATACTCAAAATAATGATGCATACCAATCGATTCTTGCTACTACTCAAAAATTGGTTTGGCCATGTCTTTACACCGCGTTGACAACCATAGTAGCATTTGCATCTCTTATTTTTAGTGACATCAAACCTGTAATAGATTTTGGGTATATGATGGTGATTGGTTTAACTACATTATTTGTTACATCATTCATTTTGCTACCGTGTTTAATTTTACTTTATTCTAATCAGCGCAATTCGATAGTAAAAAAAATGCAAAGTAATTTATTTATTACTAATTATTTGGCTATTTTCACTTTGAATTCTGGAAAACTAATCTATATATCAACATTTTTTATAGTAATAATTACTTTGTTTGGACTAAATCAACTGAAGGTTGAAAACAGTTTTATTAATTATTTTAGAGCGGATACGGAAATATATAAAGGAATGAAACTAATTGATGATCAATTGGGAGGGACAACTCCTCTAGATATTATAATTAAATTTAATGATGAAAAAGATTCTTCTCAAGATGATGAGTATGATGATTTATTAGGAGAAAGTGATGAACCTACTGAATCAAACTGGTTCACTATAGATAAGATTAACAAAATTAAATATGTTCATGATTATTTGGATAGTAATGAATTTGTAGGTAAAGTGCTATCATTTGCGTCTTCCATACGTGTTGCAGAAATTGTTAATGATAATAAAGAACTTGATAGTTTAGAAATGTCTATTTTATATAAAAAATTGCCTAACGAAGTGAAAAAAATAGCTGTAGACCCTTATCTTTCAATTGAAGATAATGAAGCTAGGGTGAACATAAGGGTTTTGGATTCTAATCCAGACCTTCGGAGAGCAGAGTTGATTCAAAGTATTCAAAATGATTTAAATAATGACTCTTATCTACGTTCTGAAAAAATTACTCTGTCTGGAATATTAATTTTATACAATAATATGCTGCAGAGTTTATTTGATTCTCAGATTAAGTCTCTAGGTTTTGTGATGATAATAATAGCAACAATGTTCTTAGTATTATTTAGATCTATTCCGCTTATGATAATAGGCATTATACCAAATTTAATATCAGCATTACTTGTGCTTGGTCTTATGGGAATATTAGGTTTACCACTTGATATGATGACTATCACTATTGCTGCAATAACTGTGGGGATTGCTGTAGACAACAGTATCCACTATATCTATAGATTTAAAGAAGAGTTTAAGCTTTACAAAGATTATGAAAAAACAATTCAAATTTGTCACTCTACGATTGGTAATGCGATATTATTTACTGGAATTACAGTAATTTTTGGGTTCTCAATTCTTATACTTTCAAACTTTATACCTACGATAATATTTGGTTTATTGACGGGATTTGCAATGTTAGTAGCTCTTTTAGCAGTGTTGACATTGCTTCCTAGACTTCTTATTTCTTTAAAACCTATGTAAGATTATCGTCTGAGGTTATTTATTAAAGATTGAACACCATTCTTATCTACGTGATCACGAAAATCAGCTCTATAATTTTTCATCAAACTGATACCATCAAAAATAATATCGTAAACCTTCCAACTTTGATTTTTTCTCATCAGTCTATAGCTAACCTCAATATCACCTGAAGTCATGATATATTTCGACTTAACAAAAGCTAAATTAGCTTTTTTACCAGGTTTATATGGCAAAAATTCAATCTTTTCTCCATCAAAAGCAGTAATAGATTTCATGTATGTACTTGTCATTTTATATTTAAATGCATTTACAAAATCATCTTGTTGTGAAGCCGTCATCTTAGTCCAAATTTTTTTACCAAGTATGATTTTTGACATAAGAGTAATGTCGAGTTTAGGCATTACCACTTCATTCATTTTCATGCGTAAGAAAGTTTCGTCCTTTTCAAATCTTTCTTTATTTTGAGAAACTAATGATGATACCTCTTTGACAGATTCTTTTAGAAAATCATCGGGCCCTTCAGACGAATGTGCCGTAAACGTAGTTAATAAAAAAACTATGAAGATGGTGAAATTCTTAATCATGGACCTTATTTTAGTATATAATCTAGAAATATGTTACTAGTTAAGGCAAAAAATATGATTATAAAATCACCTTCATCATTAATGTTGATTTTCTTTCTTTCGGTGACTCTTATAAATAATGTTCACCCATCTGATGATGATCCGCTCGAACCTATAAATCGAGCAGTATTTGGATTTAACGAAGTTATTGATGATGCAATTCTAGAACCAGTAGCAAAAGGCTATCAATATGTAACCCCTGATCCTATTGAAGATAGTGTTTCAAACTTTTTTAATAATTTAGGTGAAATAAACACAATAATTAACAGCACATTGCAGTTAAAATTTGATAAAACTCTCTCGTCATCTGGGCGTTTAATAGTAAATTCAACTCTTGGTGTTTTCGGCTTGTTTGACGTTGCAACAACAATGGGTTTAGAAAAGCATAATGAGGACTTTGGGCAAACGCTTGGGCATTATGGCGTGCCATCTGGACCTTATTTAGTTTTACCTTTTTTTGGACCAAGCTCCTTTAGAGATGCTCCAAGTTTTTATATCGATATACAAATGGAAAAAGAAATATCTCCTGTGCATACAGAATTACATCATGAAGAGAGACAAGTTATACAGGCAACTAATGTAATAGATACAAGGGCAAATTTATTACAAGCAACAAAAATATTAGATACAGCAGCTAAGGACAAATATATTTTCCTTAGAGAATCTTATTTGCAAAAAAGGGCTAAAATGATTACTGACGGGAAAGATGTGCAAAACTTAGAAATAGATGTTCTTGAGATCAACTATTAAACAAACTTAATTATAATTTGATTAAAATATTATGGTAGAAGCTATATCTATCTTGTTAATTGGTTTAGTTTTATTATTAGCAGGTTCAAATTTATTAGTCACATCTACAGAGAAAATAAAAAATTATCTTTCTATTTCAGGTTTCTTTGCTAGCTTCTTTATGATGGGTGTCGCAACATCTGCTCCAGAGATATTTATTTCTATACAGTCTGCACTTAAAAATAATACAATATTAGCAATTGGAAATGGAATAGGTTCAAATATTTCAAATATAGCTCTTGTTTTTTGTATTTCAGTTTTATTCATGAAAAGAGATTTAAATTCTCTCAGTATACCTATCAGGCCTTTTTTAAGTATGATAATTTTGACTGCATCTCTTTTCTTTTTAATTCTCTTCGATAGTTACTTTGACATGTATGACTCATTAACATTAATTATAATCTTACTGATAAGCTTCTACTATTTTATCTCTCCGGATGACGAAGAAATTAAATCAATAGAAAATAAAAAAAGTGTACTACTGACAATGTCTTTATCTGCAATAGCTTTGTTTATGTTGATTTATGGATCTGATTTATTTATAAATGGGGCAACTAACATTGCTGTAATTTTTGGTGTTAGCTCTTATGTCATTGGGCTTACACTTACAGCTATAGGAACGAGTTTACCTGAGCTAGCAGCAAATATTCAATCAGCCAGAAAGGGGCACAATGATTTTATAATAGGAAATATTATTGGTTCAAACATATTTAATATTGCAGTCGCCATATCTCTAGCAGGCATTATTAGTTCCTCTAGTGTAAACATAGATGATTTTATTCGTGATATTTTAATACTTTCATTATTTATGCTGATATTTTATTTCATGCTTAAGTCTAATAATAATATTATTAAAACTGTATATTCTATGACTTTAGTAATAACATACATCCTATATATAGTATTTTTACTCAAATAATGATGAAAAAGAAATCTAATATCTCTCTAGCAAAAGAAATTATCAAAAGAGAAATAGTTGCGCTAAATCGTACGCTTAATAGGATTGATACTAATTTTGATAAAGCTTGCAAAGTGCTGAGTAGTGTATCAGGAAAAGTAATTACTATAGGTCTTGGTAAATCAGGATACATTGCAATGAAAATGTCTGGAACATTGAGTAGTACTGGCACTCCATCCGTATTCATTCATGCAGCAGAAGCTCTTCATGGTGATATGGGTGCAATCAAAAAAAATGACGTAATCATAATTTATTCAAAATCTGGAGAAACACATGAAATTATAAAATTACTTCCCCTTTTGAAAATTCTTAAATGCCCAATAATATCTATTACCGGAGACAGCGCCTCATCACTTGCCAAATATTCCGATATTTCAATTGATGCATCTGTTACCAGAGAGGCATGTCCTAATAATCTAGCTCCATCATCAAGCATTGTGTGTGCATTAGCAGTGTCAGATGCATTAGCATTAACTGTCTCCTCTCAAAAAAATTTTTCCATGAAAGATTTTGCGAAAACACATCCTGAAGGAACACTTGGAAAACGTCTACTTAAAACTGTCAAAGATATAATGACTAATAAAAATATCCCTACATTAAAAGACACATCCAATTTTGACGATCTCATTAGGAAAACGACAAAAAGCAATTTAGGCATCGCTGTTATATTAAATAATAAAAATAAATTGACTGGAGTAATTTCGGACGGGGACATAAAAAGAATAATGAAATCTAATAATGATTTAACAAATGTAGTTTTAAGGTATGTGATGACAAAGAAACCGCTTAGAGTAAGTAGCGATGTACTTGCTGCAGAAGCGCTATCAATACTTGAGACTAATAATATTAATGCTTTGCCTGTTGTTGAAGATGCAAAAGTGATAGGCATAGTTACTCTTCAAATGATTATAAAATCACTCAATTAATATGAAGAAAGATTTAGATTATATAGAACATTATAAAAATTTGTTTTCAGAACAACTTATTAAAAAAGCAAATAAAATAAAACTATTAGCTTTCGATGTAGATGGAGTTCTAACAGATGGTGGTCTTTACTTAGATCATAACGGTAATGAAAGCAAGAGATTTTATGCTCAGGATGGGCATGGAATAAAAATATTACAATCAATTGGCCTAGATACAATGATTATATCAGGAAGAACATCGAAGTGTGTTTCAAAAAGAGGAGAAGAGTTGGGTATAAAAAGAATTATTCAAGGAACAAGAGATAAGCTCAAATCATTTCATGAACAAGATATTCAAGTCGATTCTGATCAAGTGTGTTTTGTAGGTGATGATACCGTAGATATAGATCTTCTTAAATATGTTGGCCTTTCTATAATTGTACCTAATTCAAATCATATACTAACTAAATTAGAATTCGATTGGATTACCCCCAGAGAGGGAGGAAATGGAGCAATTAGGGATGTCTGTGATTTAATTTATTTTTCTAAAATAATTTGTGAAAACCATTAAAATCTCATTTATTATAGTTTTTATATTATGTAGTTATAATAGTTCTGCTTTTTCAGATGATTCGCTTGATTCTATTTCAGTAAAAAATGAATTATATAATTTCTCTACTATCAAAAAAGATAAGGATTTTCGTTTTGAGTGGGAATTGCAGGGTCATAAGCTAAGTCAATACAGTAATAATATCACACATATTAAAAAGCCTAGGTTACTTATACATGATCAGTCTTCATTAACCAATATTAATTCTGAAACTGCAGTAGACCCATCCGGGAAGATGGAGGAAATATATTTAAAAGATAATGTCTTTATTTCTAGTCAGAACAATGAAGATAATGCTATAACAAAAATGTATACATCATATGCAATAGTCTATGTTCAAAATAATATTATTGAGACAGATAGAGATGTAACTATTATAACATCGGACTCTAAGACAACGGGTAAAGGGTTTTCTGCAAATTTAGAAACTGGAGTTGTTACTATACTTAGCGATGTGAAAAGAGTTATTAGCGAAAATGACAAAATACGAACTATCGAAGGTAACCAGATGATATATAATACCAATAATGGTAAATGGGTTGTTAAAAATAAGCCGGCAGAAACTATGAAAGAAAGGATTACTAGAAAAGTTATTACTTCATTTGATATTAAATAAAATGTCTGTACTTAAATGTAATAATCTTCAAAAGACATATGATGGGAAAAAGGTTGTAACCAAGATTTCTATTGAGGTTAGTTCTGGAGAAATTGTAGGTCTATTAGGTCCAAATGGTGCAGGTAAAACAACTACTTTTTATATGATAGTTGGAATGATAAAATCTGAAGCTGGAAAAATACTCATAGACGATCTCAACATAACTTCTAAACCAATTCACCAAAGATTTGAATACGGTATAAGTTATCTACCTCAAGAACCATCTATATTCCGTGATATGACTGCAGAAGACAACATAAAAGCAATTCTTGAGACAGATAAAAGTATAAATGCTGAAGGAATGGAGAGAAGAATGAATGAATTAATTGCAAAGTTTGGTTTAAAAAAATTCTTAAATACAAAAGGTTTGCAACTATCAGGTGGAGAAAGAAGAAGGGTTGAGATCGCAAGAGCACTTGCTTTAAGGCCAAAATTCCTACTACTAGATGAACCGTTTTCTGGAATAGATCCTTTGTCAGTCATAGATATTCAAGAAATTATAAGAGACTTATCATCTCAAGATATTGGAATTCTCATTACAGATCATAATGTAAGAGAAACTTTGAAAATATGTCATAAATCATATGTTGTAAATTCTGGAAAAGTTGTTGCATCAGGAAAATCAAAAGATTTAATTAAAAATGAAAAAGTCAAAAAAGTTTATTTAGGCGATTCTTTTAAATTATGAGTAAATTAAGTCAAATTACTAAACTTGGGCAGAGAAAGGTATTGTCTCAACAGACTAGATTAGCCATAAAAATCCTACAATTAAATAGTTTGGACTTACATAAAGAAATTGACAATCTTATTTTAGAAAATCCATTTTTAGAAAAAATAGACGAAATAAACTTAAATTATGATTTAACTTTACCTGCAAATTCGAATAACTCGAACGTCGAAGATATATTAAAATATCATCAGGATAGTGATAATCTAAGAGAATTTCTAACTAAACAACTCCGGACATCGGCTTTTTCTGACGAAGAAAAAAAAATTGCTTCATTGATTATTAATTCAGTTGATGATAACGGATACCTAACAGAAGACTTACGAGAAATATTTATACAAGCAAACAAATTACTAGAAGTATCCTTTCAGGATATCTTTTATATTCTTCACACTTTACAGAGATTTGAACCCATAGGCACATGTTCAATAGACTTGTGTGATTCTTTAAAAATACAATTACATCATTCACATAAGGAATCTTCCAATTACAAAGATGCAATTAAGATACTAGAGTATCTCGATAATATTCAAATAAATGATAAATCTAATTTTGATCAAATAATTAAACAAATAATTAATGATAAGAAATTCAATAATGATGCCCTAAATCTCATTAGAAAACTTAATCCAAAGCCTGGTCTAGAAATATCTGCAAAACTTGATACGCATCAGATTTCACCTGATGTAATTATTTTCAAAAGAGATGGGAAATGGATAGCCGAGTTGACAAAAAATAGTCCAATGCTAACACTCAATAGAGATTATGTTTCTCTATTAAATCAAAGTAAAATTAAAACAGATTTAGATTATCTGAATAAGAATCATAATGCAGCAAAATTTATAATTAATTCAATTAAAAATAGAAATATAACAATACTAAATGTATGTAGAGAAATTTTTAAAAAACAACATACTTTCTTGGATAATGGTGAAATTGGTATGATTCCTATGACTCTTAAAGAAATTTCTGATTTATTGCAAATTCATGAATCAACTGTATCAAGAGCAACAAATAATAAATATGTACAAACACCTAGAGGAGTTTTTGAGTTAAAATATTTCTTTTCCTCTGAGCTAAACACGGAAACTGGAAAAATGATTTCATCTAGAGCAATTATCAAAATGATTGATGAAATTATCAAAGATGAGGATAAGAGAAAACCATGGAGTGATCAAAAATTGTCTGAATACTTTACTGAAAAAGGAATAAGTGTTGCGAGAAGAACAATTACAAAGTATAGAGAAAAACTAAAATTGCCTAATTCAACAGAAAGAAAAATAAAATAGCATGATAAATATTAAACTCGATGATTCTCATATCTCAATAAATGATGATAGCAAAAGTAAAAAAAGTATTTTAGAAAAAGCCTCATTAATTTTGAGCAATTCTTCAGGGATAAATAAAGATATTTTATTTAATAAATTATATGAAAGAGAAAAATTAGGATCTACGTCTGTGGGTAATGGCGTCGCCCTTCCTCATGCGAGGGTAGAAGGTATAGAGTTTCCTTTTATATCAGTTGTAGTATTAGAAAATGCGATTGATTTTGACAATATTGATAACCTGGACGTCGATATTGTTTTATGTCTAATTGTACCTCATGAAAATTCTAATAATCATATTGAACTATTAGCTAGCTTGAGCGAGGTTCTAGATCAAATATCAATAAGGCGTACACTCAGACAAGCTAGAAATAGTGAACAAATTATAAACTGCCTCAGAACTGGCAAATTAAAATTTATTTAAAATGAATGTTGGAATACTTATTATTACTCATAGCGATATTGGTAAACAGATATTACTAACTGCTACATCTGTTTTTGGCAATACTCCCTTTCGTGTAGAAATACTCTCGGTAGATAATTTTGATCAGCCAGATGATGTAAGACAGCTTGGAGAAAAATATGTTAAATTTCTTGATAGAGGTAATGGAGTTTTAGTATTAACAGATATAATTGGGACAACACCTTCTAATATTGCAGAATCTATAAATTATAAAAATATGAAAGTAGTGGCCGGTCTGAACCTATCAATGGTTTTGAATGTATTCAATTATCCGAATGAAAGTCTTGATAAGCTTGCTAAAAAAGCAATTGAAGGCGGTATCGATGGTATTATGAAATTATAATATGATTTCTAAATCAATGAAAATAGTTAATGAACTAGGCTTGCATGCAAGAGCTGCTGCTAAAGTTGTTTCAATAGCAAATGAGTTTGAATCAAATATTATTCTAAAAAAAGATAACAAAAATGCAGATGCTAAGAGCATCATGAAAATATTAATGCTATCTGCATCCAAAGGTGCATCGGTTGAAATTATTGTTGACGGAAGTGATCAAAATAAAGCGATGAATGCAGTAGTTAAATTATTTAAGAATGGGTTTGATGAAGGATTATGAGTATTGTTATTAGAGGTGACGGAGTCTCAAAAGGTGTTTGCATTGGTGGCGCTGTTATAATGAATAGAGATAATATTGATTATGCTCCCTCATTTATAAAAAAATCTCAAATCAATAGAGAGGTACAAAAGTTTCAACGTGCTCTTGCTGATATCAAAACTGAATATAATAAATCTAAAGATAAAGTTAAAGATAATGCAACCATAATAAAGTTAATGGAGACTCAACTTGCCTTCGTTGAAGACGGAAGTTTTAAAAAAAATGTAATTAATAGAATAGAAAAAAAATTACACACAGCGGTCTGGGCTATTTCATCAGAATATCAAATAATTAAAGATTCATTTGATGATATAGAGGATAAATATATCAAAGAGAGACTGATTGATATTCAGCAATTGGTCATCAGTATACTGGATTTTTTACAGTCAAATAAAGAACAAAATAAATTCGATAATATCAAACTAGAGAATAAAATTATTGTTACTGAAGAAATTACACCAAAAGATATCATTGACATATATCATAACAAAGGACTTGGTGTTATAACATCACACGGCAGCGTTTCCTCACATAGTGCAATCTTGAGCAGAAGCCTTTCCCTACCAATGATAGTAAAAGCAGAGTCAGCAAAAAAAATTATCAAAAATAATGACATCCTCATTATGGATTTAGATAACCAAATAATCTTAATAAATCCTGATGCTGTAGAGCTAGAACATTTTAGAAATAAACAATCTGAGAAGACGTCTATTGAAAAAGATTTAAGAAAAATCCTTAAAAAGAAAACAATTACCACTGATAATGTCAAAATTAGTATTATGTCTAATTTAGAATTATCTGAAGAGGTTAAATATTTAAAAAATGATTGTGATGGTATCGGTTTATTCAGAACAGAATATCTGTATATGAATAGAAATGATTTGCCAACTGAAGAGGAGCAATTGCTTACATATAAAAAAGTGTTTAAAAAAATGAAAAATAAGCCTGTGACACTGAGAACACTAGATATAGGCTCTGATAAAGAAGTTTCTGAAAACATTAAAGTTGGTGAAATTGCTAAAAATCCAGCACTAGGACTAAGAGGTATAAGATATAGTTTAAGTGAAAAAAATATCTTCAAAACTCAAATCAGAGCAATGTTACAGGCTGGATATAATGCTAACCTGAACATTTTATTGCCAATGATTACCTCGTGTGATGAGATTCAAAAAGCAAAAGAATTAATTCATGAAGTAGAACTCAATCTAAAAAAAGATAAAAAGAAATTTAATAATAAATATAACTTAGGAATTATGATAGAGGTTCCTGCAAGTGCACTTCAGGCAGATTCATTATCAAAACATGTTGATTTTATGTCTATCGGAACAAATGATCTTGTACAATATACGCTTGCAATTGATAGAATTGATGACGAGGTATCAAATCTATTTGATCCCACAAACCCATCTGTATTAGCATTAATAAAAAAAGTTATAACATCATGTAATAAATCAAAAATTGATGTAACAGTTTGTGGTGAAATGGCGGGAGAAATAATTTATACAAAACTTCTATTAGGTTTAGGTTTGAAATCCTTTAGTATGCATCCACAAGCAATGCTAGAAGTAAAAAATATTGTACTTAAAAGTGATACATCAAAAATTAAAAGAAAGATTAGTGCTATTTTAAAATGCGATGATATTTCGCATAGGAAAGAATTGATTAAATCTCTCTGATATTACTCGCAAGTAAGTAAAAAATTTATCAACGCCATAGAACTATAGAGCCTATTATGAGCTTGCTGCCAAACAACACTGTGGCTTGAATCAATTATGTCATGGTCGATTTCTTCGCCTCTATGTGCAGGTAAACAATGTAGAAATATTGAATCACTTTTTGCTTTAGACATTAAGTTCATATTGACCTGATATCCTTTAAAAATTTTTTTTCTCTCCTCATTCTCGTGTTCGTCGCCCATACTAGTCCACACATCTGTAGTCACAACATCAGCACCATCTACTGCCGATCCAGGTAATTCGCATATCTCAACGTTATTTCCAAATTTATCCAGAGTATATTTGTCAGGTTCATAACCATTAGGTGTTGAAATTTTTAGCTTAAAGTTGAGTAGTTTTGAGGCATTGATGTATGAATTACACATATTGTTGCCATCACCTACCCAAGCTATAGTTAACTTAGATAAATCTTTCCCTTTTATCTCGGTAATTGTCTGCATATCAGCAAGAAGTTGACAAGGATGAAAAAGATTGCACAAACCATTGATAATTGGAACAGATGAGTTTTCTGCAAGCTCTTTTATTTCCTCATGAGAGTTTGTTCTCATCATAATTATGTCAGCCATTCCGGATAAAACTTTAGCGGTATCAGATATATCTTCACCTCTATTCATTTGAGATGAATCATCTGAGAGAAAAATAGCGTGTCCCCCAAGTTTATACATTGCTGTTTCAAAAGAGACTCGGGTTCTAGTTGAATTTTTTTTGAAAATCATTACTAATGTTTTATTAGTGAAAATATTTGGAACATTATTTTTAATATCAAGATTTTTAAATTCAATCGACTTATCAATTATATCTATAAACTCATTGCTATTTATATCTATCAAGGATCTAAAATGTCTATTATTCATAATTTTCATTAATAAGTTGCTTAATTATATCAACAATTTCAATAATATGTTTTTCTTCAGATATTAAAGGTGGTAATAATCTAATTATTTTTTCTTTAGTAACGTTTATTACTAGTCCTTTTTCCAAAGCTTTTACTACGAGGTCTGTACAATTTACGTTTAGTTCAATACCTATCATCATTCCAAAAATTCTAATATCAGTTACAGATTTTAAATTCTTAAGATTTTTATTCATCTCTTCATTCATAATCTTGCTTATTTCTATAACATGTGCACATGTATGTGTATCTCTCATTATATCTAATATACATAAGCCAACTGATGTCGATAAAAAATTACCTCCAAATGTAGACCCGTGCATACCAGACTTTAAGACACTAGCTGCATCGCCTCTAGCAAGACAAGCTCCGATAGGCACGCCATTACCCAAAGCTTTAGCAACCATAACTACATCAGGCATGACGTTGAAATGTTGGTAGCTGAACCATTTACCTGTTCTACAAAATCCTGATTGTACTTCATCGGCCATGAGCAATATTTTATCTTTTTTACATAATTCATAAATTTTTTGCATATATGATTTGCTGCATGAAATAATGCCTCCCTCTCCTTGAATCGTTTCTAGAAGAACTGCGGCTATATCATTATTGTTCTTTATAATACTCTCTAGCTCATTTACATCATTGAATTTAACTCTTATAAGCCCATCTAAAATTGGTCCAAAAGCCTCATGTGACATTTTACTAGATGTTACACTCATAGCTCCCATTGTTCTTCCGTGAAAACTATTAGACATAACTATAATTTTAGGACTCTTATGACCTTGGTCATGACCGTATTTTCTTGCAATTTTTATTGCTGCTTCTACGGACTCTGCACCTGAATTACAAAAAAAAGCGTTTTCCATTCCTGTTAGTTGACATAATCTTTTAGCTAATCTCTCTTGATTATCAATTAAAAATGCATTGGATGTATGAATTAGCTTTTCAGCTTGATTTGTAATCGTTTGAGAGATTAATGGATGCGAGTGACCTAGACTAGTTACTGCTAGACCGCATAATGCATCAAGGTATTTTTTCCCATGTTTATCAAAAAGATACACTCCTTCTCCTTTCACAAAGGTAACAGGCTTTCTATTGTATGTTGGCATTATATTACTAGTCATCACTCATTATCTCATGAAAAAAATTATTCTATAGTAAATTAGTGATAAAGCCAGATATTCATCAAGAATAAGATAAATAGTCATATAAGTGTTTATTTTAAATGTATTTTAGCCTAATATTAGCTTGTTAACGTTAAACAAAAAGGGGAAATAATGAAAAAACTATTAAGTTTAATCGCGCTAATAGCTATATCTTCAGGATCATATGCTGGCGGTGCAATGGCTGATGCTCACGGGAATCACGCCTCTTCTGCTAAATCATCTTCAGGTGTTCATTTCTATGGCAGGATGTACATTGGATATGACAAAACTTCAGGAAATGTCCAAAGACTAGATGATGGTGGAAACAAAAGTAGACTAGGTCTAAAAATTAGATCTGGTAATATCGTAGGGAATCTTGAATATAAATTTGATATCGGAGATGGCACTAATAATGACGGAACTAACTGTTCAACTGCTTCAGCTGATTGCAGAACATTTGACTTACATGTTGGTAATCTTGGTTTTATGACACCTGTAGGATATCTCGGAGCAGGTACGTTTGAAGCTCCGTACAAGACTATGGGCATGTTTGATAACAACATGGATACAGCAATCGCATTAAATGGTCATGGCGGTACGAGTAGAAGTAATGCTGGACAAGCTGGAACATTTGAGGGTGGTATCTCATATCATGCTAATATGGGTCCTATAGAGTTTGGTTACATGTATGCTGCTTCTGATAATACTGCTCCGGACAATACAAACACCGATAGAGGAGACTTTTCTCTAGGCATTACCTTTAAGGATATGTTAATGAGTGGTCTGACTGTTGGTTATGCAATATTCCACGATAATGAAGTATCAGGTGGTGACAGCGAAGCTAATGATAAATTCTTTGCTTCATACAAAGTATTACCTAACATGGGAGTTTTTGTATCGCTTGAAGATCTCGAAGTAGTCAATAGCTTCAAAGCTTCGAGTGGAACAGATGGGCAAATCGATACCTATGGTATTCATTACTCAATGGGCATGGCAGATATACAACTTGTTCATGCTGATGGAGACGCTGACTCAACCTCAGCTAATGAAGACTATAAAACAAATAGCATCTCAGCTACAGTTAATCTAAGCAAACATTCTGATATAACAATTGGTTATACTAAACAGGATTTTGACGCTGACGGGACCGATAAAAGCTCAACAGTTGTAGGGCTAACACATAAGTTCTAAAAATCTTAACTATTAAGAACCTAGCCAATACGGCTAGGTTCTTTAATGTTCAATAACTTATTAATACATGAAAGGTTCAGGATAACTTTACCCATAATATGTTGTTCTGAATACCAGGGTTCGCATAATGATGAGGATATAGCATTGTTATCGCCAGATAGTTTTATTTTTTTATTACTTATAGCAACAATTCTTTTTATGATTTTTAAATCCTCTGTAATTTCAACAACTACAATATCGCCAACACTATAACTAATCTTTTTCAAAGCAAAAATATATGAGCCTGACGAAATAGTTGGCTCCATACTATCACCACAAATTTTATAAAAATTAAGCATCCTCAAGCACAGGGCATACTATATCTAATCCTGGTAGATAAGGAGCTTTCTTCACTTGAGTTTCAACATTCTTCGTTGCCCAAAAAATTCTAGCGAATTCATTTACTTTATTAAGCAGGTCTTCACCATTTTTCCTAGATAATTCCTGTTTACATTTGGATCCTGCCATCATAATTGAATGAACAAGTTCATGTACTTCTGGATGTTCCTTTATCTGAGGTTCTTTAAAATAATCACCCCATATGACTGCTATTTCATCCTTTACCATTTGTGCTTGCTCTTCCTTTGAAGATGTAAGTCTTGATACTTGAGAAATAACTACTTTTTGAGGATTTTTTTCATCTACCTCCTCTATTATATCGATTAGTCTAACCACACTGAGAGCAGCATACTGTGCAATCGATGGATCATACACTTTGCAAGGAATATCGCAATGTGCAAAAACTTTATCTACTTTTAACATAAATCTCTCCTTATATGATATCTGTGATTGTAGTAAACTATTCTAACATTCAATCTATTATAAAAAAACCAATATAATTATGTGCGGCATTTGTGGCGAATTTAAGTTTAAAGATTATAGTTTTAACGACAAGAAACTGAATAATTTAATAGACTCTATATCTAATCGTGGTAAAGATTCCCATGGAATATTTAGAGATAAAGATATATTTCTAGGTCATCATAGGTTATCTATTATTGATACCTCTAATAAGTCCAATCAACCTATGAGAGTTGGTGACTATATAATAATATTTAATGGCATTATTTATAACTATATTGATTTGAGAAACAAGCTTATCGCCAAAGGGCACATTTTTAAAACTTCTGGAGATACAGAAGTAATTATTAAAATGTACATTGAGTATGGTGATAACTGTGTTGACCACTTAGATGGCGTCTTTTCTTTTTGTATATATAACATATCAAAAAAAAATATTTTTCTAGCAAGAGACAGATTTGGTATTAAACCGCTTTATTATTCTATCGATGAAAAGAATATTATTTTTTCGTCTTCAATGAAAGGATTACTCAATTATAAGAAACATAAAGAAATAAATCCTATTGCTTTAAATTATCAATTTACCTTACATTCTGTAGTACCTGCTCCTCATACTATTATCAACGGTATCTATAAGTTAGAACCAGGCAGTACCATGAATGTATCAAAATCAGGAAAATCATTTCAAAAAAAATTTTTTGACATACATCATATTGAAATAACTGATTTATCAGATGATGAAATTATTGAAGAATCTAAATTTTTACTCAAACAAGCTATTGAAAAAAGATTGAGAGTTGCAGATGTTCCGGTTGGAGTACTTTTATCCGGCGGATTAGATTCAAGTTTAATAACAGCATTAGCACATAAACATAAAGAAAATATAAGTACTTACTCAATTGGATTTAATACAATAAATGAAGAAATTGGAAATGAATTTTATTACTCTGACTTGGTTTCACAACATTTTAATACTAATCATAATAAATATAATATTTCAAATGATGAATTATATAACAATATTGATAGAGTTATTCATGATATGAGCGAACCAATGTTTAGCCAGGATTCATCTGCATTCTACCTATTGTCTCAAAAAGTAGCTTTATCAAAAAAAGTTGTATTATGTGGGCAAGGGGCGGATGAAGTATTTGGCGGTTACTTTTGGTATGAAAAGATTCTTAATGAAAAAAATTTAACAGATGCTGAAATCATATCAAAATTTTATTTTGATAGAACTTTCAAATCTTATGAAAACGCTATAAATAAAAATTATATACACGAAGATTATGTATTCAATGATATTAAAAATAAGTGTCAACAAATGAATTCTAACTTGACTACGCTCGATAAAGTATTTCGTCTAGAGATGTCGATGTTTATAATTGATGATCCGGTTAAAAGAATTGATAATATGACTATGTCACATGCTTTAGAGGCTCGTGTGCCCTTCTTAGATGTAGACTTAGTTAAATTTATGCTTTCTGTAAAAGGTTCCCAGAAAATTACGAATCATAGTAAATATTATCTTAAAAAAATATCAGAGAGCTATTTAAGTGATGATATAATTTATAGAGATAAATTTTATTTTCCAGTTCCTCCTCTCAAAATACTTAAAGGTAAATTTTATAATTTCTGTAAAAAAGTTCTAACCAATGAAGCTAGTCTTGAAAGAGGTCTATACAACAGAGACTATATTAATAAACTATTAAAAGGACCAAATAGTAATTTTACAAACATTGATGGTAATGAATTATGGCATTTCACTCTTTTGGAAAGATGGTTGCAACTTCATATTGAACACTAATAGCTCAGCATATATAATCTGAGTAAAGATAAGGGAGATATTTATGTCAGCATTAGATAGAATAAAAAAGCAGGTAGAGGAAAGTCCTGTAATAATATATATGAAAGGTACTCCACAAATGCCTATGTGTGGCTTTTCATCAAGGACTGTTGAAGCATTGAAAAGTTGTGGTAAGGAATTTGCATATGTTAATGTCATACTTGACTCTGAAATAATGCAAGAACTTCCTAATTTTGCAGATTGGCCAACATTCCCTCAATTATATATTAAAGGTGAATTGATTGGTGGATGTGACATCACTCTTGATCTTCATAAATCTGGAGAATTACAAAAAATGATAGATGAGGCTGTTAGTTAAATAGCTGGGCTGTTAACGGCATGTATAATGCCCCAATAATCAAATATATTAACCTTAGATATTGATTGTACATTCAAATTCGCGTACGCATTAAATTCTGAGAAAGGGAAGTATGGTCTCCAGCCAAGATATTTGCTCACAGGCATTAAGCCCTTCTCTACGAGTTTGATTATTGCGCTATCTGTATCAAAGCTGAAATGATTAACAAGATATATATCTCCATTAGGTTTACATACTCTTTTCATTTCTTTTATCAATAAATCTGGATTTTGTGTAACTGAAACTACATACATTCCTACAACTTTATCAAAGGCGTTGTCAGGGAACTTAAGTTGTTCTCCATTCATCATAATTACGCTCTTATTTTTCAGGTTATCTTTTTCAATATTATTTTTAGCTTTCTTGAGCATGTCAGGAGATATATCAATACCAGTGACTTTAGTTTTCTCAGGATAATATTTATAAGATGTGCCTGTGCCTATTCCAATTTCAAGGACTTGGTCTTGATCAGAACAATTCATCATGCTTACAAGTTTCTTTTGTCCAGGACGAAAGACTTGACCAAAAGTGTAGTCATAAAAACTGGAGACTCTTTTGTATGATTTTATTATAGACTTGTCGTCCAATATGGTATCCTTTAATGAAATCTATGCTCAATTATACCACTTTATGCAGGGAATACTAAAAATTTTCACAGATATAATGCTTTTTAGGAAAGGTCCGCAAGATCTTCCCTCAAGTAAGAATCTCTTAAATATATTTATCATAATAAATATCCTAATAAGCTTCATACCTAATGATGTTAATTATGATCTTGGTATCGCAGTCATAACTTCTGTTATATATGTTGGCGCAAGTTTGTTTTTCATACAAACCATACTTAATATCAAGGATAATATGGACGAAACATCAAGCTACAGTGTGCGGTATGTTCAATCTGCAACTTCAATATTGGGAATTCATGCTGTAATAGGCTTAATAACTAGCATAATTTTTTTCTTAAATGACAATCCTGACTCTATTATATATGTAATATTATTTGCAACAATTTACTCGTGGTTAATTTATGGATATATTTTTAAACTGACTTTAGACTGTACGCCCTTCATGGGTTTATCTATTTCATTCCTTTATAGTATGATAATTGGCTTTATGCTAATTATTGTGCTCTCACTGTTAATATGAAAATTCATATTCTCGGTATCGCTGGAACATTTATGTCAGGCATTGCAATACTAGCTAAGCAAAAAGGTCATGATGTGTCAGGATCAGATAATGCTTGCTATGATCCAATAAAGTCAGTGCTTGAAAAGCAAAATATAGAAATAAATTTAGGTTTTAAAAATAAAGATGTGATTAATAAAGATTTAATAATCATAGGCAATGTAATGTCCCGTGGTAATCCAATAATTGAATATATAATGAAAAATAATATTAGATATACCTCAGGACCAAAATGGTTGAGTGAGAATATATTAAAAAGCAAAAAGGTAATAGCTATAAGTGGAACACATGGTAAAACAACAACTACCTCAATGATTGTCCATATTATGAAAGCCAACAAGTTAAATCCAAGTTATTTAATTGGTGGTGACCCTGTAGGTAATATGAAATCAGCTAATCTAACAAATTCAGATTATTTTGTAATAGAGGCAGATGAATATGATACTGCGTTTTTTGACAAACAATCAAAGTTTGTTCATTACAAACCATATATTTTGATGGTAAATAATATTGAATATGATCATGCCGATATATTCAATAGCATTGATGATATTATCAAGTCTTTCCATCACCTAATAAGATTAGTACCGCCAAATGGAAGAGTAATTATAAACAATGATGATGAAAATATTAAAAAGCTTCTAAAGATTGGTCTCTGGTCGAAACTTGTGACTGTTGGTTCTAATAAAAATATAAGTGATTATAATATAATTAAAAAAAATCATTATTATATTGGGCATAAAAAAAAGAAATTTAAACTTCCAGAAAATATAATGGGGTATCATAATAATCTCAATGCATTATCAGCATTAGCGGTATGTAATCAGTTAAAGATACCCATAAAAAAACAAATACAACATATGGAGAGCTTTAAAGGTGTAAAAAGACGTCTTGAACTAATAAGCGAAAATAGTGAGAGAATTATTTATGAGGACTTTGCTCATCATCCAACTTCAATAAAGTTGTCTATACACTCAATTAAAGAAAAATATAAAAATAAGAGATTATTGACAATATTTCTTCCAAACTCTAATTCAATGCAATTGGGTGTTCATAATAAAAAGTTGGCAGCATCTCTTCGTGAATCTAATGCTGTGATAATTATTACAGGAAACAAAACATTTAAATCTCTAGAGAAGAATAACAACAAAATAAAAGTTATTGAATCTATATCGCAAATAGGTCAATATTTCACAATTAACAGGAAATTCGATGTAATGTTGGTTTTATCTAATAAAAATACTGACCACATTAAAAAATATTTGAAATGAAAGATGATCTTAAAGAAATATTAACTGAAGAAGAATATAGTGTAACGCAACTCAAAGGCACTGAAGCTCCATTTTCTGGTCGTTATTTAGATAATAAGGATCTAGGTACCTATAAATGTATATGTTGTAATGCTGACTTATTTTCATCCAAACATAAATACGATTCTAATTCTGGATGGCCTAGTTTTTATGATGTTATTAATACTAAAAATATTAGACTCATAACTGACACATCCCATGGGATGACAAGAACTGAGGTCGTATGTGAGAACTGTAACGCACATCTTGGCCATGTATTTAATGACGGACCACAGCCAACAAAAACAAGATATTGCATAAATTCAGTATCATTAAAATTTGAAAATGAATAGCTTTTCAAACATACCTATATTTCCTTTGAAGAGTATCATTTTACCAGGTGGTCAGTTCCCCCTCAGAATTTTTGAGAGGAGATATATCGAAATGATAAAGGACTCTCTTAAAAATAATTCTGGATTTATTATTGCACTTACAAAACATGATGCAGAATATATATCATCTGTTCATGAGTACGGTTGTTATGTAGAAATAGTTGATTGGTCACAACTTGATGGAGGATTATTAGGTATTACGGTTGAGGGAAAGAATATTGTTAAAATAAGTAATTGTGAACTTGATGAGACAAATCTTTTAAAGGGTCATGCTACTATTAGAGAACAAGAAATAAACCATCTTGTACCTGAGAAATATAGAATTCTTTCACGATTTTACAAAAAAATTTATCCTGAAATAAAATCATATATCTTTCATAGTAACTCTAATTATAATGATGCTGACTGGATTGGGTTCAGACTAATAGAATGTCTTCCTATTGAAGTAACTGATAAGGCTGATTTAATTTCTACAGATGAGCCATTAGATAGACTAGAAAAAATATTACATATTATTAAAAGAATCTATCCTAAAGAACTTAATGTTCTTGATTAGTGAGTTGTCGCACCGGTATCGGCTTGACTGACCAGCCTTGCATATTTTGTTAAAGCACCTGATGATGCTTTAATATCTCTCTTTTTTAATTTTCTCTTTCGATTCATGAATTCTTTTTTAGAAATTAGTATATTTATTTCTCTAGATTCTGCATTAATTTCAATCTCATCTCCATTTTTAATCATTCCGATAGGTCCGCCAACAGCAGCTTCCGGCGATATATGGCCAACAACAAAACCATGACTACCGCCTGAAAATCTTCCATCAGTAATTAAAGCAACATCATTCCCGAGACCTTGACCCATTATTGCTGATGTTGGTGATAACATTTCTCTCATTCCTGGACCTCCAACTGGGCCCTCATTTTTAATTACTATAACTGTACCTTTTAGAATTTTACCTTCAAGTATTGTCTTTAGACATTTTTCTTCAGAATCAAAAACTTTTGCTTTGCCTTTAAAATATAATCCCTCTTTTCCAGAAATTTTTGCAACAGCACCATTAGGCGCAATATTTCCTCTTAGTATAGTTAGATGGCCTTCTTTTTTTATAGGCGAGTTTAGTGGCATGATTATTTTTTGATTCTTGTTATACTCGGGGATATTTTTCAGATTTGAAGCAAGAGTTTTGCCTGTTATG
>TARA_B100001113_G_scaffold47133_1_pt1 | contig 21651 bp, 21 predicted proteins | sample TARA_B100001113 | Tara Oceans TARA_B100001113 (sample SAMEA2622402) | marine metagenome | biome: marine biome (ENVO:00000447); feature: deep chlorophyll maximum layer (ENVO:xxxxxxxx); material: "saline water (ENVO:00002010), including plankton (ENVO:xxxxxxxx)" | depth 50 m | reverse complement strand
GAACCGATTTCTTCAGACCGGTGAACTTTCCCCTTAATAGTCTTAGTTGTCTCTAAGATTTTATCAAAAAGGGTTTTTCCTAATTCTTTTTCGTCAGGGTTGAATATGTAGACTATCTCGTAATGGTTCAATTTGCCTCCTTATGGGTATGAATCTCTTTAGTAAGACTCAAGAAAACAGGCGAAGTCTAGAGTAATAGAGGCAATTAATCAAGAGAGGCTTTGATTATTTCTTCCAAGAGATCATTAAAGCTTAATCCAGCTAATTTAGCGGCTTTTGGCACCAAACTAGTTTCGGTCATGCCAGGAACAGTATTAACTTCCAAGATATAATAATTACCATCATCCTTTGCCTTAATCAGGTCAACTCTTCCCCATCCTGAACAGCCTAAGGACTTGAAAGCTTTAAGACATAATTCCGATAGTTTTTTTGTTTCTTTTGGGGATAAATTTGCCGGAATGTACTTTGTTCCAATGCCATCATATTTAGCTGAAAAATCATAAAACTCATTGGGGGGTATTATCTCAATTGCTGGGTAAGTATTTTCTCCAACAATTGCAACAGTCAATTCTTTCCCTTCAATGAAATATTCAACCATTATTTCTCCATCATATGAGTCTGCTTTAAGTAAAGCTTCTTTTAAATCTGGATCAAGAGCAGCATCTTTACCAAACCAAGTCTCTCCGGGGCGGTTTACAATCGAAACTCCATAACTTGAACCTTCTTTTGATGGCTTAACAACTACACGACGGCTTTCAAACCAGTCTTCAAATGCCTCTTCTTCATTAAACAAATAACACTTGTGAAAAGGAACTTCTAAACCATTTTTTTTAAAAATCTCTTTGCTCGTTACTTTATCAAAAGCTCTTCTCGATGAAGTAGCATTACTTCCGGTATATTTTATCTTAGCTTTCTTAAGTATCGATTGAATCTCGCCGTCTTCACCGCCTTTGCCGTGAATCATGATAATTACCAGATCCAGTCCTTTATAAGTTGCTAAAAATTCTAATTGCTCTTGAGACTTGATATCGATTAGCTTGGCAGAAAAACCATTTTCAATTAGGCTTTCATAAACTGCACCACCGCTTTTAAGTGAAATGTCTCTCTCACTAGAAATTCCACCTGCGACCACGCCGATTTTTAATTTTTTTAGATTATTCATCTAATTAACTTTGATCTTAAATTTAGAAGCTAATGCAGAAGTATTACCTGCTCCTTGTGTCAAAAATATAAAATTATCTTTATTGAATTTTTGCATTTCTTGATAAGCCTCTTCTATACCGTTAACTAATATTGCTTCTGGATTTTTAATCTTTATTTGTTTTATTAGGTCTTCACTTTCATAACCTTTTATTGGTTCTTCACTGGCCGGATAGATTTCCAATAGGATAAGGTTTTTGCAATCCGAGAGAATCGAAACAAAATCTTCAAAAAGTGCCTTTGTTCTTGTATACCGATGTGGTTGAAAAACTACCAAGACTTCTCTGTCTGGCCAAACTTCTTTTGCTGTGTTGATTGAAACTCGCAATTCTTCAGGATGGTGCCCATAGTCATCGATAAGAATAATATCTTTCTCAAAAACATTTTCAGAGATAAGTTGAAACCTTCTTTCGATTACGATGAATTTTTCTAAAGCCTGTTTTATTCCTTCATAAGAAATTCCCTCATCAAGAGAAACGGTAATTGCAGCTGTCGTATTTAAAATATTATGCTTACCAATCATGTTGGTTTTAAAACTCATTTTATTATTATTTTTTTTATCAAATAAAACAAAATCAGATCCATCTTTGTTTTGCGTAAAATCTAAAATCTGAAAATCATTATTATCAGAAAACCCAAATGAAGATACATTCCTAGGAAGGTTTTCAATAACTTCCGTAACCTCTATAGAGTCACCATTTGCGAATATTCTTCCTTGGAAAGGAGTATTCAGACAAAAGTCTTTAAAGGATTTTTTTAATTCTTCAAGACTATTATCGTAGGTCTCTAAATGATCATTGTCTATATTTGCAATCACCGCTTTATGCGGCCTTAATAATAAAAACGATCCATCACTCTCATCAGCTTCAGTTATTATATGTTCGCCTTTACCAAGCTTTGCATTGGATGCAAAAGACTCTACTTTGCCGCCAATAATGTATGTAGGATCAAGGTCATTGCAGCTAAATATATGGGCAAGAATACAAGTTATGGTGGTTTTGCCATGGCTACCAGCTATAGCAACACTTTCTTTAAGAGTCATTAAATTAGCTAACATTTCAGCTCTCTTGATTATAGGAATTTTTAGCTTTTCTGCTTCTGATACTTCTAAATTTTCCTTTGAAATAGCCGAAGAAATGACTACTAAATCTTTTTCTATCACATTCGAAGCATCATGATTATAAAAAATTTTTGCTCCTAGAGTTTCTAGTCTTTTGGTTATAGGAGTTTCTATCAAATCAGAACCAGAAATTTCATAATCCAAATTAATTAAAATTTCGGCAATACCGCTCATACCTGCACCACCTATACCAATTAGGTGTATTTTTTTAATGATATCCATTAGATAGAATATTTTTGATAATCATATTATTTTCATCCGACAAAGAGAGTTTAGATATTCTTGCTTTCATATCCTCAAGAGTCTCTTGATTTTTAATAATATCGATAATGAGATTTTTTAAGTTTTCTTCTAAAGAGTCTTCCTCGCACATAAAGGCTGCACCTTTATCTACCAAAAACTGAGCATTTTTATACTGATGATTATCTATTGAATTTTTTAAAGGAACGAAAATTGCAATATTTTGAGACTCACAAATTTCTGAAACTGATAAGGCGCCTGCTCTTGAAATTATCAAATCTGCATTTGAATAAAAAGTTTCCATGCTATCTTCAAATTCGAGAAGTTTCAGCTCGTAGGTTGAATCATATGCATCGTAAAAAGATTGAGTTTCTTGTAAATTACCTCTACCACATTGGTGAGATAAGAGTAATTTATATTCGGGAAATTCTTTTGAAATTTCGCTAAAGATTTTAGGAACTGTTTTGTTAATCAATTTTGCACCTTGGCTACCTCCCATTATTTTAATTTTTAACTCATTGGGTCTGAGCGTGCCTTTATGTACTTTTTGTGTATCTAAATTTATAAGATTTCCAGAAAATAAAGTTTTCGTCCCATGAAAAAAATCTTGCGCTTCAGGAAAGCCACAAAAGATTGTTTCTATGTTTTTATACCTTGCTAGCAATCTATTTGCAGAGCCAGGTACAGAGTTTTGCTCTTGAATATATATTGGACCAGAGATGTGAGACAAGCCTAGCAAAGAAACATATCCTCCAAAACAAACCAAGACATTATTTTTAGAAAATAAATTTCTAATCTGAAATTCTAGAAAAAACTTAAGAGTTGCAAAAATCAATAAAAAAATACTGAGGATTTTTAAAGCATAGGATTTCCCTCGAAACCCGATCAAAGGATACTTATAAAATTTTATTCCTAAATTTTCACATATCTTTTCTTCAGGTCCTCTAGAAGAGCCAATCCAATTTACTTGCACTCCATCTTGCAAAAGCATTTCACTTAATCTTTTAGCAGGAAATACATGCCCACCTGTTCCCCCTGCACAGATAATGATTTTTTTGATTTTCCCTGACATTGCTTTTAGACAGAAATTTTATTTGAAAAGTTTATTTCTGTTTTAATTTTTTGTACTAAAGCAATTAATACAAACATCAGCATCAAGTTGGAACCCCCAAAACTTATTAAAGGCAAAGTTAAACCCTTCGTGGGCAATAGACCTGTAGATACGCCGATATTTATGAAAACGTGAAGAGCTACTAAAACACCAGTTCCATAAGAAACCAAGCTACCAAAAGCATGTTCATTTTGGCGAGCTAATCTACCTATCAAAAAACATCTTAATATCAAATACGAAAAAGCAATTATTAGGATTAGCCCAAAAATAATACCTAGCTCTTCAGTAATAATTGCAAAAATAAAATCTGTTTGAGCATCTGGTAAAAATCCTTCTTTCATCTTACTGTTTCCCATACCTACTCCAAACCATTGACCATTGCTTATCGCACTTAAAGAAGCTCGCAACTGTTCGTTTTCAGCATCCCATGGATATAAAAAAGACATGATTCTTTCAATCCTATATCTCGCTGTAAATATCAAACCAACGAAAGTCATTAAGCCAAAAATAAATATTGAAAATAGATGTTTTAAGGGAGCTCCAGCAATAAAAAGTATCGAAAAGGATACTATGAATATTACAACTGACGAGCCAAGATCCGGCTCTAATAAAATGAGCAAAATGGAAAGGGAAATTAAAAAGACTGGCTTAAAAAAACCCAGCCAATCTTCTCTGAATTCATCGTATTTTCTTATGCAATAAGAAGAGATATAAATGATGAGAGAAAATTTCATTAACTCAGATGGTTGAAAAGAAAATCCTAAAATCCGTATCCATCTGTAAGCCCCATTAACTTCTCGACCGATTAATGGAATAAAAACAAATATCAACAAGAGTAATGAAAATAATAAAAAATAAATAGAATATCTTTGCCAAAAAACTATTGGGAACCTGAAAACAAATAGTGCAAGTGCAAGTGCAATAAATATTTTTTGTATATGACTCATAGTCATACTAAAAGACCCCGAAGTTAAGGGAAGTGAAACAGAAGTCACCATAACAATACCGAAAAACACCAAAGATATTGAAATTAATAATATGGGAATATCAAAATCGGCCAGTCGTAAAGCTCTCTCATGTTTACCAAGAAAAACTCTTTGCAATGAAGATTGTCCTTTAGATTTTGGCATTAAGAACTAAATCCTTAAATTTTTTGCCTCGTTCTGAGAAACTTTTGAACATATCTAAGCTAGAACAAGCTGGAGAAAGAATTACTACTGAATTATTTTTTAAAAGTTTTAAAGCTGAATTTACTGCCTTTTTCAGGTCTTTTACTGCTTGAGATTTTGATGGATCCAAAAGTTTTTTCAAAGCTGTGCTACTTTCTCCAAAATAAAAAATATTCGTAGCATATTGATTTAAATAATTAGCATATTCTTCAAAATCTTGATTTTTTGATCTTCCGCCGCAAATAACTATTAAAGATCTCGATTGATCAATACTTTTTAACCCTTCCAAAGATGAAGCTACATTTGTTGCTTTTGAGTCATCAATGAAAGATATGTTTTCATCTAAATAATGAAAAGTTTCCATCCTATGAGGCAACTGAGAAAAACAAGTTAAGATTTCATCTTCGGAAAAATCATATCCTAAACTTGAACATATCATTTTTATTGCACTAAGGTTCTGTTTTCTTAGAGTCCCCTCGGAACTAAAAAAATAATCAGCATGAGATATAACTTTCTTAAGATTTTCATTGGCAATTGAAATTTCACTACTGTCATTCAATTTATTTTTGATTGCAATGTAATTACTTATGTTTTTATGTCTATCAAGATGATCGGGGGTAATGTTTAGTAAAACTGATAACTTAAAAATCGGCAATGCTGCTATTTCCAAATGGAAACTTGACACCTCTATGACAAAAAAATCCCTTTTTTCCTCGATGTAATCTAAGACTGGCTTACCAATATTTCCTACAGCCAAGACATCTAAATTTTTAAAATTTAATAATTTTTCCAACCAAGAACAAACTGTTGATTTTCCATTAGTACCAGATATTAATATTTTTTTTGATGAATTTTCCTCTAGAAAAATGCTTATATCGCTTTTTATTTGAATGTTATGTCTTTTTGCCTCTTTGATTACTCGATGATTTAAGTCAAATCCGGGGCTGCATGCGATAAACTTTAGATTATTAAAATCTATCTCTTTTTCGGTTACTAAATTGAATTCTTTATATTCTTTTGATTTAAATTCTTTTTTTTTGACCCTTGTATCGAAAGTAAAAAAAGGAACTTTTTTTTTGGCAAAATATTTTCTGAAAGATTGGCCTGTTATTCCTTTTCCAAGGATGAGAATAGACTTGGAAGAATTCATTTTACCTGAGTCTAAAAGTAGCTAAAGCAAACAAAACAAGAATTAAAGTTACAATCCAGAACCTAACAATTATTTTTGGCTCCGCAAGCCCAGAAAGTTCAAAATGGTGATGCAAAGGAGCCATCTTAAAAATTCTTTTGCCAGTCAATTTAAACGAAGCTACTTGTAAAATAACAGATAAGGTTTCTAAAACAAAAACTCCTCCCATCAGCATTAAAATAAATTCTTGCCTGATGCTAACAGCAATAATTCCTAATGCGGCTCCCAAGGAAAGAGAACCTACATCGCCCATGAAAATTTGTGCAGGATAAGTATTGAACCAAAGAAAGCCAATTCCTGCCCCAACCAGTGCCCCACAAAAAATTACTATTTCGGTAGAATAAAAAAGATAAGGAACATTTAAATAATCTGAAAGAATGGCATTGCCAGAAATGTAAGCAATTATACCCATACCTGCAGCAACCATTACAGAAGGCATTATTGCAAGTCCATCCAGCCCATCGGTTAAATTAACCGCGTTTGCCGTGGCAACTAAGACTAAGGAGCTAAAAAATATAAACCAAATTCCAAGTTGAAGAGCAAAATCTTTAAAAAAAGGAAGAAACAGGGTTGTTTCTTCGGTGCTAGTTGCATAAAAATAAATTAATGAACTTGCACAAATTGCTACTAATATTTCCCAAAAAAGTCGACTTTTACCGCTTAAGCCTTTACTGTCAGAGAAACGAAGTTTTAGATAATCATCTATCAAACCAATAACGCCAAATAAAAAGGTTACTACTATTGAAATCAGGAGATACTTATTATTCAAATCCCCCCAACATAAACAAGAAAACACTATAGAAAATAAAATTAAAAGTCCTCCCATTGTTGGGGTTCCTTTTTTTTCTAAATGACTTTGCGGGCCCTCTTCTCTGATGATTTGACCATACTTTTGTTTAGCGACAAATTTAATAAAAGTTTTTCCTAGCAAAAGGATAAAAACTAGTGAGGTTAAAGTTGCAAGAATTGCCCTAAAAGTAAAATAGTTGAATATTCTCAAAGGTCCAAAACTTTCTGCTAAATATTCAAGTATAGGTAAAAACATTTTAGGTTAGATCATCAATGATATTTTCCATTTTAACCGAACGGGAACCTTTGAAGAAAATTAAAACATCCTCATTAATGTTTTCGTTTAATTTAGATTTAATATTTTCTCTTCTCATATACTTTATATTTGACTCTTTTAGATTTGTTTTAAAATCTAAAACATAAACAAGATCAAATATCAAAGATGCTTCTTTTAGAATGTATTTATGTAACTCTTCCGACTTTTTACCTAGTTCTCCCATTTTGCCCATTACACATATCCTCTTGAAATTTCTTAATATTTTTTTTTCGAAAGGTATTTTTGAAATATCCAAGTCTAGTATTTTTTGGAAAGCATATAAAAAAGAGTCAGGATTTGCATTGTAAGCATCATCAATAATTAATGCTCTTGACTTAGATTTTTTAATCTCAAATCTGCCTGGCACATCAATTTTTTCATCCAAAAATCTATAAACTTCTTCAGGCAAACTTTTGAGTTTTAATAAATTATTAATCGTCTCAATGGTTTTACTAAATATTTTTTTTGGGTCGTTTTCAGTAAAGAAAATATTTTTTTTCTTATGCGATTTTTGTTTTGCCAAGTTTAAAAACTCGTTTGGAATATTTCCGATACAGTACCCACTGTCTTCTGTAAAAGTATAAATATCAGTTTTTTCATTTGCCACGCCCTTGAGACTTTTTAAGCCTTCTAGATGAGCATATCCTATATTTGTAATTATGCTGATATCCATTTTAAGAACCTCTGCTAACTTCGCTATCTCACCAACATTGTTAGTTCCAATTTCAAAAAAACCAATTTTATGGGACTCTCTCAATTCCAAAAGAGAAAAACAAAGTCCAAAAAAGTTATTAAAATTTCCAAAGCTTTTTAAAACGTTTTCTTCTCCTATTTTATTTTTGTAATATTTGTAAAGAGTTTCTTTTGTTGTTGTTTTACCATTGCTTCCGGTAATTCCTATTACTAAACCACCAAAGAGATTTCTTTGTTTTCTTGCTATCTTCTCAAGAAAAGCATTAGTATTTTCTACCAGAATATGGTTTTGATTTTCAATTTTTTTTTCTGAAACTACACATATTGCGCCACGATTATATGCTTCGGCAATGAACTTATGTCCGTCATGATTTTCTCCTTTTAAGGGTAAAAAAACATCTCCTTTTTTTATATCTTTTGAATTAAATACTATTTCTTTAAAATCAATATTTTCACTATGCATTTTGCCGCCGCCAAAAGCCGCAAGACTCTCAATATTTTTTTTAAATAACATTTTTTAATTCTTTTAAAACTTCCAAATCATTAAAGTGAATTTCTTGGTCTTTTATAACTTGAAAATTCTCGTGACCTTTTCCAGCAATAAGTAGAACGGAGTCAGGCTCCGATGTTTTAAGTTTTTTGAGACCTTCAAGGATAGCTTTTTTTCTATCAAGAATGATTTCATGATTTTTAGAATTCATGCCTTTTTTTATTTCATAAATTATCTCATCAGGATCCTCATTTCTTGGATTATCATTTGTAATAATTTGAAAATGAGATTTTTCTTCAACTATTTTTCCCATTTCTTCTCTCTTCAGAGTATCTCTCTCTCCACCACAACCAAAAATAGTAATTATCTTTCCCTTATATCTATTTTTTAAATAATCTAAAACCGATGAAATGGCATCTGGCGAATGGGCATAATCTATGTAGGAAAATTTATTTTCAAAAAGCGAAACTCTCTGCAACCTACCCGGCAAGGTTTTTAAATTTTTAAGCATATCGGGTTCTAAATCTATACCGCCTGATATCTTTCCATATAATCCTAATGCACATAGAAAATTTGACACCATAGGCTCACTTTTAAAAGGTAAAAAATTTTCTAAATCACCCCATGGAGTTTTGATCAAATTACTTTCTAAAAATAAGTTTGCTTTTTTCTTTTTGACAGACACGGTTAATATTGAATTATTTTCAGAAGCAAGTTCTTCCCCTAAGTCACAATCAATGGATACCACATTATTTTTATCTGCTTGATTAAAAAAGCTTTTTTTGGTTTCCTTGTAAACTTCTAAATTTTTATGATAATCAAGGTGATCTTGAGAGAAACTAGTTAAGGATTTTGCAATGAAATTCAAACCACAAATTCTCCCTTGGTCTATAGCATGCGATGAAACTTCCATAAGAAAATAATCTCTTTTTAAATCGATAGATTTTTTTAGATAATGGTGAAGCAGAAATTTATCAGGAGTAGTAAGGGGTGATAATTCAGAGTTTTCTAGATCTGAAACTTTATGCATATTTGTAAGAAGAGTAGCGTTTAAGTCTGTGAAAGACAAAAGTTGATGTAAAAAAAATGCTGTTGAGGATTTTCCATTTGTACCAGTTATTCCAATAACCTTTATATCTTTTTCAGATCTATTAAATAAAGCTTTAAGATACTTATCTTTATGATTTTCCAAATTTGAGTCATATATATTTTTTTCTTTAATTTCTTCACTCAGATCGACCTGACTGATTACCAATATTGCTCCTCTATTTAAAGCATCTCTTGAATGTTTGAGAGCATCATTAAGATTTTCAGTAAAAGATAAGAATATAAAGTTTGACTCAACAAAAGTTGAATTATCTGTGAAACCAGAAAAATTTATACTTTCTAGTTTTGAAAGATTTTCATTTAAGGATGACATTTTAAAATTTTTGAATAGTCTCAATAATTTCTGAAAATATTGGAGCTGCGACGTCTCCTCCTCCATCTCCATTAAGCCTTGGATTTTTAACAAATAAACCTATTAGGTACTCTTTATTTTCAAGCTTTGTCATTCCAATAAATAAAGCATTATGCAAGTCATCATTATACTTTTCATTTTTAAATATTCTTGCTGTTCCGGTTTTACCAAAAACATCATGATGCTTAACTTTAGCTCTAAAACCAGTTCCATTTTTTATAGATTGATACAAAATGTTTTTTATATTTTCCGCATCTTCCTCGTTTAAAATTCTTTCTTCTTCAAATTTAGAAGAGTTTTTAATTAACTTAAGCGGTCGATACGAACCCTCTGAAAATATAGTACTGTATGCTGAAATTAATTGAACTAAAGTAGTCTGCAGACCATACCCATAACATAAGGATACTTTTTCTCTGAGGGACAAATCCTTAAACTCTGGCAGATAACCTTCTCGAGTTGGTATAAAAATTTCATTCATATACTTACCTAAGCCAAGTGAGTAATAAGTTTGCAAAATCTCATTAGGATTTAAGTTTGCACAAAGCTTAACCATACCAACGTTACTAGATTTAGAAATTATTTCTTCTGTAGAAAGAATGCCATAGTCTCTTGCATCCTCAGTTTTATAACCCTCGAATTCAATCCATCCAGGAGAGGTATTTATTTTTGAGTTAAGTAAATTTGAGTTGCTCTTCAGAAGTGCCGATAAAGCTAAGGGCTTTACAGTAGAACCGGGTTCAAATAGTTCAATTGCAGAATTATTTTTCAATAATCTTATATTTTTGAGACTTTTTCTATTATTGGGATCAAATGAAGGAAAATTGGTCATAGCTAGAATTTCATTTGTACCTAAATCAATCATTATTCCAGAGGCAGACTCAGCATCATGAAATTCGACGGCTTTTTTTAGTTTGTTAAAAAGGACAAATTGTAATTTAGAGTCAACGGTCAATTGGACAGATAATCCATCGATTGGTTTTTTTAAAAATTCGTTCTTAATTACTCCTTGTTTTCTTGAATATTGATTTTTTTGATAACCATTGATTGATTTTAAGGTTTCCTCTAAGGCAAACTCCACTCCATTTACCCCTTCATTTTTATAATTAGTTAAGCCAATTAATTGAGAAAATATCTCTCCCTGCGGATAGTGCCTTTTAAAATTCCTATTTCCTAAAACTAATCCTGGTATTTTTAATGTCTGTAAATATTCTTTTTTTTGTTTTGTAACCTTATGCTTAAGAACCAAATATTTTGCTTTTTTATTTGCCAGTCTCTTTTTTAACCTTTCGAAATTTATTTCTAAATTACTCGATAACAAATCTATATGATGTGGATCAAAAGAAAAATCTTTGAGAGATAACCCGACCTCATAAGATGGAATATCTTCGGCTAAGACTAGATTATTTCTATCGAAAATTGCTCCTCTTTTTGAGGTAAGAATAGATTGCCGAGTTGAGACTTGTTTTGAAAACTCCATACCAAGGATGAAGTCCTTTTTTTGAAAAAAAACAAGCTTGACTGGTAAAGATAAAAGAATTAGAAATATTACAATCCAGAGAATAAGTTCTCTGTATTTGTTACTTTCACTTGAAGTCAAACTAATCTATCTGTTTCCTCACAAATGAAGGAATATCTAAATAATCATTCTTTTTTGAAGTTTCAGATTTAGTATTATCGCTATCAATTTTACCTAAAGTAGGTACGTCTTGAAATCTTCCATATGGATCATTTGCAACTTTGAATCCTGAAGCTCTATCAGTTTGTTGTGAGCCATCTGATAAGCCAGTTGCAATTATAGTGACCTTTATATCACCCTCCATATCCTTATCTTCGACAGTTCCATGAATGATTTGAGCACCATCACTTTTGAACTCGGATACCTGCCTAAGAACATCTTCTATCTCGCCAACTTTGATGCCTTTTCCAGTTATGTTTACTAGTACGCCTTTTGCACTATGTAAGTTTATGTCTTCCAAGAGTGGACTGCCAACCGCTTCAGCTGCAGCATCTTTTGCTCTGCTAGGACCGCTAGCAATTCCAGTTCCCATCATTGCTACACCCTGTTCTGCCATAACAGTTCTTACATCATTAAAATCAACATTTATGTAACCGGTCTGAGTAATAATGTCGGCAATTCCTCTTACTGCGCCCAATAAAACATCGTTTGCATGTCCAAACGCTTCCAACATTGTACAATCTCCGCCATAGACTTCACTTAGTTTTTGATTTGGAATTGTTATTAAAGAGTCAACCTCTGATCTCAATTCTTTTATTCCAGCCTCAGCTAAATCATCTTTAAACTCTAAAGACATAGGTTTCGTTACAATAGCCACTGCCAAAGCGCCTACTTCTTTTGCTGCTCTAGCCACAATTGGAGCTGCGCCTGTACCAGTACCACCTCCCATTCCAGCAGCAATAAATACCATATCTGCTCCATCAAACATCGTTGTGAGCCTTTCATAATCATCCAAAGCCGTATCACGTCCTACGTCTGGCTTTCCTCCAGCACCTTGTCCATGATTATTCAATTCTCCTAAAATTATCTTCTCGGATGCTTTATTTTTTGTGAGGGCCTGAGAGTCGGTATTTGCAGAAATAGTTTCTACACCTTCAACTCCATTGGCAACCATGTGATCAATAGCATTGCCTCCACAACCGCCAACGCCTACTACTTTTATTATGGTTTGATTTCTCTTCCCATTATCTACCAATTTATATTTCATAACTCCTCCTAAAATAAAGTTAAAAAGTATTCTGTATCCATCTAAAGGCTTTATTAATAAATCCTCTTTCATGTAACATAGCAAAATCCATGTAATCTTCTTCTGACTCTCTTTGTGCAAATAAAATTAAACCTACTGAAGTGGAATAAATCGGATTTGATAAAATATCACTCAAACCAATTAAACCTTGTGGTTTTCCTACTCGAACTGGCGCTTGGAATATCTCTTCAGCTAACTGGGAAATACCTTCTATTCTTGAAGCTCCTCCCGTTAAAACAATTCCTGCAGGAATTTCTTGAGCAAGATTAATATTACCTATTCTTTGTTTGATTATTTGAAAAATTTCTTGATATCTTTCCTCAATAACTGTTGCTAGACCCTCTCTAGAAAAAGATTGATTTTCTCTTCCATTAATTGATTGAGTAGAGATGATTTCATCGGAGTCTGCTAATTCGCTCCACGCACAACCATGTTTCTTTTTTATATCCTCTGCATTTTGAATTGAAGTTTGAATAGCTCTAGCAATATCATTCGTAACATGAGCCCCAGCAATTGGGACATTTACTGTATGACTTATTGCTCCATCAGAAAAAATTGCCACATCAGAAGTCCCTCCTCCGATATCAATTAAACAAACTCCTAGTTTTTTTTGATCATCTGTAAGAACAGAATGACTTGATGCTAGCTGCTCCAAAACATATTTTTGAACATCTATTCCACACCTTTTCATACAAGAACCAATGTTAGTTGCAGAGTTTTTAAGACAGGATACTAAATGAACATGAGCTTCAAGCCTAACACCAGCCATACCTAAGGGCGCTTTTACTCCGGGCTGATTGTCGATTATGAATTCTCTAGGAAGAGCATGTAAAAGCTCATATCCTTCAGGTATTCTTTGTGCCTGAGCTGTCGACATAACTTTTTCGACTTCACTCATCTTTACCTTTCTATCTTTTATTGGGACCGCTCCTGAAGAATTTAAACCATTAGCACTTCCACCGGAAATACCTACAAAAGCTTTAGTAACTTGTTTTCCTGACATTAATTCAGCTTTAGAAACTGCTTCGCTAACTGCAGATACTGTTGATTCAATGTCAACTATGACTCCATCGCGAAGACCTGTTGAATTTTGAATACCTAAGCCAGATACATTGATTCCCTCCGAAGTGTTTTCTGCGATTATGCAAACTACTTTAGAGGTTCCAATGTCTATTCCAACTCTTAGATTATTTTTATTATTATTAACCATCAAAAATATCCGATTGCTAATTTGTTTGTATGTCTTAAATCAATAGATTTAAAATCTTTTAACAAATTTTTAGATTGATCACTTTGAAAAAATAATTTCAAGATCTTTAATTGATTTGAAAGCTGATAATCTTGAAATTTAATAAATTTGTCATTGTTTGTTTGAATTTTTATTTGCCCGAAATTCTTATATTCAACATCTTTAATATGCAAATCCTTAATCAATAGAACCTTTTGGATTTCAAAATAATTGTCTATAAGGTCAAAAGATTCTTTGCTATCAATTTTTAAATTGACCAAGTTTGAAGAATGATAATCATCAATATTTATAGTCTCGCCGTTTTGAGAAATAACCCGATGCTCATTTAAATAAAAATATGGTATTTTCCTAAAATCCTTTTCTTTTAAATCAAAGTTTGATTTAGGAAAAGCAAATGAATACCCGCCAAGTATAATTACCAGAGAAATAACAAAAATTTTAAAATTTAAGCTAGCATTCATTTTGAAACCTCAATCTTGAGAATCTTTTCAGGCCTGATCATTGATAAGCTTTTTGAAGAATTTTGATAAGCCTCTTTTAGAGATTTTTTTAATTGTATTCGGCTGCCTAAAGATAGATTCTCATCTAACTCATAATTGAATGACTTTGTTAATTTATAAATGTCAGAATTTGTTTTTTTTATTGCAAAGTCTATTTTTAAGTAGGCTAATAAAACGATAGTGAGAGCTAACGATAAAGATATGAATGAAATGAACTTAAGAGACATATTCAATTTCTCCAATTCTCAAAATTGCGCTTCTAGATCTAGGATTTTTTGATTTTTCTTGTTTAGATGGTTTAATTTTATTTAGGTTTTTCAAATTAATGTCTTCAAAAAAGTTTTTATAATCTTTTCTAAAAAAATTTTTAACTATTCTGTCTTCTGCAGAATGGAAACTAATAACAGCTAATATTCCTTTATTCTTAAGAACGCGAATTGATGAAATTAAGCCTTTCTTTAACTCTTCAAATTCATTATTTATTAAAATTCTTATGCCTCTGAATATATTTGTAGCCGGATGTTTCTTTTGAAAAGCTTTTGACTTGACGAGCTCTGCAAGATTTGTTGTAGAGGAAATATTCATATCTTTCCTCGCGTTTACAATTTTTTTCGCATATTGTCTTGATTTTCTTTCCTCGCCTAAAAAATAAAAAACGTCTGCTATTTCCTTTTCTGAAGCTTTATTTATCCATTCTTTTGCTGATATGCCTGATGTTTTGTCAAACCTCATATCCAAGGTTCCTTCGCGCATAAAACTAAAACCTCTTTCTGGTTTGTCTAATTGGAGAGAAGAAACTCCTAAATCAAAAAGTACTCCGTCCATAGAATTTTCTGAAAAAAGATTAGAGATATTTGAAAAAGATGATGTTTGAAACTTAAATCTTTCATCTTTTATGAGATTTGCATATTCTTTTACTTCTGAGTCTTTATCTATGGAAAATAAACTACCTTCAGAGTTCAAGTTTTCAAGAATCTTTTTTGAGTGACCTCCTAAGCCAAACGTGCAATCAAGATAAGAACCAGATTTATCACAAATTAAATTTGTTAAAGTCTCTTCTAACAAAACTGGTTCATGAGAGTAGTTCAAAATGGTATCTCCTGTACTTCATTTGGCAGTTCAATGCCTAACTTTTCACCTTTGATATTTTTTCCCTCTTCTTTAGATTTCCAATTTTTTTCACTCCATAGTTCTAATTTTTGTCCCATGCCAATGAGAACAACTTTCGTTTTTTCTTTTATTTGACAATAGTTTCTTAGAGGTTGAGGAATAAGAAGTGTCATTCTTTCAGAGGCTTCGAAATCAATTGCATGAGCATTTCCAAGGAAATTCCACTGCAAAGATCTTATTTTAGGGTTCAATCCAGATAAATTTTCGAAAGCATCAGAGATTTTCTTCCATAATGCACCTGGGTAAATTAATAAAGATGGATATTGGGGATCTCTGGTAATAATAATTGAGCCTGAAGCCATTTCCTTCAGTAAATCCTTATATTTTGCAGGTATAACAATCCTTCCCTTTGTATCCAAGGAAAGGCTGCTAAACCCATAAAGTCCAGCCATAAATTAGTCCCAAAAGTTACACTAAGGTATACTTTTGCACACTTTTACACACTTTTAACTGATTGTAAATATCAAAAAGTGTATGGAAAATGTTTTTTTCTTTAAACAAATGAGCTTTTAAAGGGATTGAGCTGACTCATAAGCCGGGTTCTGTTTGTAGTAATCATTCATCTTGAGCTTATGTCACCATAAGCTTCTAGCGGCCTACCCAGACTCAATGCGGAAAACATTCTAGAGTCTCTATTTGGCCTTGCTCCAAGTGGGGTTTACCTAGCTATTCTCTGTTACCAAAGAATACGGTGAGCTCTTACCTCACCTTTTCAACCTTACCCTTAGGCGGTTTATTTTCTGTTGCACTTTCCATAATAAGTACTTGAGTACTTACCTCCAGGTGTTACCTGGCACTTATTCCTATGGAGCCCGGACTTTCCTCTGCCTAGCAGCGACTACTCGGTCAGCTCGCGGGAATTATACTTATTATTTATATTTTTTGTAAATCTCTTTTGAGCTAAAACTCGTTACTTTAGAAAATATTTTAGAAAATTCTTTTAAAGAGAGAGTATTTTTTAAGGATGAATACAATTCATCTAACTGCTTATCAAATTCATAGTCTTTTTTATTAATACCTTCTATGATAATTACTATCTCTCCCCTAGATAGATGCAAGTCTTTCTCGGCTATCAAGTTAATTTCTTCAATAGACCCTCTAAGTATAGTCTCGTGTATCTTAGTAAGCTCTCTTGCTATACTAATTTGCCTATTTGAACCTAAAATATCCATCATTACTTTTAAAGATTTTTTTATTCTATGTGGAGACTCAAAACAAATAATTGTTTTCTCCTGATAGTTAAATTCCAAAAGTAAGTTTTTTAACTCATTTCTTTTTTTTGGTAAAAAACCTTCAAAGACAAATTTGTTATTTTTAAAGCCTGAGGTAATTAGCGCTGAAGTTACAGAAGATGGTCCCGGAATACTCTCAACTTTTATATTCTCTTTTATAGATTGATAAACCAATTCATGGCCTGGATCTGATATTAAAGGTGTCCCAGCATCTGAAATTAAAGAAATATTTTTGCCATTTTTTAATTTTTTGATAATGGAAAAAATTTTTGATTGAGAAGAAAAATCATTATATGAAATTAATTTTGAAGAAATTCTGTATTCCATGAAAATTCTTTTTGAGTGTCTAGTATCTTCGGCAAGTACAATATCTGAATCCTTGAGAATTTTTATTGCTCTTAAAGTAATATCTTCTAAATTACCAATTGGTGTGGCAACTAAATATAATGTTCCTGACATGTCAAAAAAATTTATCCTTTTTATAGCTTTGGGCTTAATCCTAACTTGCTGTACTTTAAGTAGCAATGAATTCCAAAAGGAAGACGGGCTTGAAGAACTTGATAATCAAAACCTTTTATTAAGCTCTTCAAAATTAAGAACAGACCTAGATATTATTTTTTTTGAAAAAAAAGATATTTTACAAAAGCATTTTTTAGATGGAATTCAATCAAGCTATTTCTTTTTAAAAGAAAACCAAAAAAGAAATATTTCTTTAAATTTCATAGATTACTCCAAGATTGAAAATTCTAAATGTAAGGCACTTAAATCTAAAACTAAAAAGATATTTTTTCTTAACGATGAGCTTTTTGAAATTCTCAAAAACTGTAACATAAAAAATAACAATAATGTTTTGGTAATTTACTCAATTAAAGAAGGATTTGATTTAGATTTAAATTTCATAAATCCCTTTTACTCCTATCTAGATTATCTTTTTAGTCTTGATAATGAAATTATTCTTGAAGAGTCGATTGTTTTAACAGACAAAATATTACCAAAAATAAACAGTTACTTGATTTCTAAGAATTCTAATATTGAAAAAGAAATATCTAACCTTTTTGAAATAAATAGTAGCTCAGAAAGAAAAAGAGAATTAGAAAGAATAACTCAAAACAGAATCTATCAGACTCCTAGATTCAGAAAAGATTTGAAAAACATCATTATCGATACTGAAGAGGTAACAGCAGAAAGAATTATTCCGGCTATAAGATTTAATTTAATATTTGAGCCTACAGTCTATGTTCTTCCTCAACAGCTAGATTTTTGGAGATTTTCAAAGAAAGACTTATCATCAAATGTTAAAGTTTTGGAACATCCTATTTTATTGAATAATGATTTTTTATTTGACGAAGTGTTTTCAAAAAAACAAATTAATGAGAAAGTATTCTATGCCCTTGGCTTTGACTCCCTTATGTACCTAGGAAAGGGACTCAATACGAAATATAAAGGTCTTCTGGGAGAATATACTAAACAAGGGAAAAAAGTTTTTATCCAGCCAGAAAAAATTGGTTTTTAATTATAATAATTCAATCTCAAGAGAGGTAAAGCTTTCTTTTACGCTTGGTAAATCCTGCATCCTTTCAATGTAGTCGAATATAGGCTTAGACGCTTTATTATTAGGTAACTTTATCTGGTGATGCTCTAATCTTAGAAGGATTGGTATGATCACTGAGTCTAAAACAGAAAATTCGTCGTTTCTAAAAAATTTTTTATTATCGAACATTGATAGTGAGTTTGATATATTTTTTTGAAGATCATTCCTTGCTTTAGTTAACTGCGTTTTTGAAGAATTAGAATTTTCTAAAATATCAAGATTTTCGGCCCAATCTTTTTCAATTCTTTGAAGAATTAATCTAAATTGTGCTCTGGAAACAGGATAAACTGGAAGAAGAGGCGGATGAGGAAATCTTTCATCAAGATATTCAACTATTAAACCTGAATGATATAAAGATAATTCTCTGTCTACCAAAAGAGGAAGATGACCATCAGGATTTATTTCCAGAATTTCCTTTGGTAAATCATCTTTACTCAAAACTTCTAAATTACAGGTTATCCCTTTTTCAGCTATAACAATTCTTACTTTTTGCGAACGGTGTCCAATGTCATCATGAAATAAAACCATCGCGGATCTGTTACTTAAGAGACTCATTTTATTATTTTAAATCTTTTTTAAACTCTCGATAAGTCATATAAGCAAAAGCAGTGAAAATTACTAAGAAAAGCAAAACGTAAGTTCCAATTCTTTTTCTTTGCTCTGCCGAAGGATCGGCCACGTAAGTCATAAAATTTGTAAGATCATAAATTACCTGATCGTATTCAAATTGAGATAGATTGTTTTGTAAATCCTCAAGGACATGGGGCATGTTTACATTCTGATAAACCTTGTTATTGACTCCGTAAGGTCTTGAGGAGTCGGGATAGTAACTTCTCAAGTAAGTATAAATCCAATCAGGTCGTCTAAGTCTAGCTTCCAAAGTAAGGTCAGGAGGATAAGCACCTAGCCAATTTATAGCATCTTTCTTTGTCAAACTTATTTCCATTAATTCCCCTATTTTTGATCCATCAAATATTAAATTGTTCTCATACATGTCTAGGGGTATTAATAAATCTTCTGCTACTCTTTTATATCTTGAATATTTGAGTGAATGACACCCATAGCAATAATTCATATAAGTTGAAAGTCCTCGTTGTAAAGAAGCTTTATCGGAAACATTAGCCTTGAATGAGTCACATTCTATTGAACCGCATCTATATTCTCCTGCTGAGAAGAAATATGAAGATGAAATGGTGAAAACAAAAAAAAGAAAAATTTTCAAACAGATACTCCAACACGTTCTGGAACAGTTTTGCATTTCTCAAATCTTGTATAGAAAGGCATCAAAAGAAAATAAGCGAAGTAAAGGAGAGTAAATATTTTGGCTAATAAGTTTTTTGTTTCTGTTGGAGGAACAGATCCAAGATAAGCTAAAACAAAGAAGCTAACCACAAAACCTGCTAAAAAAATCTTGCTAAAAATACCTTTGTATTTGATTGATTTTACGGGACTTCTATCTAACCAAGGTAAGGCAGCAAATATAGCTATGCCTGCAGCCATAACAACAAAACCTAAAAATTTTGCAGTAAATCCAAATAATGGGAAATCTATAGCCCTTAACATCGCATAAAATGGGGTGTAGTACCAAGACGGAACTATATGGGCAGGAGTAGAGAGAGGATTTGCAGGTTCATAATTTACATATTCGATTATGTAACCTCCACCCTCTGGAAAGAAAAAGACAACAGTGCAAAAAATCAATAAAAATACTCCTAAAGCGTAAAAATCATGGGTAATATCATAAGGAAAGAAAGGCTTTGCATCTAAAGGGACGCCATCTTGATCCGTATGCTTTTTCACATCAATACCATCAGGATTGTTAGAACCAATTTCATGAAGAGCTAATATATGGAAGAAAACAACTGCTATTATCAAGATAGGTAATAGAACTACATGAAAAGCGAAAAGTCTTGAAAGAGTAATTCCTGAAACAATATAATCGCCCCTGATCCAAATAGCCAAGTCCTCACCAAAGTAAGGGATAGAACCTACGAGTGATATAATTACTTGAGCAGCCCAAAAAGACATTTGTCCCCATGGAAGAACATAGCCTGTAAACCCCTCTGCGCATAATAAGACATATACAAACCATCCACCTACCCATATTAATTCTCGAGGTTTTTGATAAGACCCATACATCATCCCTCTAAACATGTGGAGATAGATTAGCGCGAAAAATGCGGATGCACCGCCGGCATGCATATATCTAATTAGCCAACCATAATCAACATCCCGCATAATATATTCTATTGAGGAAAAGGCTCCTTCTGCAGTATTTGTATAGTTCATCATTAACCATAAGCCTGTAAGAATTTGCATTACTAGAACAATTAGCAATAGAAATCCGAATAGATACCAAATGTTTATATTAGATGGAGAATAATATTTTGAAAGGTGCCTTTCGAAAAGGTCTACAACAGGAAACCTTTTATCTACCCAATCAATACTTTTTTTTCCAATAGTGTTTTCACTCATTAAGTAACTCCGTCAGAACCAATAACTAATAAGTTATCTTTTTCAAAAAAATGTGGAGGCACAACTAAATTCGTAGGAGCCGGTACATTGGCATAAACTCTTCCAACTAAATCAAACTTTGAACCATGACAAGGACAAAAGAAACCTCCTTGCCAATCTGAGTCAAAATCCTCTGGTTTTGCTTCTGGATAATACTTTGGAGCACACCCTAGATGAGTGCACACGCCAGTTAAGACGGCAATTCCTTTTTTTCTTGATCTAATTTCGTTTCTAGCATACTCGGGCTGAGAAGGATCATCCATATTGGGATCAGCGAGTCTTTCCAAATTGTCTGTAATAAAATCTGTATTTTCTACCGGAATGTTAACTACAAAAACAGGCCTGCCTCTCCATTCAACCGTCATCATTTCACCTGGTAATAGCTTTGAAACATCAACTTTTACTGGGGCTCCAGCTGCTTCAGCTCGTGCGCTCGGTTTAAAAGCACTAATGAACGGTATCGCAGTAAAAAATGCTCCTACTACGCCAAGAAAAGAAGTTGTGTAAGTTAAAAATTTCCTTCTACCAGGATTAGGAGGACTTTTTGGTTGCATATATTATCTTTTGCTGAATTGAGGGGCTTTTCTTGCTTTTCTTAATCCAACTTTTTTTCTTTCCACTTTTCTTGAGTCTCTTGTTAAATAGCCAGCTGATTTTAAAGCTCCTCTGAAATCGCTATCTTTCTTTTCGAGAGCTCTAGATATACCATGTCTAATAGCTCCGGCTTGACCGAAAGATCCACCTCCAGAGACTTTGATTTTAAAATCAAATTTCTCATCACAATCTAAGAGCTTTAAAGGCTGCTTGACTAGTATTTTAGCTACTTCTCTTCCAAAGTATTCTTCTAAAGGTAGATC
>TARA_B100001113_G_scaffold60099_1_pt1 | contig 21815 bp, 21 predicted proteins | sample TARA_B100001113 | Tara Oceans TARA_B100001113 (sample SAMEA2622402) | marine metagenome | biome: marine biome (ENVO:00000447); feature: deep chlorophyll maximum layer (ENVO:xxxxxxxx); material: "saline water (ENVO:00002010), including plankton (ENVO:xxxxxxxx)" | depth 50 m | reverse complement strand
TAATTACCACTCTGCCCATCAATTCTAATTCTCTCGAAATCGCTGGCATTATATGCTTGAACTACGGTTATGCCGGATAATACATTTTCCAATATTGCTACTATTCCGCCAGTACTTTCTCTTTGTTGACGGTACTTTCTTTGGACTCTAGTAGAAAACCAGATAACCATAGGAACAATCATGAATAATGGTCCGAAGAGAATCATACAAAGTGTAGGTGACATCCAGAAAAGAATACAAAAGGCAGCACTAAGAGTTGTGACTATCCTAATTATACTAGTAGTAGAATCTGAAATTATATCTTCTAATTGTGCGACGTCCGCGGATAAAACAGACATCAAGTTACCCGTCTGCCTAGTTTCAAAGTATGATGCCTCCATCTCCATCAAAGATTTTGTAGCATCCATTCGGATATCATGCTGAGCCTTGTAAGCTATTGATTGCCAAAGTTGATTGCTTAATCCTTGAGTTATTGCAAGACAGACGAATGATGAGAAAATAAGTAAGCCAAAGCCAAGTTCTGTAGAATCAATTGGCCCTAAATTTGGTATTATATCTAGTGTAACAAAACTCTCAACTCTTGAGTCGGTAAATTGAGATTTATCGGGATTATAATAATCAGCAGCCATTCCTATGGCAATCAAGGGAACAAGATCAAATATTCTGGCACCAATATTCGCTAGAAGGCCACCTATTGCTCTTTCCCAATATCTCGTAACATAAGGTAAAATTCTCCATATCTGCTTACCAACTATTTGCCTATCTTCACCAAGGTCAGATGCATCTTTACTTATCGATGATACTATGACGCCCTCGGCTGAGTCTGGAGAAATACCGTTCGACATATTCTTTCGGAAGGACAGAAGCGTTTCAATATGTGGTAATGATATCCTGCTAATATTGGTGCGCCCGCCGGGATTTGAACCCAGGACATGAGGTTGGAAACCTCAGGTGATAACCCCTTCACCACAGGCGCGATATGACACCGAGGACATGACCTTACAAAATCAATTCGGTCACATTTATTCAAATGCTAAAGCCATCTCGGTATATCAATGATGATTAGGCAAAGAGTAGGAATTTTATTGATGATAATTTTTCTTCCTATTAATGGGCCTTTAATTAGGATGATTTTAGGAGAATTAAATATCCAAATGCCCATTGGAGATTTTTATTTCTTTGCTCTTTGTATACTAATTTTTGTAATCGGAGGATTCATGACCTTCACTCCAAAATTAAAATTCGAATCTATTAATAAATCTCTTTAGGCCATTTTGAATGAATATTTTTCATAAGACTAATTATTTCATTATCTGAATAATCTAATTCCCACATTTTCCTACATAATTCTTGTGTTCTTTTTGGTACAGTTTTAGGGCCTAGAACTGCACCAGGCCTATTCAAATCATCCAAAAAATCAGTTTCCATGCCCCAAATTGAATCTGATTTTTCTAATGTCTTAATTATTGTCTCAATACTTCCCCTGCCTACACTAATTGATGAACTAATTCCATTCGTAAAATTTGAGTCTAAATTGGGGGGAGCAAAATGTCTTATCACTTTCTTTTTAACCATTTTTGACTTTTTACGTAATTCTTCTATCTCAGAATATGTTTTTTTACCATTATCTTCAACGTGTAATTGAATACTCGCCCCTTCCTCTGCAGAATTTTCCATAATCTGTAATAATAATTCATTTGCCTTATTCCATGTTTGATTATTTACTGGATAATGAGGCCTTCCAACTTCTCCAAGGCAAACCGCGTCGCCATCAGAGATATATTCTAATGCCAAATTAACTGCTTCTAGGTGTAATTCAGTAGATCTTTCATAACCCATGGTCTTAACTTGCTTTTCCCAAGAAACAGGGTGAGGGCCTAAAGTTATTACAACATCTATTTCAAATGTATTTCTGACCTCATTACCCATATTAATTGTATTTAGATAAGCTATTTTATAATCTTCAATTTTTCTTGGAAGATTATTAAAATCAGGTTTATGAACCAAGTTGATCGCTGTACCGCCAACATTTACAAATTCATTAATTGCATCTAGATAGCGATTTTTCCTATCTAGATGTATATGTTGATCCATTATTTCTCCATGCCAAAAACCATCTTCTAACATCTTTCTCAAGCCAATGTTCCTTCTCTTTCAAGTAAATCTTTCCAATAACTTATCGCCAACTCAACCACTCTCCTTGATTTTTGTCCGAGGACAATTCCCTTACCGTTACTGAATAATATTATTCGACATTCATGTCTTTTAGCATCTATTCTTAATGCATTAATATTATTATCTAGGATAACATCATTAAATCTGTCATTTGCCAATTCGAGTAAAACCGCCCTGCCCAATGAAAATTCTACTAATAATTCTCCTGTTTCAGATTTTATTCCTTCATCAGACATACCAATACTAAGAAGAAATCTTTGTGTAACTAATTTAGCAACCTCCAGTCTTGAGATATTATGAATAATTATTGATCCATTTTTATCTATAATTAATGTTGATTTTGGGTTTTCATTAACAATTATCGAATATTCTCCATCCTTAATCCCTCCTGCTAAATTTACTGCATCTTCATGCTTGACAGGCTCAGAAGGTGTAAATCTGAAGGTTTGTGTTTGTACCTTTAAAAAGTTAGATTCTCCTTCCATCTTTTCATCCTCTTTCTATCTTTTCTACTCTAACACTTTTATTTAATGAATCATATAATTGTTCAAGGTACGCTTGGTGGACGGGTACTAATAATGTGACGTCGGAATCATTACTTTCATTTAGTCTTCTATCTCTTAAATCATGCAGCGCACCCTTTATTCTTGCTGCAAATCTTTGATCACGTTCTTCAATCAACTCTTCAGTAAGGACTCTTTGTTCTTCGATCCACCATGATGCACCAGCAGCTGCAGCGGCACCTAAATCCGAATTCACTTTTTCAGAAATCTCCACTTTTTTTGAAGCCTTTAGACGATTTTTTACGTATCTTCTAGATGTACTTATAGTCTTCAAAAGATTAATTAATTTTACTTGATTATCTGCATATTTTGAATACCATGCTTCCCAGTTTTTATCAGTTATTTCTGGTATTATAGTATAAATCGGCTTCCCGCCAGTATTTTCAGCATGCTTCAATAATCTAATTGGCTCAGGATCTGGAATACTTGGGCCATTAACATCCAAATTCTGGATATCTCTTAACAATAAACTCATAGCTCCCCCCGATGCCATAACAGCATCCACATTGATTCCTGGACTTTTAATTTCATCCTTATGTTCTTGTTTTAATATTGTTATATCATCTTTAGAATATAATAGTGCCAAACCATCCCATTTCTTATATCTTAGAGAATTTGGCATAACAACACATGGAAGATGAGGCCAAATCACTATCTTTCCTCCATCTGGATCTTGATAAATGAGAGATTCCCACTTCAGACAGGGCAGTTCCATAACTCTGCGAAGGGTTATCATGATACAACTATACCTATCAAAACACTCATAATTGACAAATTTAGATGTAGCATTCAAGGATGATGACTTATCATCAGGGTTCGATAGTACATGGAGGCACCTTACTCTCTCGAACCCGTTGTAATCTTGAATGAAGTTTTTCCAGGTCATACTAATGCACTAAATACACTATTTGGAGGCCACTTAATTAGCATCATGGATACTAGTGCTGGAATGGTTGCTTCGAAATTTGCACATCGCGAATTTGTAACTATCTCAATAGACGCACTTAAATTCCGTAAGCCAGCATTCCAAGGCGATATTATTAGAACAACTGCCAAGGTTGTTTGGACTTCACCTCGTACTGCGGGGATACATGTTACTTCTTGTCGAATGTCCAGGTCAGAGTGGGAAGGCGATGAAATTTGCTCTGGGTTCTTTTTTATGGTGGCTATTGATGAATCTATGAATCCAATAAATATACCCCAATTCGAACCAATATCAATTGAAGAGAAAGAATTATGGAATCAAGCCCAATCTGCCAGAGATGCTATGAAATAGGTTCATAATGACCATTCATTTCAACAACCTAATCATTGTCGGATTCTTATGCCTGTTCTCAATGTTGCATTTATAGGCTCAGAAGACTTCGCGAGAAAATTAGCAAAAAAAGGTGATACAAGGGACATAGAATCCTACGTTTTTAAAGAAGGATCAGGTAGTAAAGCCCGAACTATATCTCTTCTGAGGCCACTTAAATATCCCGATAGCATAAGACCATTGCTATCGGTATTGAATGTTTCTAAAGTTGGGGTGATAGAGATATCGGCATTAGATTCTTCACTAGGAGAAATTTTAGTCTCATTCGCTAGTGCTGGAATAGAAAAAGGGATTGCGATAATCAATCCGGAAGAAGGAAATTGGATAGATGTAGAGCAAATAGAACTCATTTTCTCTCAATTAAAACTCGACTGGAAAATATATCAATCTATGCCAGAAAATCATGAAATTAGAGAATTGCTATTTGACATGATGGATCAAACAGATATAATTGGAACATCACTTATATTACCTGTAGATCAACATTTTGTAGTTCAAGGAATTGGATTAGTAGGAATTGGCTATGTCCAATCTGGACAAATTAAAAAACACGATACCATAGAAGTAATTTCATTAGGCGAGAAGGGAATTGTCAGAAGTTTGCAAGTAATGGATGAAGACGTTGAAGTAGCACATTCTGGAGATAGAGTTGGAGTAGCAATTAGAAATCTACGTGAAGAAGCATTGCATAAAGGGTGTATTATAGTTCACCCAAATTCCGAAGTAGTTGTGAAACACAATATTTCTTCCTTTATTTTGAATAAAGCACCTTTCCAGAAAAAAATAATAAAAAAAGATGATATCATTCATGTATCTGCAGATATGCAATTCGTTGTTGGCCGAGTTACAAGTATTTCTGAAAACAATATTAAAATTAAATGGGAAAATCCATTATGGGTAAGATCTGAACAAAATAATCAAATTATTTTGGCTCAATTAGATGCAAAACCTATGAGGATTATCGGGACTGCAAAAAGTATGGTGCCCGAATAATATTTTTTATACATAAATCTAAATCTTAACATCTATGACTACATTCATTTTATACCATATGAACTAGTCTGCCATAACTGGATGTATTCAGCTGGGCTAAATAGCCCAACTGGGGAGGGGGAAACCGAACTACTCGGTAATCTTTCTCTTGTTGGGGTGAAGGGGTCGTTTTGCGCAATACTATCCGACCGTGAATTGACTCTTGAAAGGAGTGACGGTAAAGGTTTGCGACTTTCTTTAGCAGCAGTTAATAGAACTAGACATCTAACAATTCCGCTTTTACCTAATGGCCTAGTTCCAATAGGAATTATTGCTATAATACTTGGTCTATCAACTATATCTTTTCCATATGGACTAATTCCAATATCATTGGGTTTTCTTGCCATCTCGTTTAATATTTTTTCGCGATATCCAATAATTTCTATTGATACCAATTCAGGCGATAGGCACTTAATCGCCGGGAGCGAAGGTTCGTTACTAAGGTTAGCAACCATGATTTCTAGATTAATACATGGCAGTAGTATGGTTGAGGCTAGAATAGGGTTAGAAAACCTGGAAAAAGAAATGCCGATATTTCCTGCATTTACTCATGCCGGAGGAAACTTTACCAAACATAGTAATAAGTTATTAATGAACAATAATAAAATACCAGAATTTTCTTCAGATATAAGAGAAAACACAATTCAAAAATCATACTCTCTTAATAATGCGGATGAAAATTTAGAAAGAGAAGAAGTTAACTTCAATGGTATTCCTGTGGATGATACACTATCGGATGAAAAAATTTCACCAAAATCTGCTTATGAAAGTGCGTGGAATACTCCTCCTCCGCCATGGTATAAAGAAAAGCAGAGGACACATGAAAATAATGAAAATTTAACATTGAGTATCGATAAAAATGAAAATAGGATGGATTCTGTATTGTCTGAGGCGGCTGGACAATTAGAAATGTTTGGAGAAGGACTAGATATGTTTGGACAAGGTGGTTTATTTGACCAAAGTTTAGATTCTCATAATGGAGATACATTTCCTACTAACGATATTGAAAATAAACATAATGTTGAAAATAAGCCGATTCAAATATCAAGTTCTCAAATGATGAAAAAAGCATATGAGACTTACGGTTCTCCAGATTTTGAGTATGAAAGGTCATATGAATTGCCCCGTCCAAATGAAGAGGCAGTAAGGGAGGAGTGTAAAACTGGAATTGTACAAGAAGCAAGAGCTAAACAAGAAATCAAAGGTAGGAATAGGGAATTACAATATTCCTACGAGTCGACAAATTTAGATAGTTATCCTTCATTAAAAAAATATGCAAACCAAGGAAATAATCATTTTTTCACAATCAAAAATAATCCAAATAGTATTTCTTCATCTTTACTGAATAGATTATTCAGACCATCATCTATTTCTTTTAAGAAAACACAATCAGATAGTCCGTCTGATAATAGATTCCAAACATCTCAACATCTGAGGTTGAGAAGTGATCAAGAACATCAGTCTAGTACTATTTCTCGCTCCAGAAGAACAAATAAAAATATTGAAAATGATGATGCAATGAAAATTATAGATATGATAGTTTCCAGAGTCTCTAATGATGAGAAAAATCAAAGAAGATTAAATTTTAAAAATATGAGAAAGACGACTAATTCTTCTGAAAATAATAAATTACTAGGTATAAGAAAATTAGGCTAAACCAACAATTCTTCTATATTTATCTACTCTAGCATGATATTTTCCCTTTTGCAAATCAATCAGATTAGTAGAACCCAATCCACCTATTATGAATGAAGAAGTGATTGTAGCGTGAACTAACGAATTCCGCATAATTTCAATATCTCCTATCGCACCATTACATCCAACAATATTAGCCAACATTGCTCCTGCAAAAGCATCTCCGCATCCTGTCGGATCAATGACATTTTTTGTAGGATAGGAAGGTAGCGAAATAATTCCACAAGGCAAATATGCTAGAACACCTCCACTCCCTCTTTTGATTATCAAACTTCTAGGTCCTTTTCCTGCAGACAATCCTCCAAACAAGGCTTCCCCTGAGATTATCTTTTCAGCAGCAATTGTTACAATTTCTTCTCCTGAAATGGCACAAACCTCTTCCTCATTCAATATGGCTATGTCTACTTGCCTAAGTGCTTCAGATAATAACTTAAATTCTGTTTTTATCCATAACATAAATGTATCTAATACAGATATATTAGGACTAGATTCTCTCAGAATCTTTATTTGAGACGAGGGATGCATATTTGCACAGAATAAAATATCAACATTCTTCCAGGAACTAGGTATATCCGGGTTAAAATCTCCTAAAACATTAATTTCCGTAGATATGGTCTGAGCATCATCCATTGTTCCTTCATACCTTCCTGACCATCTGAATGTTTTCCCTGGGATTTTTGTAATCCCTTCTGTATTTATCCCTCTTTCATCTAACAATTGCAAATCTTCTTTTCTAAAATCATCTCCTATTGGTCCTATTGCTCCTACTCTAGGGAACATCCCAGGTTTCAAAGGAAGATGAAATGCTGCAGAAATAGATGCATGAACGGCCGAACCTCCTAATACATCGTAGCCGTGAACTTTTGGTGTTTGGATATGGTCGTAGCCCATACTCCCGACTATTACTAAATCCATCAAACCCCTCTCGCAATCAATTTTGGATGTTCTTCAAGATATTTAATCGTTATTTCTTTATTTTTGAAATCCTCTTCATTTAAGATTTTTTTATGAAGTGGAATTAGGGTTTCTAATCCAGTCAAAATCACTTCATCCAAAGTGGCAATCATCTTTTTTATGGCTTCTTTTCTAGTTGGAGACCATATGATTATTTTTGCAAGGAGAGAATCAAATGATGCTGGAACATCATATCCGGTATGAATATGGGAATCGATTCTAACTCCTTGGCCACCGGGCCAAATACATTCCCATACTCTTCCTGGTGATGGCTCTAGTGTCCAAGGATTTTCAGCATTAATTCTTACTTGAATAGCATGCCCTCTAATTTTTACTTCTTCCTGTGTTATCGTTAACTGTTTTCCTGCAGCAATTTTTATTCCTAATGCTACGAGATCTACTCCAGCTATCATTTCAGTAACTGTATGTTCAACCTGTACTCTTGGATTAACTTCCAAGAAATAAAAATTACCTTCTCCATCCCTTAAGAATTCAAAAGTTGCTAATCCTTCATAACCCACTAATTTAGCACCTTTAACTACAATTTCTCCAATTTCTTCTCTTACTTCGTCACTAAGCCACGGACCTTCTTCTATTATTTTTTGATGCCTTCTTTGAATTGAACAAAATCTTTCTCCAAAATGTACCGCCCTTTTGCCATCACTTAATACTTGAAATTCAATATGTTGGGCATCTTCGATGAATTTCTCTATGAAAACTCTCCCGTCTCCAAATGCAGATAATGCCCTACCTTGACAAAGATTTAGTGCGCTTTCAAAATCGTCATCATTATTCACTACTTGCATCCCTATCCCTCCTCCTCCAGCAGCAGCCTTTATGATTAATGGAAAACCTATTTCTTTAGCTATTTTCTTCGCTTCAATTGTATTTTTAATTGGTTCTTCGGAACCTTTGGCTATGGGTAATCCGGCCTTTGCCATTATTTCACGAGCCGAAATTTTATCTCCTAATATCTTTAATACATCAGAATTAGGGCCAATAAATTTTATTCCCTCTTCCTCCAACCTTCTTGCAAAAGTTGGATTTTCGGCCAAAAACCCATATCCTGGGTGTACAGCATCAACGCCAATATCTACAGCGGCCTTTACTATAGCCTCAATATCCAAATAAGATGCCAATGGGTCATTACGAGGAATAAATATTCCTTCATCTGCTAATCTAACTGGCAAAGATAAACGGTCCTCTTTACCATATATTATTGCCACTTCGATGCCAAGACAGCGCAGAGATCTCATTATCCTTAGAGCAATTTCGCCCCTATTGGCGATTAGAACACGGCGAAACATGATGTTACCTATATTTATTCCAATAACAGGTAGTCCTTAAAAATTCAGTATACATCTCTCAGATATCTTTTTTCAGTTTTCATCATTTGCGTCTCTACAAATTCAGTGGCTTGTTGTATATCCATATTACCATGTTCAGAACAAATTTTTATTAATGTTTTATGGACATCTTTAGCCATCCTTGACTTATCTCCACAAACATAGAAATAAGCCCCACCATCTATCCATTTCCATATTTCTTCTCCGTTTTTATCCATTAAATGTTGAACATAAACCTTTTCATTTCCTGTACGTGACCACGCTAAATCATGTTTATTTAGTACACCCTTTTTCTTCCAGTCTTCCATTTCTTCTTTATAGTAATATTCTCCTTCTTCGGTCCAATCACCGAAGAATAGCCAGTTCTTACCTGTTGCATTATCAATCTCTCTTTGTTCCAGAAATGCCCTGAAAGGAGCTATTCCCGTTCCAGGACCAACCATTATGACATCCTTTGTTTTATCTTCAGGTAAGACAAATGATCTAGTTGGAGACATAAATATTCCAATGCCTGTTTCTTCTACTTCACACATGTCTGATAAAAAACCTGTACATAATCCTGCTTTGTCTCTGCCATGATGAGAATATCTTACTATTCCAACAGTGAGGTGTACAGTTCCTGGCTCGAATTCTGGACTACTTGCAATAGAATATAGCCTGGGCTTCAATCTGTCCATTCCTTCTATAAATTGTTGTGCACTGAAATTTATATTACCAAAATCTCCTAATGCATCTATGTAATCTCTGGACCAAATATAATCTTCCATGGCTTCTCCATTGGAAGATAATTCATTCCATAATACAAGACTGGGGTCAGAAATTGAGCCCACTTCTTCATATCCGTACGGTAAATCGTCACCATCTCCGGTACCTTGCCAATCCAATAATATAGTCCCATTCTCTTCTGAAATTCTTTTTCTTCTAATTATCTTAATCTCAATTCCTTCCGAACCATTATTCAAATATTCTCCCAATCTCATAACCCATTTTTTCGATAGCCTATGTATTTCATAACGCTTTGTCAATGCTTCTCTTATTGTACATTCTCCTAAATGAGTATCCACTATTTCTTCGCCCGTGAAATTACACAATGATAAGATATTATTCACTAAATCTGGGTGACAAATGGGTATTACTCCTAACGCATCTCCTGCTTTGTATTCTAGGCCGGAGTCTCCTAAATCAAATACAATATGTCTAGTTTCCTTGCCAGATCCTTCTCCATTAAGTACGAAGTTTTGATTCAAATAAGAAGTGTATGGATTTTTAGCACTCCATTGTGATTTTGCAGATTTCTCTACCGTGATTTCTTTCTCGGTTTCAGTGGATTTAATTTCTATATTTTTTTCAATTTTAACACTTTCTATAGGTACAACTTCTTCCAATGGTTCAGAATCTTTCAAATCTTCAATAAGAGCCATTTTCTTAAGCACCGATTCGGACCATAATTGTGCTGGTTCTTCAAAATCTACATCGCAATCAACTCTATCGTGTATTCTTGTTGCACCCTTTGACTCAAACCAGTTATCCCATTCTTTCCCCGATTCACAAAACAAATCATATGATGAATCTCCTAAAGCGAGTACTGAGAAATGCATATTATCTAACGAATCAATGGTTTCGCTATTTGCAGCTTCCCATAAATCTTCAGCATTATCAGGTTGTTCACCATCTCCCCAAGTACTACAACAAATAAGCACTCTTCTCTCCTTCATGATTTCATTTATTGTTATCTCATCCATCGCCCTTACAGTGGGATTCAGATTATGTTCAATGGCCGCTTGTCCTGTCTGAATAGCAATTTCTTCAGAATTTCCCGACTGAGAGCCATATATAATAAGAATTGAACGATCGGCAGACATAATAAAACCTCAACTTAAGCAACCCTCCGAGTCAAAACATGTTTATGAATAGATGCTGTCGAAGGTATGAAATTAATATGTATCGAAGTTATTAAGTCAGGTCTAGAATACGCAGTTGATAATTATGATTCGCATCGACTTCTTAGGAACTGGAAATGCCTTCGCCCCTCATGGTAGGCTTCATTCTCTTGCATTAATTGATGAAAAAATATTGATTGATACTCCTCCGACATTAATTCCTCAACTACGTCGGAAAGGAATCAATATTTCCAGTATAGAGCACGTATTATTTACTCATTGGCATGCAGATCACACATTTGGCTTCCCCTTCTTTTTGCTCGAAAGAAAATATATTTCTGACCGAAATCAAGAAAAAATACCAAGTATCTATCTAAGACCTGGTGGAAAGAAAATATTATCAAATCTTTGTAATGTTGGATTTCCGGGCAGCTTAGAAGATATTGACAAAACTGCTATTTGGATTGAAGATGAAGAAATAAATCTAATCGGAACTAATTGGAAATTTACAAGGTTTCCAGTTTGCCATACTCCTGAAACAGATCCTCATGGTTATGAATTAACACATAGTAGTGGACTAATGTTATTACATTGTGGCGACTCAGGGCCTTGTAAAGAAATAGAAAAAAGAGCCAAAAATGCTGACGTAGTTATTCTGGAAATGGGTATGCCTGACATTGGAAATTTCCCTCATCATTATACCCCAAATGATGTCAGAGCCTTTTCCGATAAATTTCCAGATACCTTTATTTTAGTAACACATAATTTTTCTAATTCTGGTAACGCCATTGGAGGTTTTGCGATGCCAGATTTACCAAAGGGAGTTTATCAATTAGAAGATGGAGATGTGTTAGAGATTTCAGCCGAAAGAGATTTTAAAATCAGTAACAATAATAAATAAATCGTCAATTTTTAAATCTATATTTTACTCCTATAACTTGAATCATATCTTCATGCTTTAAGACATACTTATTATCTTTGACTTACTCGCCAGAAGACATATGTTAGTGCGCTCTTAACTAGTAAGTTAAATATGTGCATCAATATATGTTTTTAGGACGTTGTGTGAAATATGGACGGGAATATTTTTGAGAAAATTCTTGGCCAAAAAAGTCTATTCATGAATAGGAAGATTTTCGATCATGGGTTTGAACCATCACGTTTACCTCACAGAGAAAATGAAATCAATTCTCTGGTTAAAAATCTTGTAGATGCATTACATGGGCACATCCCTTCAAACATGCTTCTTTATGGTGTCCCTGGTGCTGGAAAAACAGTTGTAACTAGATATGTACTACGTCAGTTAAGGGAAAAGGGTAGAGAATTGGGTAAAAAGGTACATGCCTACGAAATTAATTGTAGAAGTGTCGATACCAAGTATAGAGTAATTCAGCAAATCGCCTCTGAGCTCCAGGAACGTGGGGACATGGCAGTTCCTTTCACTGGTTGGCCAACAGATAGAGTTTTAGAGACCTTAATTAATAGGATGGATAGGTCAGGAGGAGTACATATTATCGTACTTGATGAGATAGACAATTTGGTCTCAAGAGCAGGCGATGGTCTTCTTTATAATTTAACAAATCTAAATACTAGTTTATCCAATTCTAGGTGTTGTATTATAGGCATAAGTAATGATTTGAATTTTACTCAGCAACTAGATCCTAGAGTAACTTCCAGACTAAGCCAAGAAGATATAGTATTCCATCCATATGGTTCAGCAGAAATAGAAAATATCCTTTCTAAGAGAGTCGAAGACGGACTAAAAAAGGGTATTTTACAAGAAGGTGTCATCAGCTTATGCGCGGCTTTAGCAGCCCAAGAGCATGGCGATGCCAGAAGGGCATTAGATTTACTTAGAATATCAGTCCAAAAGGCAGAGCATAATTCTCAAGAAATAGTAGAAACAAGACATGTTAAAATAGCCCAAAGTCAGTTAGAATATGACCAAGTTACGCCAGTCCTCAAAACCCTTCCTTTGCATCAAAAATTAGTTCTTTTATCTATATGCCTCAATGAAGGCAATGGCTTGAAAAATATTTCTACCGGCGATATTTATCGAACATATGCAGATGCTTGTATTTTAGTTAGTATAGAACCTCTTACTACTCGTAGAGTTTCTTCTCTCCTTAATGAATTAGATACATTAGGTCTTATAATTGCCAGAAATATAAGTAAAGGAAGGGGAGGGAGAACCAAACAAGTCAATTTAACTATCCCCAAAGCGGTAGATTGTATCTCTTTAATGAGTGAGAATGAACCATTAGTATCAGAAGCCGCTCTTGGCAAATATAAACTACAATCAAAACTATAGTCTTTCATGACTATTGATAATCATTATACGAAAAGGGTAATTCGCAGCAATTAATGAGTGACGATGCGCTAGAATGGAAAGGCTCTTTATTTAGGCCAAGTATGACACTATCACGTATTTTACTAGTTCTAGGGATATGGGGATTAATTCTAAATGTAGTTAATTTGACAATCGGAGCATATTCAGGAAAGAAGGCCCTGTGGTCAGGATTCTTCCTATCAGGGGCTTCAAATACCAACTCTACAGTTTTAGTTTTAGATGATTTAGTATTCTTATTTGTATCATTGTCATTTTGTTCTTTGGGTTTAATGGGTATGCGTAATGCATTAGGAGAAGAAAATGGATTATTGGAATCTATATCATCAGATATCAACTCCTTTACTGATAAGTTGTTTTCATTGAAAGATGGTTATCTGTCCACTTTCGGCTCATGGCTAATTGTTTCCGGCATCACCTTCTACTTTTTTTGGAGTATTTTCAATGAAACATGGCTAGACCCTGGTGTTTACTCCGTTATGATATCTTTAATCTCATTTGGATATGGGATTTTGATATTCGCTGATTACGAATAATATGGTTAGGAATAAATAAATTTGGATAATATATCCTTGCATCTTTCTTTACTCTCTTCTTCGGTTTTTCTAACTACAACTCCTATCCCAGGTTGCCCATAAACTATTACTGTCCCCAAAGGAGCAACTAGATGAATTATCAAAGGAGCTAAATCTTCTTCTCCTTCTACGTCTATAATACTGGTTGATTTATCAATCAACCATTTTTCTATTGCTAGTTTGCAACTGTTAAGTAATGATTTAGTTAAACTTCCTGCAGGATTTACGCATTTGAAATAATTATCATATTTATCAATATCAATCTTTGTTGCTTGATTCCATATTTTTCTTTTTGTTTTTCCATCTATAAGGGATATATCTGCACAATGATTCAATTCTTGTAATGCTAAAGTTGTAACATCTCCAACAGTAATTAGTGGAATATTTTCACTTGAATATTTTTCCATAACAATTTTCATAGCATAAGTGTAATCATCTTCCTTTCCCTCTATTATAACTCCAAAGGGCTTCTTTAGCTTTTCTTCTGCGTATTCTGTCATCACTAGACTTTCTGCATCCTTATCATTATTTGAATAGTTGAAATACGGGCTTATCCAAGATTCTCCCTGTCTATTAATTTCGCCATTTCTTATTCTAGTACTTGATATTGGAAAACCATCCCATGCATTTTCATGTTCCACTTCAATTATTTCTAATTCATCTAGCCTTCCTTCACTCCTCATTTTATTTATCTCAACGCACATATTTACAGTCTCAGCAGTACATATAATTGCTGTTGCATCAGGATGTCTTGGAGCAGGGCCAAATTCATTTTCCAATATTCCAAATTTAATTTTATTTATTACACTCTTCTCCAAATTACCAATTATATCGTCTTTTCGATCTTCCCATTTCATTGTTAATGGATTATTTTTCTGAGCTATTTCATCAGATATAATCCAAATCTCAATTTTTTTACATCTTTCTAATGCATTATCTATTAATTTTTTGTGACCAGCATGAAATCTATCAAAAGTTCCACCAATAAGTCCCAAATTATGCATTTCAATCACTACGGATATTTGTCAATTATTATGTGCCCCGAGGTGTAACGGCTACCTTCACAGTATTACTCTGGCGCCTGACCCACCTCGGGACGTCTGTCGGACTGTGTGGTAGTCCCTTGATTCATTCCTTTCAGTCCTCAGGGGACCTATCACAATCCGGCCACTTGTTTTGCTCCATAATTCATTCCTAATAGGTCTTCATGGTCTTCGACAAATGGTTTCCCAAACGTGGTACCATGAATCATCCTAGTCCTCCGGCGTGGTGGTTTCGTCATCACGGTGTTGCCGCTCGGGCATTTAGTGCTCTACCTCCTACTTCAAGAACATCTCGGTTATAATCAAATAATTATTTTTCACTTTTTACATAATAGTAATCATACCCAGAAACCTTTTTTAATATTCTTTTTGTAATTTCAATATTGCCCTTCAATAACTCATCACTAGAGAAATAAGGCCATTTTTCTATCGGTTGTGCCAACCAACCAACCAACTCATGTGTTCTTCCTGAAGTCGGAGATATTTGATTTATGGAATTATTTATTGAGTCATACAAGTCCATTATCGATTCACTCGTTGAATCATTTAGTATTCTTTCTATTTCATTATATATTGTGAAATCACATCCGGGATGTTTTTTTGCAGATAGTCCTGGAACTTCAATCTGCTCTCCTTTGGGCCTTAGTATGGTAGAGCACCATGGTGCGTTTTCCTTTAAAATCCATTTAAAACCATCTTCAGAACGGATTCCTCTAAGTAAAATGTTTTGAGATTCGACCGCCCACCAATCCGAAGGCATTTTTTCAACTATCATTCTTATTTCATTACCATCTAATTTTTTTTCATCCAATACCATGTCCAACATATTTGACCATATTTTTACCTCATTCATATCGTCCAATTTTTTATTTTTATTTTTTATTTTATACATTAATTCATCTATTTCTATCAAATTTTTATTCTCTTTTGTGAACAACCAATACACTCCTTTAATCGCATCAAGAGATTTCTTCGGAGGATTCCTCAACCATGCTTCAATTGACCATTCTAACATATCTAAATATGTATTTTCTGATAACCATGGTGCATTGGATAAAAATTGTGCTGCAATCCATGATACTCCTCTGGAAGCCTTTCTTGATTCCATAATAGGTCTCGTTCTTAAGAAAATATCAGAATCTTCTCTCAATTTGATTTTTAATTTATCTGAGAACATATTAAGAACTGAATCTGGGGCCTCATCAGATATTTCAACTAATTTTTCAATAGGCAAGAAATCAAGATTTAGTAGCGCCAACCATTCAGGATCTATGCGCTCCCTCAATCTTTGCCATCTAGGCCATCTACCATTATCCGGAGAAGCTATCCAAGCAGCCAATGGGTATCTCGCTTCCATTTGATTGGCCCAACTTTCATCTCCCAATGGATATTGGGAAATCGATGACATTATTACTGATAAATACTCTTCATCAAATTCTTCACTTACGAAGTCACTTTCTATTTTTAATCCTAAAAGACTCCAGGGATTTATATTTTTGTTAATATTTTCTCCTAGAGGACTTTCTTTATGCCCATCTTCAATTAATTTTAGAGGTAATGTTTCACCTCTTTTAGTGACAAATTCTAACCATGGCAAAGATCTTTTTTTATCTACCCTTAACATATCAAAATTTTTGAAAAAAATATCATTCTCTTTGATAATTAACAGTCTTAATTTGTCACAAAATGATAATTTTAGCATCGTTTCACTCGAAATCTTTTCAGTTAAATCTATTACTAATTGTAAATTATTATCCAATGACACACTCCATTGCACAATAGATTCTACAGCATTTTTACCCAATCCTCTAGTTTCCATTTCCTTGGAAAATGCCTCTTTATCAAATATTACATCATTCCAATCTTTCCTAAATTTCCTCCATGTAGAGTCTGAGGTTTTTATTCTTTTTTTTGTAGTAATCTTTTCTTTTAAAGCAACCAAACGCTTCCTCTTTTCTTGGTTCGAAATTCTTGGATGGGCAATTTCAATCCAGTAATCCAATACATCCAGAGGATAAACACTTTCTACAGATGTAACGCCTCTTAAATCACCGATTAATAATGCATTTTTTTTGGCTATTCTTAGTAACATAGATTTGTATAAATTATCATCCATTATTGCTACTATTGCATCTTTGGGCCTAATAATTGGAGAAAGCTGGTGACATGTTCCAAGAGACCACAAACCTCTATGATAAATATTCTCAGGCAATAGAGAATTAGATCTAAAATCAGGCTGCCCAAACCATTCTCCTGTTGATATAGATACAATATTCTCTCCCTGTATTAATTTCCCTCTTGCAATCCCAATTATTTGGCTGTTATCTCCGTATGATTCTATATTCTGAGGATCAAGTATTTCTGGCTCCTCCATGCTGATAGTTTTTTCATTCAAATCAAACCATCTCAAATCTGAATGATTCAATTTAGCCCAATTCCAAGACACCCCTTCATTTCCTTTGGAATCCGGCAATCTATCTGGGACCAATATTAACGTCTCTTCGGGTTGTCGTAAAAAAGCAAAAAGTATATCCGTTCCTTCTCTATAAAGTACACAGATTTTATCATTATCTTTGGGTATCGGTAAAGCCTCTTCTGCCTTATACCATTCATCCATTTGTAGTACTTTAATTCCTTCTTCTGTAAGTCTTATTTTTGCACCTCTGCTCCCTATTTCTAGATCACTAGAAACTAATTTTTCATCCCTCATTCTTTTTATTTCTGCCGATGCATGAGGCATTCTCAGGCCAACTGATTTAGCCAATTCACTCACAGTTTCTTGACTCTCGACTAGTCTGTTCATCAATCTAAGTCTGTACTTACTTCTTATTTTTTTAGGTGTAATTTTTGCACCCTTTTTTACTGACTTTTTGAAATCAAACGACACTAATGTACTCCTCTAAATTAATCTAATTAGATTATATGTATAAAATTATCTTTAATAATTACATTTAGTTACATATTTCTTGTGGAAAATATATCTTTATCTATGCTTATCTAATTTATTAACCATAATTGTATTAATTAATGAAACAATATGTAACCAAATATTACAATAACATACATAACCATTATATTACCCCCCGCTCTCCTCTTAAATATGCTTCGTTTATGCGGAGTCTGTGAGTACTAGGATGATAGATATGAGTGATAATAATTTACGTACTTCTATCAAAAAATACCTAACAAAGAAACCCAGAAATACTGCTGAAATATATTCCTGGCTGAGTAAAAAAAATATTTTGCCAAATTATGATGTAGCAGAGCTTTTGGAATCTGATGACTCTATTGTTAGGATTGGAGTTGTCCGGAAAAGTGGGATGATTGATAAAAAATATCCACTTTCAGAATGGGCGACAGAAGAATGGGTAAAGTATCATGAGAGATCAATAAAATAGAAAAGAGGTAAAAGAAATGAGAACTACAAGATTAAGGCAAAAAATAAAGAAATTTTTAGATTTAAAAGGTGAAGCAAATACTACGGAAATATTGGAACATGTTAATTCAACTATGAGACATGGAACTACTCCTCAGCAACTAGGCAATGTCCTATCAAAAGATAAAGATATATTGAAAATTTCTACTACTAAAAGAGGAGGCGCATTATCTGGAAGATATGAGATATGTGTTTGGCAACTCAGGCCCGGTACATTAGATGGTGAAAATTAATCAAAATAATTAGTTTTCTAATTTGATATCCCATTCTCCATATCTGGCCTTATGATTCATCTCCGCTCTTTTGAGGAATTCTAATTGACTTGACTCTGGCGATCCTTTAGCCCACTCCTTCAATGCTGATGCCTGTAAAGCTCTACCATATGAATAAGATAATTCCCATGGATGTTTTTTGTTCATTTTATTCATGATATTCAAATGGGCCGTTGCATCTTCATCACTTTGTCCTCCTGATAAAAAAACTATCCCTGGGACTTCAGTTGGGACATTTTCACTCAAACATCTAACTGTCATCTCAGCAACTTGTTTTCTAGTAATTTGTTCATCATTCATATTTCCTGAAATTATCATATTAGGTTTCAGTAAAACTCCTGGCAAATATACATCATTTATTTCACACTCAGAAAATGTTTTCGCCAATACCCTTGATGTAACTTCTAAACATCTCTCGGCACTGTGCAATCCATCCATTAGAACTTCGGGTTCGATAATAGGAACTAATCCGCATTCTTGACAAATTCTTGCATATTTTGCTAATAATTGAGCATTTTCACTCACACAAGAGTCACTTGGTTTCTCACCATCTATGGAAATAACTGCTCTCCATTTAGTAAATCTTGCACCCATTTCAAAATATTCCTGACATCTTTCTTTCAAGCCATCCAAGCCTTCTGTTACTTTTTCTCCCTCATGCCCTTCAAAATCTATTGTGCCTGTATCAACTTTAATGCCAGGATAAATTCCTCTATTTATCATTGCTTGCGGTATATCAGTACCATCATCCATCTTTTGTCTTATTGTTTCATCATATAAAATGACTCCACTTATCGCCTTTTCATAATTCTCTGATGAGAACAAATTTACTCTATATTTTCTTCTATTCTCTTCTGAAGGATCTATTCCAACGGCCTCTAAACGTTTTGACATAGTTCCATTACTTTCATCCGCCGCCAAAATTCCCTTTCCGGGCGCAACTAAATCATTCGCTATTTTTTCTAGACTGTTTGTATCCATACTCTTCCCTACTACTCCGAGAACGATAAAGAAAATGAAACCATCGTTTATTTCTTCAAATTATTCTTTCCGAAGTAATGAATTTGTGCTCCTTGTTAATTACATCAATTATTTCTGAATGTACGTTGAAAACCCCTTCATTTGTCTTTTCTACTCCCTTCGTTCTACCATTACATACTCCTGTCCCAATAAAAATAGAGTCTTCAGAAGAACATAATTCATCTCTTTTCCATAATCTCTCAATATCGCCCTCTATCATCTCTTCAGCTCTTTCTCTATGTCCGCGATTCTTAAAGATTAATCTTCCCTCAAATGGTGCATCTAATCCTCTCAATGCGGTAGCAGTTATTACTCCTTCAGGAGCAGCTCCTATTCCCATCAACATATCAATATTTGATTTAGGGTCAGCTGCATCTAACGCTGCTGATATGTCTCCATCTCCGATTTTTATGACATTGACCTTGTACTCATTTAATTCACTAATCAATCCCTTATGCCTCGGCCTATCCATGACTACTACTTTTAATTCATTTGATTTTTTATCCAATACCGCACAAGCAGCTTCAACATTATATGCAACTCCTGCATCTAAACTAATCTCTCCATTCAATTCTTTGGGTCCTGAAATTTTATCCATATAACAATCAGGCGCATGTAATAAAGAACCCCTTGGGGCTGCCGCCAATACGGCCATGGCATTAGGTAAATCCGAAGCTACATGATTTGTACATTCTAATGGATCGACAGCAATATCTATTTTTAAAGCCTCTAAATCTCCTTGCATTGACCCTAAAGATTCACCTATCCAAAGCATTGGGGCATCATCGCGCTCACCTTCACCTATCGCTACTCTTCCATCAAAAGGGACATTATCAAATACATTTCTCATAGCTTCAACCGCTGCACCATCTGCAGATTTACCATCTCCTAATCCTATCCATGCTGCGGCTGCTATTGCAGCAGATTCTGTAGCATCTAGAAAATATCTCTCTAAACTGTTGGTCGCCATGTACTCCGCAAAGCATGTAGGAATTCAATTATGTGGTCAATATTTAATTTTTTCAACCACTCTTATGTCAGTTATTTTAGTTTCGGGATATTGGCCTTCTGAATCCTTTTCTATGTATTTCAGCATGTCCAAGACACATAACAAACCATTACTTACGCCGCATAAAGCCTCCATTTCTACTCCTGTATTCCAATTCGTAATCACCGAAACAGTACATCTCAATCCCTTTTCTTCAATCGTCCAATCTACTTTTGAACCTTCTATGGGGATATTGTGACAATGCGGAATCATTCTTGAGGTTTCTTTTATTCCTTGGATGGATGCTATAGTAGAGGCTTCCAAAACATCTCCCTTTTCCGTTTTACCTTCATTTATTTTGTTCAAAGATTCCTTACTTAATAATACTAGTCCAGTTGCAACTGCTTTTCTTTTAATTTTGGGTTTATTACTGATGTCTACTATAGCATCCATGATATCACTCTTGTATCGCGACTAACATCTTACTATTTGATTAATTACACCTAAATTGAAAATAAATTGAAAAGAATTAGCCCAGTCCTTTTTTCCAATGGATTCCATCTTCTCTTATTTCTTTTTTCCAAAGAGGGGCTTGCCTTTTTAACTCATCAATAAGCCAACTACATGCAGAAAAACCCTCTCTCCTATGCGCAGAAGAAACATGGATGCTCACAATCGGCTCCATTGGTTTAACTGATCCAATACGATGCGCTATTGAAACAGATTTCACTCCAAATTTTTTTATTGATTCTTCTCCAATTTTTCTTAGTACCATTGGTAATTTTTTTTCCCATGAGTCGAAAATCAATTCTTGTACTTTTATTGCTTCTTCATTTCCTCTCACAATTCCTGTAAATGAAACTATACTACCACAATTTTCTTTATCGATTTTTTCAAGTAATTTTTCAGGCTTCAATTCTTCAGACTCAACTGATATGAAGACTTCAGACATATACCTTGGATAAGGCCATACATCTTGAATACAACGGAAATAACCCAATGTTGAAATTATATATAATACTCCGAAATATATGGCCGACAAACCTATACACATTTTAGGTGCTGGTTTATCTGGCCTTTCTGCAGCTATTCTACTTGCAAATGCAGGCAAAGAAGTACATGTTTATGATGTCAGAAAAGATAGTGGAGCACGCTTTGATGGAGATTTTCAAGG
>TARA_B100001113_G_scaffold174781_2_pt1 | contig 21947 bp, 15 predicted proteins | sample TARA_B100001113 | Tara Oceans TARA_B100001113 (sample SAMEA2622402) | marine metagenome | biome: marine biome (ENVO:00000447); feature: deep chlorophyll maximum layer (ENVO:xxxxxxxx); material: "saline water (ENVO:00002010), including plankton (ENVO:xxxxxxxx)" | depth 50 m | reverse complement strand
ATTGTCGTTTTAGAAAGCGCCATTCATGGTGTGCGTGAATACTCTTCCTTTTGACTATTAACATTCTCTGGACTTAAAATGCTTCATTATATCCCATTATATTTTGAAATCGCGGCATCAGTAATTGAAACAGAATCTTTCCAATCGGAATTAGTCCCCATTAAAGCCCTAATACAGTCAATGTTTTCAGGTATAACATCACTTTCTTGATGAATAGCCTGGAAATAGTATAATTTATTTTCAATCAAAGAAATTGCCTCTTCCCAAACAAATATTTCATGTAAATCTCCCCATTTTCTGCCAATATCCCTAGACAGTTCCATTACTTCCGCAGTTGTAGGAATACGATTCTCTGTGCCATTCATAACTATTACTCGCGGTTGTTCTTTCCAGAGTTTGATGACAGATTCGGTGGACAAATTATGATTCACTGGTAATTCAACAACTATTGAGTGAACGTGCATTAGAGTCGTAGGAACGGCTACTGCAAGGCTGTTGATTTTTATTTCGGGCTTCACAGTCATCACATCAGGGCCATGGTGACTTGGTACTTTCAACACGGGTTTTATTGCATTAATCGGTCCTTTGTTGGAATCTCCAGGATCTGCGGCTCTCCTTATCATAGTGCATTCTACACTTATATCGCCGCAGGCATCATACAGTGGCACGAGTGTCCTAGAAAGTCCCGTAGTATTACAGGAAACTACTCTAGCGCCATTGGCGTTTAAAGCAGATTCGTGATTTGCACATGAAGTATAAGACAAACCTGTCAACTCATGTTTCTCGCCTCCTTGGAAAATGTATTTAATTCCTGATTTTTTATATCTTTCAAGATTTATTTTGCCCATTTTACCAGGTGAACAATCAATAACAATATCGGCGATTTCTAATAATTTAGAAATCCCGCCGTGACATACATAGCCATGTTCAGAAAAGGCATTTATCCTTTCTTCATCATCACTTGTACAAAAAATTGGATATTGCTTTTTGACAGCAAGCTGACAACCGAAACTAGGGCCAGTTTTTGTGACGCCAATTACTTCCATGTCATCTTGAGCATCAACAGCATCAGCCACTCTTTTACCAATTGTTCCATAACCATTTATAGCGACTTTAATCATTTTAGATGCAACCCCACGACTGACTTAATTAACTCGAATAAAACAAACTCTATCAATATAACCTCAAATAAATTATTTAATTATAGGATATCCTTTTTTCTATTGCTATTCTCGGATGGCATACGGGAGTCAATTAGGTCAGAGGTGAATTACGGATGCGCGATATCACAAATAAAAGTGTTAAACTTAATAGACAATTGGATAAATTACTAATTGAAGCTATGAAGAAAGATTTACTAGTAAAAATAGGATGGGGCAGGGACCAAGATGAAAAGCCAAGAAATGGAGAAATTGGAGCAATAACACATCTTCCAGACAAATCAAAGGTTTTATTGTTGGGAAATTTAGGTGAATGCGCCGGTGCAATGAATAGAGGAGGTATATTCACACTACAAGGTTCGGCAACATCAATGCTAGGAGCTTTTCAAGAATCTGGGAAAATAATAGTAGAAAGAGATGTGGGAAATAAAATTGGTTACCACATGAAAGGTGGAAGTATAATAGTACAGGGCTCTGTAGGTAACGAAGCTGGAGGGAAAATGAGTGGAGGAAATATAATCGTCAGAGGACACGCAGGGGATAGATTAGGTTCTAAAATGAGTGGAGGAATAGGAATAATTCTAGGATCAACCGGTTCTGAACCAGGAATTGGTATGACTGGAGGGAAATTGATAATAGCCGGTAGTTGTCCACCTCCAGGAGATGATGTTTTGATGAGATCTGTGGAAAAGGATGAGATTGAATATTGTAACAAAGAATTAAATCCCTTGGGATTGAGTATTAATGAAGATGCTTTGGTACTAGAATCAGCTAATGAAAAAGATATGAAAGAAATAGATTATGCTCCTATATGTGAAATCACTGAAGGAATGGAGAATATAGTTTTGGTTCCAGATAATAATGAAAGGATTCCTGAACATAAAACAGTAGATAATTACACGTTAATACTACCTAGCGATCCAGAATCTGAAGGTGTTCTTTTCAAAGTTCCATGGCTTATAGAATGTGAAACTGCGAAAAAATGGAAAGGTATCTATGCATCCAAACAACCGGCCTTAGTTTCTAAAAATCCTCGAGAAATTGATTTTGTAAATATTGATTCAAAGACTTTGATAGATTCAACCAATCAAATAAGTGATTGTGCAGGAATAATTATTGACATGGCTGAAATGCCTGATATGAATGATGCAGAATTAGAAGCAATAATTGTTTCTTTGGCTAGTAGAATGAAAGAAACTTCGATGATATTCTTGAAAAATCATGTTAACAGAATAAAAGAATTATTTCGATTGGTTATTGAACTTAAACTAGATGGAGCGGTAGTTGATGCCTCAGCGCCGGGAGGGAGTAGAATTGCTGCATGCCTACCAACAATAGGATTGGCAGTTAAGTCTTGGAACTTTAAAGAAAATAATCTAAAGGTATTTATTAAAATTGATAAGCAACCATCTGTTAAAGAAATGCTTGTCTCTGTAGCATCCGGATGTGTATCAATAGTCGGACCTGAAGAAAAAGGAGAAGTCAATAAGAATTTGGAATTAAATGAGCTAGAATTGAAAGAGTGGATGCATGAGCTTGGTATTGATGGTTTGGAAAAAATAGGTAGAAGGAATCTTAGAGCTAGTGACTATGATACCGCAGCAATCTCCGGATTAAGATTGGTAGGTTATAATAAATCCTTACCAATGTGGCTGGGTAATTGAGGTATTAAAATGCCAACAATAACTCTTGATCATTCAATATTGGAATATATTCAAGGAATTAATTCGGTTGAACATGAGCCAAAATTATGGGATAATTGGCTAACAGAAATTGGATGCCCAGTAGAAATTAATAATGATGACCACATAGATATAGAAGTATTCCCTGATAGGCCTGATTTGCTTAGTCATGAAACTTTAGCAAAGGCATCACGTTCATTCTTGAATTACAATATAGAAGATATATCTATGAATATCAAAAAGGGAGAGAATATAATAGATGTTGATAAAAGTCTTGAGGAAGTTCGTCCAATAATAATGTCAGCAATAGTAAGAGGAGTAAAAACTGGTGAAGATATTGCCGACAAAGAAAAATTCATACAATCACTGATGGACCATCAGGAAAAATTACACTTAACTCTTGGCAGGAAAAGAAAATTATCTTCAATAGGCGTTCATGATTTGACAAAAATAAAACCACCATTCAGAGTTAAAACAGTCAAATCTTCTTTCAAATTTATTCCACTTTTAGAGAATGCTGAGATGAGTATCGCGGAAATTCTAAAAAAACACCCCAAAGGAATTGAATATTCCCATCTAATGAAAGATTTAGAGGTCTTTCCAATAATATTGGACTCCGAAGATAATGTAATTTCTTTTCCTCCCATTATTAATGGTGAACAAACTACAGTTACAACAGAAACAAATGATTTCTTCATTGATGTCACTGGCTGGGATGAAAGGGCTTGTGAAGCATGCCTGTTGTTAATCTGTCTAGCCCTAGAAGAGAGAGGAGGTGCGGTTGAAGATCTAGAAATAATATATCCAGATAAGAATAATATTATTACACCTAATGGCGAGCCAATTAATTACAGAGTTCCTAAAAAATTAATCCAAAAAATACTCGGTGTGGAGTTAGATAATTCCCAAATTAAAAATTCCATAACTAAAATGGGAGGAAGATTAATTGAGTCTAGAACTGTAACTAATGGACCAAATAAGGCTGAAAGATGGTCTGATTGCGTAATTGGAGAGATAGAACATATTATTTCTATGCCCAGATGGAGAAGTGATATAATGCACCCAATAGACATTGTAGAAGATATAGCAATAGGATTTGGATATGAAAAATTACCTGAACAAATGTCATCGATACACTTAGATTCAATACCATTAGAATCTGCCCAAATGAATAGGAGGATAAGAGCTAGTCTACGTGCACTTGGCTTACAAGAAATACAAAGTTTGACCCTATCAAATGAACGAGATCAATTTGAGAGAACTAGATGGAGGGAAAAGGGAAAAATCACGAAAATAGCCAATCCCATAAGTCAAGAGCATACAGTACTTAGACAATATATCTTACCTTGTTTATTGCAAATTTTATCTGCCAATAGGCATCAAGAGTTACCTCAACGTATTTACGAACTAGGTCATGTAGTCAATGATTCAAAGAATAGTTATGCATTTTCTTGGTCTTGTGCTGAAGTAGGAGGAGGATTTACCGCGGCCAAAGGTTATGTGCAATCCATAATGAGAGACTTAGGAATAGCAATAGACGAGGTATTATTCGAACCAATAGAAGAGGAAGATGGACCTTGGCTTCTGGGTAGAGGGGCGAAGATAATAGTTCAAGGAGTTGAAATAGGACAATTTGGAGAGATAGATCCAATTGTAAGTGAGAAATATGGATTAAAAACACCCATCCATGGAGGAGAATTCGATATCAAAGAAATAAACAAGGTAGCATCAGATCCGTTAATATGATCGTTAATTTTTTGAATCTTTGTCTATTATTTTAAGTGCATCCAGGAATTTTTTATTTGTCAAATGACTATTATCATTATTTTTTGATTCTTTTTTCGAAGAGATATTTCTTTCGTATTCTACAATATTTTCTGTATAGTCATTCTTTCTTAGGGGTGATTTGCGGGGTTTTTTCTTAAAGGGCCAAAATGGAGACATGTAACTACAGGCTTTACAATAGACATTAAGTCTTCGTAGTATTGAGTCAATATACAGTATAAATCAATAATTAAGACCCTAACAGAAGATCATGAACAGCGTCATTATTGGAGTTGACGAAGCTGGCAGAGGCCCAGTAATAGGGCCTTTAGTTGTATCCGCTGTAAGAATTCCTAACATGGATGTAAAAATATTAGAAGAAATGGGAGTGAAGGATTCAAAAAAAATAAATAAACTCAAGAGAAAGAAGATTTTTGAATCGATAACAGAAAATTGCAAAAATAGGAAGTGGAAGATATGCAGAATAATATGTTCTGCTTCTGAAATAGATAAACATGTAAGAGAAAGTAATCTAAATCAATTAGAAGTAAAATTATTTGCCAGAGCCATTGAAGAAATTGGTTTGTCAAAAAAAATAAAACATGTCAATGTTGATGCCTGTGACGTGGACGAAATAAGATTTGGAAAAAATATCGAGAAAGAATTAGGAGATAGATGGAAAAATACTAAAATTATATCAAATCACAAAATGGATGAAATAGACTTAGTGACTGCAGCAGCCAGTATAATAGCAAAAGTCACTAGAGATTCAGAAATAGAAAAAATAAATGATAGGACAGATTTTGAAATTGGTTCAGGATATCCTTCAGATTTAATAACAAGAAAAGCAGTGAGGAAAATGATTGTAGATAAATTTGCTCATAATGAGTTAAGATGGAGTTGGAAAACGGTAAAAGATGAGTGGTTGAAGATTCATAATAGCCCCTTACCAGTCAGGGATGAATTAGGAAAGAGTGTGGAACAAAAGTCACTTGATGAATGGACAAAATCAGAATGGTGAAATGTATGATATGTACGAGAGTGTAATGTAATATGTCCGAAGAACACAATTGGGACTCCGATGTTGAGAATATAGTTAGGAAATATGCCCTTCAAAATTCTCTTGAATATAATGGAGAAGGGAAATCAGGAAGTGTATTAGGTAGAATAATGGCTGAAAGAAAAGATTTGCGAAAACAGGCTAAAATATTGAAAAATTATGTCGAGGGGGAAGTTGAAAAGGCTAATATTTTAGCTAAAGAGAATGGCACTGAATATATACGTGAGTTACTAATCAAAGAAAATCCTGATGCATTGGTGAGGAAAAAACAAGTGCGTAGAGAAGGTCTCCCCGAACTAAAAAATGCTGAAAAGGGAAAAGTTGTTCTTAGATTTGCACCTAACCCAAATGGTCCCTTAACAATTGGACATTCTAGAGGAATAGTAATTAATGCTAAATTTGCTGAGGAATATGAGGGTAAGATAATATTAAGATTTGATGATACTGATACTAAAGTCAAACCTCCTCTTTTAGAAGCTTACAAATGGATAGAGGAAGATTATGAATGGATTACGGGTAAGAAGCCAGATGTTGTCATTAGGGCAAGTGATAGGATGCCAATATATCTGAAATATGCGGAACAAATGATATCAGAAGGTTTTGGCTTTGTATGCAGATGTAGCTCAGAAGAATTCAAGAAATTAAGAGAAAGTGGCGAAGGGAGTCCTTACCGCGAAAGAAGTATTCAAGAAAATTTAGATGATTGGAATAAAATGATAAGTGGAGAAATGGATGAAGGGGGTGCAGTAGTACGCGTGAAAACATCACTAGATATTCCTAATCCTGCTTTGAGAGACTGGCCTGCTTTAAGGATTCAACATAAGGTTCATCCATGTGTTGGAGATAAATACAAAGTCTGGCCATTATTAGATTTTCAAAGCGCAATCGAAGATCATAAACAAGGAGTAACACATATAATCAGGGGGAAGGATTTGATGGATAGTACAAGAAAACAAAAACTATTGTACGAGCATTTTGGATGGAAATATCCCGAAACTCTATATTGGGGGCGTGTTAAATTATTTGGATTTGGGAGTTTTTCAACTTCTGGTATGAGAAATTCAATATCTCTAGATGAATATTCAGGATGGGATGATATCAGATTACCAACCATAAGATCTTTCAGAAGAAGAGGTTTTAATCCTAATTCACTCAATGATTTTTGGACTGATTTGGGACTCACACAGAAGGATATATCAATTTCAATGCAAACAATAGAATCATTTAATATCAAAAAAATAGATTCTACGACTCCTCGCAGATCTTTTGTCAGAAATCCTGTAGAATTAGAATTAAATAACTTAGAAAATGATTCTATGATATTGAAAATAGCAAATCATCCAGAGGGATCAGTTGAAGGTCACAGAGAATGGGAGATAAGTAATCAAAATAGAATAATATGTATTGAAAGAATTGATTTAAAACCAAACATTAGACTAAAGGATTTTGCAAGTATAGTAATAAAAGACGATAAAGCGATAATAGAGTCGACGAAAATGATAGATAAAAGACCAATTGTTCATTGGTTAACAAAAAATAACTCAAGAGAAGCAATTCTGTATGCTCCGGATAAAGAAGAAATTATTATCTACAAAGGATTAATAGAGAAAGATGATATCTTGGAGGATACAGTATATCAGTTAGAAAGAGTTGGATTTGTAAAAATAGAGAAAATACCAAATGATGGACCAGTTGAAATGGTTTGGTTACATAATTAAAAATAAAAAGTCAAAAAAGGGCATTAAATTAGTTTTATGAGCGGCGCATTCAAGGACGTGATATCAATCAGCAACCAAATGATTGGTCGTGAACAGGGCAATGCTTTATTTTTGGCATTACTTTTGATTGTAATTATGTTAATGCCAATGGGGGTATATGGTCAAGATTCAAAAGAATGTTGTTCACAGACCGAGTTCGATTTATTTTTACTAGGAGATTCTGATGATGGAATAGTATCGCCATTTTATTCTGATCTTGAAGATGAGCCAACAGAAGAGATTGTCACTTCCTCAATAGGAGGAGAGGTAAAAATTGGTACATGGGAAGTTACTTGGAGAAGTGAGGGAGAGTATTTAGACGGAACATGGGACTTTGTAATACCTTATGAATTACAGGGAGCTGTTAGTTTTACATTGAATGCCACCTTGGAAGTGAAGGTTGGCGGAAATACATATCAAGGAACTCTAGGTATGCCAGATGTATTACTAACTGGACAGGGAGAATTACAAATCCCAGTCAATGTTTTACAAGGAACTGTAACAGAAGGAGACGTAATTGAAATAACATTGAATGTTCAAAATTTAGTATTTACTAATCCCGGAGATGATGATACAGGAGTCAAATTCCTTTGGGGTTCTGAAGATTATAATGCACGCATAACAGTAAAACTTCCTTTATTAGAAATAATTATGAAAGATGCGAGTGTTTTAGGTAATTTAGCATATTTCCCCGTACTTATTAAATCTGGCTTTGAAGATAGAATGTGGTCTGGATCGGAAGGTAATGCCAAAGTTCAAAATATAGAAATAAGTGATAGTCCAATTTCAATAACTAAAGAAGAAGGAGTAGAAGTTACCTTTGTATGGGAAATCCCCGATAGTTCGGATGGTTTTGTTAGATTTGATTTTACATTAATTCCGCAGCCTGGGCTGATATTGGAAGTAAATAAGACTCATGAAATTGTAATAGGAGATGATGATGGTCCGAATGATTGGTATCCAGAAAATGAGCCATTGAGAAGCGGGGGTTCGGCCTTAAAAATTAATACTGATGCAACATTTAAAGGAAATTTGGTGGAACGTCAACTTTCAATAGAATTTGATGGTTCAATGTCACAATGGATAAGATGGGGATTGGACAATATTGGTAACAATACTTTAGATTCTAATAGTGTGTGGAAAAACTTGAATCAATATTCAGATTCAATCAAAACATCGGAAAAACATAATGGAAAGGTAGATGATTCAGAAATACTAGCATTACAAAATTATTTGATTGGATCAAAATCTGATTTGAAGTCTTTCTTTGCAAATGGCTTATACCTAGAAATAGAATCAATAATTGGCATAGATCCGCAAGAATTAGGGCCAATAAAAATAGATATTAATTTAGGAAAAACAAGAGCTTTTAGTTCAGAAGAAATAATAATAACAATTGAATCTTCGTATAAAGTTCAAAATGGACAAAGGCAATTACTAATAGAAAACTTTGTAAGACCATCTACAGAAAAATACTGGAGCGATATCTCCTTAGATATGAATATGAAAACAAATATGTTGACCGGCCTAGGAGACATATATGCAGATGAAATGGACTATGAATTAAGAAGATGGATAATTATGGAAGTTATTGCTGTTGAAAACTCAGATATTGATGCTGATGAAGAATTTAGAATTGAATTTACTCCACCTGATTCTTTCTTTTTTAGTCCATTGGTTTCTGCTATGATGGCTGTATTAGCGCTCTCAATTTCACTTATGATTGGTATGGCATTAACCAAAAAAAGAGCAAGAGTACCGACAATGGTAACAATTCTGGTGTTAGGTTCGTTAGCATTCACAATATATTGGATGGGCCTGCCAATGCAAATTGTTTTAGGAATTGTTTCAACCAGTATCCTGTTAGTTTTCCCTATATCATTGGTCTCTCCAACATCAGGAACGATAGAGAAAATAGGTAAGAAAATAGGTGGGCCGCATGTAAAATGTCCTTCTTGTGGAAAATCCAATCAGGTTCAATCCAATGTCAGACCATTGAGAATACCATGTAATAACTGCAATAGTATACTGAGGATAGAGGCCTGATTTTCATACATCAAGAACCACCTGCGCCACCCATCCTGGTCCTTCGAAGGTAGGAATAACTCCTTCTATCCCCTCAACTATCTCATTATCAGATATTTCTCTAAACATCAGCTCATGCATAGTTACAGCCTTAATTTCTATTTCCCTTGTAATTGATTTAGAATCTATCCAGGATACTTGGGAATCTATTGAATTACTGGTAATTTTAAAAGAAGCGTCCATCAACCATTTATCCTCAATTGATCCATGATAGAGTACTTCTTCAAGCCACAGCACTAAACCCCTCTCTAAATCAGATTCAAAAAGTGGTACTGACCATTGTTCGGAATGACAATTGATATTGCTTATCTTGTCATTATCTCCAGATAATTGTATTGATTGCAATCCAAGGGTCACTTCTCTTAATAAATCTGAAGGAGATGTTGAAAATGCCCTTACTCCTATATCAGCAGTAGTTGGAAGTATCCACCATGACATAATATATCAGCTACACATAATTATAAAATTATAACTATTAATCATAATTATCACAAAGTTCACCTTGAGAAGGGAAACTTAGTGGATCTTTTGGATTAGTATTCCATTTATTTTCACATTTATTTATGTAGCCATCACCATCAGAATCTATGGCTGCATCAGATGCGTCATAAGGATCAAAGTCAAAGAAATATTCCCATCCCGACCACATTCCATCTCCATCTTGATCTTGGTGATAGACCTCTGATCCATCAGACCAACCATCTGGACACCAAGAACCGTCTGCACATAAATCTGAATCGGTCAAGATAGGATTAGTACCGTTTTGATATTCTTCATAATTTGTGAAGTTTGCTAAGTCATTGTAAAATCTAGCTCCACTTCCAAATGGATCTATGTGACATTCTGAATTCTGAGGATCTTCCCACCCTGGACAGTAGCGGTTTTTCAGATAGGTTACATTCAAACCATCTCCATCAAAATCTTCTTGGCCGTCATCAATACCATCTAAATCGGAATCCGGCATCCTAGGATCCATTGGTCCACGAGAACCTAATGCACTCAAGGTATTATTATCGACCAATCCTAAAGTTAATGCTTGTTCAGTGTTTGATACCTCCCAGCCATCAGGCAATAAGTCTCCATCGCTGTCATGGTCTACTGGATTTGTATTCCACCTGTCGGGCGCTTCCAATGAGTTTTGTAAAGTATCATTGTCAATGTCATAAATTGAATCTGGTAAAACACTAGATGGATTAAGAGCCCATCTACCTTGTTCAGGTACTGTAAAATCAGTAAGATTCATTTCATGAAGAAAATATTTTGGATCCATTACTCCATCACCATCTCTATCTCCAGAAGTGGAAAAACCAGTATTGAAATTTGACCAGACCCAGCCCCCAGGGCCTAATCCACATTCCAAGATAGAATCGCAATTAGGAGGTAACCAAGTAGTTGTTGATATCCACAGACTGTGGCTATTGGTATTCTGCTGAACAGAAAAGATTTGCATTTCCCACCCATCAGGTTGACCGTCCCCATCTGTATCATTATTCAATGGGCTGGTTGGGCTTTGCCATGGACGAGGGATGTAAAGAACTTCACCACCATCATTTAAGCCATCATCATCCGTGTCGGCATTATTTGCATGCGTAACATAAGTATCCATCCCATCGATGACTTCTTCGCCATCTTCAAGACCATCGTTATCAGTATCGAAAGCGGAAGCATTGGTAAAATAATGAACAGTCGAACCATTAATCTCTATGTAATGTCCAGTAATTGCTTCCCTGTAATCCTCTAAACCATCTCCATCAGTATCTCTATCTGTTGCATTTGTGAATGTTTCATAATATTCCACAGAATCACTAAGCCCATCACTATCACTATCATATGAACCTGGATCACTTCGAACAATGACATCCCTTACACCATCATCAACAATCCTAATTATCCATCCCATTACTTCAATTCCATCTATTAAACCATCACTATCAGTATCATCATTCAATGGATCGGTAGATCTCCCATCAACAATTCCATCCAAATCTCTGTCTCTTGCATTATATTCATTGAAGTTAGTAAATCTTTCATTTTCTTCTAGGACAACTACCAAGTCTTGTAATCTGCTAGTTACTTCTTCATTGATTTCAATATTTATATGATAAACCCAACCAGCTGTTTGTGTTTTTATTGGTATATTAACGTAGTTTCCATCTTGAACTGTTTGAACCCATAAAATAGCTTGATTTTCTACAACATAGTCTCCCTTTTCAACTAGTATTGACTGAACAGTGCTCACTCCAAGCATATCTGAATATCGTACTCCACCATCTCCATCGATGTCGTATCCATCGTAATCAGGGTCATCATCTGCATTGCTTCCATCGGCAGGATGTATACCACTAAGATATTCCCAACCATCTGGCATACCATCATTATCAGTATCTGAGTCTAATGGACTAGTGAAATTAGATTCCCCCCAAATATAAGAAACTTCGAATTCTTCTACATTATTTAGTCCATCATCATCATTATCTCCATAAGCATCAGTAGAGTTTGAAGGATTCAATAAATCATTGTAACAGTATTCAAAACCATCAGGCATACCATCTCCATCAGTATCCCAATCACCTGGGCCGTTTAGTCTACCATCCCCGTCCATGTCTTGTTCAAACCATGTCAAGTCCCCTGGTGCTGTCATTTTATCAGTATAAGGTGCTTCAATAGAGAGGGCGCCAAAAACTGGAACTCCGCAGTATACATCTAACTCAATAAAGCCAAAAGCGATTTCATATCTGTCGTCTATAAGATCATTATCACTATCTTCGGCCAATGGGTTTGTATCATATCTTTCTTCTACATAATTCCTTAAACTATCCGGTTCGGGTTGTTCTAAATCGAGTACAGCGTCACATGAGTGTCCAAATTGATTCCCCATTTCTTCCCATTGAGAAGTACCGATATCTAATTCTATTTCAGCACGTACAGTAGCAGAGAGTAGAGGACAATTCCAATTACCATCTAAAGGATCTAGAAGTGTTATTGGCCCTTCCGAAGTAACAATCTCATAGGTATATTGAGATTCCCATCTATCATTGAGTCCATCTCCATCACTATCTTTCAGATTAGGATTTGTTCCGAGTTCTGATTCTTCAAGATTAGTTAATCCATCTCTATCCGGATCTCCTAATGGGCCGTTGTCAGGGTTAGGGAATGTTTCATTTTGCTCCCCGGTTTCTTGTTCAGTGTCAACAGAATTGATTGGAATATCTTTACAATCTCCTTGTTCAGTATCGCTGAATGAGATGCAGGGCTCTCCAGTATCAAGAGGATCTAGTCCATTATCAATTTCCCAACCATCTTCAAGACCATCTCCATCTGTATCTGCATCCTGCCAATTCGTCCCATAGAGAGTTTGCTCCATTCTATCTGGAATTCCATCGCCATCCCAATCACATCCAACTGTGGCTACATCTTCGGGACATTCCTTCGGAGACTCTTCTGGAGTGATAAATATATCATCGACTGCGGAATCGAAACCTCCAGTATCTGTACTTGACATAGCAGCTCCAATTACAGTGTAAATCCCTGCTAAACATAAAGTTGCAGCGATAGCTGCAATCGCATATTGATTATGATTTAGAGCCACATGAACACCCGCCGCCTACTTGAGGACGTGTCATTGAATTTGGGTTCGGATATAATGTTTCATGACACACGATTAATATTGAGGGGTTGAGAGTCGTGAGCAGAAGAAATTTTTACAAAAAAAACTGCCTCCTCTGAAGTTAAAAATAATTTGCCTTTCTTACCATATGCTCTCTCCCAACATGCAAGAAGAATACCACAAATTATAGATGGATGAAAAAAAGATTCTATTGTAAAAAGTATTGCCTCAAAATTATCTAATGATTCAGCATCAATAATTCCTCCTAATCCATACCTTTTGAGATGTTTATTACCTACCTTTTTCCAGTCATCGTCCTCTCTAATCATAATATGATGAGATGAATCAATAAATTGATTTCTAGCAGAATCAGCCGATGCAGTCCACCAATTGGATCTATGCATATCTAGATCTTCCCAATCATAATCAGATAATCTCTCAAAATGTTTATTTTTTAGGAAGGGAAGGCTTTTTTCTTCAAATCTATAGAATAAATCATTTGAAATGACTATAGGACGGGAGTTTTGGATAAACCATGTCCCTTCTTCATTTATTGTAAGCATCTCCCATAAATCTGAATTAGGAACTTTTTTTACTTGTGAGAAATCGTTGTTGGTAATATTTAATGAATTAGGAGGAGGGAAAATATCAATTGAGGATTCAAGAGTGAGGATTATATTTGTTTCCGAATCACTCCAATGGAATTTATAACGGATATCATTAAGATATTCTAATGCTGAAGAAAGTGAACCAATGCATATGTGTAAATTAGCATAATTATTAATAATCAAATTAATTTGATTGGAATTTTGTGAATATAGAGAGAATGTACCTAAATTTTTATACATCCAGTCTTCATGTATTTTTTTCCAACTGTTAATATCTTTATTTTTTGGAGTAAGGATTTTATTGGTATTTAGTGAATATTCAGTAGATTCCGAAGATGCTTGTATTAACATTTTACCTAAAATTAACCCTAATCTTTCTTCAATACCAAAAAACCATTTTTCAAACCAATTAGAATCAACTATCCATACCATCTGACTTTTATCTTCTTTATCTAGAATTGCTCCTTTAGAATAATGCATCCAACGATTTGAGGGATTAAAGTCTTTGATTAAATTACTTTTATTTTTTTTAAATATCTTCAAAAACCAAGACATCTTAATCACATAAGAAAATCTGAAATTCTATCAAAGGCCTCACATAAAATTTCTATTGTCGGAAGACAAACCATTCTAAAATGGCCATGCCCGAATTCAGAAGAAAATCCAGAACCATGGACTACGAGTACGTTTTTCTCATGTAACAGATCTAATACGAACTGCTTATCATCTAGTGAAAGTTGAGGTTTTGTAATCTTTACAAATAAATAAAATGCAGCCCCAGGAGGCTCACATTCTAAACCATCGATTTCAGAAATTCTTCCTATACAGTAATCCAATCTCTCTTTAACTATTCTTCTATGACTCTCCAACCATTTTGAGTCACCTGTTAATCCTGCCATGAATCCATGTTGGGCTGGAGTGGATGCACAAAGACGACTACGGAGTAGCCTTTCCATCCCATCCCTGACTAATTCGAGTTTTTTACAAGGATCATGTAAAGCCATATATCCAACTCTCCAACCCGGAGCGAAGTATACTTTAGAAACCCCATTTAATACTATAACTGGGGTTTTGTCTGACCTAGATGCTACTGAACATAATCTGCCCGAAAAATCTAGACCATCATATATCTCGTCAGCAATAATTGTACAATAAGGCCATTCATCAGCAATCTCTATTAATGAATCGATTTCTTCTTTTGTTGCTACGTTTCCTGTTGGATTATTTGGGTTTATTAAAACTAATAACCTAACTTTATCATTCATTTTTTTCTTAATATCTTCTAAATCTATTTTCCAACCATCCGCAGAATTCAGCCTATACTCTACGGTTTTGCCGCCGTACATCTGAGGATATGCTAAGTAGGGAGGGTAGTGAGGACCTGGTGCTAAGACAATATCGCCTTCTTGGAGGAAAGCTGCAAAAATTATTTGCAGTGCTTCCGTGACTCCATGTGTAACATAAACATCATCAAAAGAACAATTCCAACCCTTATTTGATTCTGAGCTAGCTATTACTGATCTTAAACCTGGAAGACCATAAGAAGGCCCATACCCATTATCTTGTCTATCTAATGCATTTTTGAATGCTTCAATCATATGAATAGGTGTGGGAAGGCCATCATATGCTAAGGGGTCTCCAATATTTAACCTAATTATCTCTTTTCCTTGAGACTCTAGCTTAATTGCCGGGACAACTACATCACGAATTGCATATTCGATATTATAGGCCCGAGGAGAGACTGGGACTGGGTCGGTCATGAGGGTGCGTAATACATTCACAACATCAAGTCAACGGAAAAAACATTGTAAAGAACAGATATTAAATATATTTTATCCTATTTCAACCCCAAAATTTGTCGAGCTTCATCTAAGGCATCCTTAATTCCATCTGGATTTGACCCTCCTCCTTGGGCAAAAGATGATGTTCCACCTCCTCCTCCTTTGATAAATTTAGATATTGAATTAAGTATTTTTACAGCATTGTGCCTCTCAGAGGCTAAAGAATCTTCAGTCATTGCAACTATTAATTTTCCCCCCGCATCTCGGCTACCTATAATTGCGAGAGTTGGTTCTTCGGGATTTCTAGTTAATTCACCAAGCATTGACATCATTTGCTTCGAGTCTCCAGTCACTTCCATAATAACATATCTAACTCCCTCCAAAATAATTGCTTCATTACTACCGCCACTTGTCCTTAAACGAATGATTTCTCCTTCAAGATCTTCAATGCGCTTTTGTTGCATTTTCCATTCTTCAAAAAAGCGAGAAACAGTTTTCGGAAGTTCTTGATGACTTACGCCTAGTAGTTCTGAAGTTTCATTCAAAATTTGTTCTTGCATACGTGCATACTCGCGCGCCGTCTCTCCTGCCACAATCTGGAGACGCTCCACCCCGTCTTGTACTTGACTGGTCCTGACTATCCTAATTTCACCAATTTCGCCTAAATTGTCATGGTGCGTACCTCCACAAGCCTGAATATCAAAATTTCCAATTTTTATTATTCTTATTTGATCATGCTTTGGAGGCCCACCTTGGTAAATATCAAAATTGAATTTAGAATCTGCTTCTTCTCTAGTTAAAATTAATTTTTCAATTAAGAGATTACTAGATATTATCTCATTCGCTCTATCCTCGATATCATTTAATAAAACCCGATTTATTCTAGAATGATGCGTTACGTCTATTCTAGCATAAAGAGCACCTTTATTTGAGCCTGCTTGCCAAATATGAGGACCTAATAAATCTCTAGTGGCCCCTCCTACCACATGGACAGCAGTATGATGATCCATTAATTGCTTACGTCTATCCCAATCAACTTGGCCGGTTATTTTTCCGATTTCCAAAGGTGAATTAGTAAAATGAAGTACAACATTTCCGGATATTTTTGTATCGAGTACTTTTACTTCAGAATTGCCCTGTTTCAAAACCCCTTGGTCACCAAGCTGCCCTCCGCCCTCAGGATAAAATAATGTTCTATTTAACGTTATAATGTATTGTGGTATCTCTTCTACCTCATTTGAAAATGTGAATGAATCTACGTCTGTTTTAGATAATTTCATGACAGTAATAATCTCTGCATTAAATTTTGTGGCTTTAGTATCTTCATAATAATCAAGTGATGTTGGCGCTACCAAAAATTTCTTCACTTCTTTTTCTTTATTTTTGTTTTTAGAAGCTTCTTTTGTAATTGAAGCATTTCTGGCAGCCATATCTGCTGCAAAACCGACACGGACAGAAATTTTCTTCCAACCTAAATCATTACCTATAGAAATGGCCATTTCCGGATTTATTCCTCTTTCTTCTGAAAGTCGATACAATATCTCATCTGGGACTTGTGATTCTAGTTTATCCAATCCTTGTAATGCAGTATTTACCGCTGCTTTACCTTTCCTGATCATTTCATAGTACTTTTTCTCTTCTAAATTTAGAATTTCCATTATTCCTTCTTTACTTTGAACGAATGAATCTGCATCTAAATAATAATCAAGATGTTTCTCTGCTAAATTTGATAAACTTATAGAGATACCTAGATTATCTTTCATCCTGCAAACTCGTCTTGCAAGCATTCTTACTAAATATCCAGCTTTGGAATTACTTGGTACCAAACCATCCCCAAGCATATTACAAACAGCATGCATGTGATCAGGTATTGCATAAATTGATGAAAGAGGTTCAGTTATTTTCTTTAATTCATCGATTGAAATTTTATATCCAGAATCATGAATTCGAGAAATTAGCATATCATATAAATATTCAACATCTGTTCCAACATCGATGTTGAGAATCCCCGATAATCTAGAAATTTCTGCCAAAAGTAAATTTAAATCAACATCTATTTTTAAAGATTGTATTAATTCATCATAACCGAAAATTTCCTTTAACCAATTAACAACTTCAGGATAAATCGCTTCATATATATTTGGAGTACCTGCAGCTGCCCAACAAAATCTTTCTAGGCCGTATCCTGTATCAATAATTTGTAAATCCATCTCCTTATACTTTAAGTCCTTAATTATGATATCTCCATCTTTATGTTCTTCAAGATTCATAAACACTAGAGTTGCTAATTCTAAACCACCAACAATAACTTCCAGTGCTGGTCCTGCGTTACCTCCTCCAGACCAAGGATTCTCAACATAAGTTATGTCTTCGGGAGAGATTCCAAAGATTTCAATTAACATTTCATCACAATAGCGTACACATTGGTCTATCCAATATATTACATTACCTTCTTTAGGGGTATTGAATGCATGATGTGCCATCATCTCAAATGTAGAAAGATGTCGTCCTGAGCGGCCAACTGCAGCAACATCAGTCAATCTTATACATGTCTGACTAATTACTAAAGGATTAGCTGGCGGAGGAACTTTGCCACTAGTTACATGTGGTTGAAAATCAGCAATACTGGCTATTGTTAGATGTATATCATCTCTCCACCTAGCAATTACAGGATAAGGGGAAATAATCTTGTGACCGCGTTTATTAAAATAATCCAGAAATGTTGCTCTCATTTTATCTTTCAACTTTTTACCCTTCATAGGGAATCCTTGAATCAAGGGATTACCGATAAAAGTATACGGATCTTCTGTTGAATCACCACATGTAGTTCTTTTATCATCTCTGGTCCAAAAATTAAGATTTGTGACAATACATTGTTTGCGATGATGGCCAGAATCTGCCCAAAATGGAATGTGAATTTCTCCAAAACTCATCCTACCACGTCTCACTATTGATACTCGGATTTGATGATTAGTCTTGAAGGCAATGTCCAATAACGCCCCGAGTATTTGAAAGGGAGATGATATGACGTGTATATATGAGTGCAGAGTGGAGAGAACATCTTGAGTCTTCTGGGCCAGGTAGAATGCGTATTAAGAAGCACGGAAGAATGCTCACTGATGCTTTTATGGTAGCAGATAAAAGGCACATAGAAGAACACTCAGATGATCGATCACCAAATCAAATAATCAATACTGCTTCTCTATTTGGTATAGTTGGTGATGCTTGGGCGATGGCAGATTGGCATTTTGGATATGGTTTTCCGATTGGAGGGGTAGTAGCAACAGATATCGAGGCAGGAGAACAAGGAGGTGCAATTTCTCCTGGAGGAGTTGGTTTTGATATCAACTGTGGTGTTAGATTATGTGCGATGGATATTAACCTGAATGATATTGATGTCAAAAAAATTGCTTCTGAATTAGCTAATAGAATCCCGGCAGGAGCGACTAGAAAAGGTGGTGTGAATCTGAGTCAGACTCAACTAATGTCTGTCCTCTCAGGAGGAGCTAAAGCAGCAGTAGAATATGGTTGGGGAGAAAATAGAGACTTAGGTAGTATTGAATCTAATGGGCTATTAGATAGTCAGGAAAATAACTTAAGTGAACGTGCAATGAAAAGAGGAGAGAGAGCGCTGGGGACCTTAGGATCGGGGAATCATTTTCTTGAATTACAGTATGTTGATAAGATAGTCGACAAAGAAGCAGCAAGAGCATTTGGATTAACTGAAGGACAAATAACCGTCATGATACATACAGGGTCGAGGGGCCTAGGCCATCAAGTATGTTCCGAGCATGTCAAAACAATTGAGGCCAAATATATAAGAAAAGATGATATTTGGTATTCCCCCAAGTGGGACATAGAAGTAAAAGATAGGCAATTAGCCTCCGCACCAATACACAGTAAAGAAGGGCAAGATTACATAGATTCAATGAATGCTGCTGGCAATTATGCATTTGCAAATAGATCCGCACTTACTCAGAGACTGAGAAAGGTGCTCAGAGAAATATTAGGTTCAGACGGTAATTTAGATGTTATTTATGATGTAAGCCATAATATTGCAAAAATCGAAGAACATCGTGTCCATGAGAAAAATTGTAAATGTTGCGTACATAGAAAAGGTGCAACCAGAGCATTGAGTGGCGACCATATTGAGTTGGCAAAAAGATTCAAAGGAATTGGTCAACCTGTACTTGTTCCTGGAGATATGGGTACTGCCTCGTGGGTTCTTGCAGGACCTAAGAATGGCTCTAACGATGCCTTTTCATCTTCTTGCCATGGAGCAGGAAGAAGGCTTTCAAGAACGGCGGCGAGGAACAGTATTGACTCAAATCAACTTAGAAATGAATTACAAACAAAAGGGATATATGTACATGCTAAAACATCAAATATCCTCTCTGAAGAAGCTCCAGATGCATATAAAAATGTAGATGAAGTAATTGGATTGACAGAAAAGGCCGAGTTAGCAAGACCAGTGGCACGACTGAGGCCTTTAGCTGTAATTAAGGGGTGATAAATTGCAAGGATTGGGTCCAGATTATTGGGAAAGAGGTAAAAAAGAATTAAAAGAGATAGATAAAAATATGAAAAAAATTATCGATATGTATGAATTTCCTTCTCTTAGTACCAGAGAAAATATGTTTTTCACCCTTATTCGATCAATAGTTGGCCAACAAATATCAGTCAAAGCCGCAGATACCGTATGGGATAAAATATTAAATGAGGTTAAAGAAATACGACCTGAAGTAATATTTTCAATAGACGAAAGTAATTTGCGAGAATGCGGCCTTTCTAAAAGAAAAATAGAGTATATGAAAGCTGTTTCAGAAAAATGGCTAAATGGTTATGATGAAATAAATTGGCATGAATTATCTGATGAGGCCGTTATTGAAAAGTTAGTGGAGATAAGAGGTATTGGAAGATGGACCGCGGAAATGATTCTAATATTCACATTAATGAGACCAGATATTTTCCCAATGGGAGATATTGGAGCAATAAGAGCTTTGGAAAGAATTTACAATAAAGGGCAAAAAATGGATAAACAAGAGATCGAAAGGATAGTAAGAAAATGGATACCTTGGAGAACTATTGCTACATGGTATTTGTGGAGGAGTATTGATCCAGTCCCAGTACAGTACTGACTACATGCAATATCCGCGTCTGGGTTGTTCACTAAGAGCCGGGGCTGCACCACTTTGGACACCATCAGCTTCTTCCATTATAATAGTCAAAAGAGTATTTACCAAAGATTTTAAATCTTCCAACTCACTTCTTAAATCGTCAACATTCTTTACTTCGTCATCATCTACTTGCATACAAATCCCATCTAGAAAGATACATCTTTCTATACTATGTCAGTATCTAATAGTCTATAAATTATAGAGGTTAAGTATGAATTTAAATATGGATATTAGTGGTTAAATTAAAAATCGAAAATTAATTAATCCTCATCATAATAATCATCATCATAATAATCCTCTCCTCTTCCTCTCATAAAGAAAACTAAAGCACCAATAGATGAAAATATCGCCACAGATGCCCCTATTAACCAAATAGTAGAGTTGCCAGAATCGACTGGCGGGAGATTGCCGACATTTATACCAACAATTTCTTGTTGCATACCATTAACATTGTCAAAATCTCCATCAACAACTATTACCAAATATGGAGATCCTTCTTGCCAAGTTTCATATTCAAATGAAGACAGAACACTAGTACTGCCAGATTCCAAGAATACTTCTTGATCGCCAAATTTCTGAGTAGTTAGAGATGGTTTCCAAGACCCATCGGGTAATTTTTCCCACAAACCGAGACTTAGAGTTCCATCTAGTTTCCCAGGGTTTTCCCAATAAGTTACAATAGTCAAAACATCACCTACTGCCGGAATCTTAGTTGGAGTGGTAATTTCTCTCGTATATTGCCCTAAAAATTCCATTATTCTCAAAGTAGGCATCCTTGGAGTATCTTCGCTCCCTAAACCTATAATTGGATTTCCAGCCTTATCTTTAGAATTTATCCATACAGATATCTGATCCCCTGGTTGGAAGGTTAAATCTATCATTGGCGTAAAATCTATTCTACTTTGATAGATACTTACACCATCAGAAAATGAAATTAAAGTTAATTCTCCGGAAGTTTGAGTTCCGACTATTGGCCCTCCTGCTCTAATATATTCCCATGAAATCATTAAAGGGCCTTCTTGCATTCCAAATTCATCAACAATGGAAATAGTTACTAATACATTGGTAAGAGAATCAGTTCCTAAAGAAGTTAAAGAAGAATCAGGATATATTTCTTGGTTGAAACGAGCCGTTGGAGAGTCACTATCTACGGTTACTGTAGCATCAGAATTTTCCAATGAAAAAGCCATTCCAGGAAGATTAGTAACTTCTGTAAATATTGGCATTATTGGGTTAGAAGGAGCTCGGGGAGGTAACTCTAATGAA
>TARA_B100001113_G_scaffold79493_1_pt1 | contig 22040 bp, 24 predicted proteins | sample TARA_B100001113 | Tara Oceans TARA_B100001113 (sample SAMEA2622402) | marine metagenome | biome: marine biome (ENVO:00000447); feature: deep chlorophyll maximum layer (ENVO:xxxxxxxx); material: "saline water (ENVO:00002010), including plankton (ENVO:xxxxxxxx)" | depth 50 m | reverse complement strand
GATGGTGAACGCGGAGTCGTTCTACAATTTGGTAAATTTGTTAATATTACTGGCCCTGGCCCTCATTGGGTACCACGACTAATTCAAAAATACGAAATAGTAGACGTATCGAAAATTCGCTCTGTTCAACAAAAAGCTGTAATGCTTACAGAGGACGAAAATATTGTTAGTGTTAATTTTGCAATTCAATATGACATTAAAGACGCTAGTAACTTTATCTTTAATCTAAGAGACCCTGATGAAACATTAAGAGCATCAGGAGAAAGTGCAATAAGAGAGGTTCTTGGAAAGAATAAAATGGATTTTGTGATAACAGAGGGTAGAGAAGCGATTGCAGCCTCCACCAAAGACTTATTGCAGATTGTTCTTGATGATTACGAGTCTGGAATTAACGTTCAAACTGTCAATATTCTCGAAGCTCAGCCACCTGAGCAAGTCCAAGACGCTTTTGCAGATGCCATAAGAGCAAGAGAGGATGAGCAAAGATATATTAATGAGGCAGTGGCATACAAAAATGAAATAATACCGCTAGCTAGAGGAGAAGCAAAACAGATTCTTGAGGAAGCAAAAGCTTACAAAGTGAAACTAATCAAATCAGCTGAGGGAGAAGCACTAAGATTTACACAGCTCTTCAGCGAATATGAAAAATCTCCTGTTGTTACTAGAGAGAGATTATACTTAGAATCAGTTGAATCGGTTTTAGGAAATACCACTAAAGTAATGATTGATTTAGAAGGTGGAAATAATCTTTTATATCTGCCTCTAGATAAGATTCTAGAGCAGAAGCGAACTAATGATAATGAGCAGATGGTTACCGAAAATAATAATGATAATAATTTATTAGATAAGATACGCATGAATAGACAGAGTTTTAGTAATCGTAAGAGAGATTTGTATAATGAATAATAGGAATATTGTATCAACAATTTTAGTATTAGTTGTTTTGATTGCGTCGTCCACTTTTATAGTTGATGAGCGTGAAGTAGCCATAAAGTTTAGATTAGGTGAGATAGTGCGATCTTATGAGGATCCTGGAATTTACCTTATGATACCTTTTATAAATAATGTAAAAAAATATGACTCTAGACTTCTCACAATGGATTCGAAGCCTGAGCAGTTTCTGACCAGTGAAAAGAAAAATGTAATTGTAGATTCATTTGTGAAATGGAGAATAACTAGTCCCGAAAATTTTTACAGAGCTTCAAAAGGTGATGAAAGAATTGGCATAAACAGGCTCTCCCAAATCATTAACGATTTAACTAAGAGCGAATTCAGTAAACGAACAATTAATGAGGTAGTGTCCGGCGATAGAGATTCACTAATGGAAATTGTTAAAAAAGAAGCGAACATTACCGCGGGCGCATTGGGTATAACTGTGGTTGATGTGCGTCTTAAAAAAGTAGATTTACCTGATGAGGTTAGTGATTCAGTTTATGCAAGAATGGTCAAAGAACGAGCGACAGTAGCAAAGGCTTTCCGGTCTAAAGGTAAAGAGGAAGCACAAGGAATCACTGCCACAGCTGAAAGAGAATCAGCAACAATAATTGCTGAAGCGTACAAAGAGGCACAGGAAATAAAAGGACAGGGTGATGCAATATCCACAGAAACATATGCTAAGGCATATAACTTATCCCCTGAATTCTATTCATTTTATAGGAGCCTTACTGCATATCGAGAATCATTTAATGAAAAACAAGATGTTTTGGTAATCAAACCTGATTCTGACTTTTTCAAATACTTTACTGACCCAGAGGGTATCTCGAAATAGATACAGTTTCATTACTTTTACTTGTTTTCGCTCTGATTTTAATCATTGAAGGAGTCATCCCTCTATTATTTCCAGAGAAATTTAAGTCATTTTTGTCTTCCTTCCTTGAATTAGATGATAATACCATTAGAATAATTGGTGGAATATGCTCAATTGCAGGAGCACTAGTGTTACTTGTAATATCGTAAATTTAACATGAAAGATAAAAATTTTTTTATACCAGGCGGGATTGAATATCTAATGCCTGAAGAAGCTATTGAGTTTGAGAAACTTAAATCGAATGTGCTTGGAATTTTTAAGAAATACAACTATGAATATGTGATTCCACCAATAATTGATAATTTGACAAATCTTTTAAGCTTAAATTCCTCAGACGTTGATCAATTGACTGTCACATTTACAGATCAGATATCTGGGAAGCAGATAGGATTAAGATCTGATATTACATCTCAAATTGCCATGATAGATTATCAGCAATCAAAGTCAGGTTTATCACGCTTTGGTTATATGGGTGATATAGTAAGAATCTCAAAGAGTCTATTTGACAGAAAGAACCCATTTCAAGTTGGAGCAGAGCTTTTTGGTTGTTCGAAGAAGTCACATGACTTGGAAATTATTAATTTAATGACAGATGTAATCCATCTAACAAAACAAAGAGAGTTAACCATAGAGATTGGCGATTTGTCAGTTATTAATAAAATTATAAAATCATTAGACATAACTGAAACAGACCAATCCTATTTAGTTCAATTAATCAATACTAAATCAACTGATGAAATACAATCTTTCCTTAGACATAAAAATATAAAAAAGAATTCTCGAGAAGGGCTTGTGACTTTAATATCACTATCTGGCGACTTAAAAGTTTTGAATGAAATAGAGACCATAGCATCAAAATTCGATTCTGACATAAGTGCAAAGATAGATAATCTCAAATATTTAGCAAAAAAAGTCAGTCAATTTTCTAAATCAATAAATGTAGTTATAGATTTGTCAGATTTGCATAGTCTTGATTATCAGTCTAGCTTAACTTTTTCAGCCTATGTCGAGAATTATAGACAAGCTATTGCCAGAGGTGGAAGGTACGTTGCATATGGTAAGTCGGGGAATCAACCAAGAAATGCTTGTGGGTTTAGCTTAGATTTAAAAGATATATTTTTTCAGATGAAAGAGGTTCGCAATGCCTAATATATTTTTAGTAGGAACTCACTGGGGAGACGAGGGTAAAGGAAAGATAGTTGATGTTTTGTCAGATAAGTCAACAGCATGTGTCAGGTTTCAAGGCGGTCATAATGCTGGTCATACGCTTGTGATTAAAGGTAAGAAGACCATCCTTCACCTTATACCATCAGGCATTCTAAGAGATTCCTGCAAATCTATAATTGGGAATGGTGTCGTTGTCTCACTAGAGGCTCTGATTGATGAAATAGATAATTTGGTAACTTCAGATGTACAAGTAGAGGACAAGCTTACAATAAGCGAAGGCTGTCATATAATTTTGCCAACTCATAAAGCACTCGATATTGCTCGAGAGAAATCTCTTGGTAAAAAATCAATTGGTACAACTGGGAGGGGAATAGGCCCAGCTTACGAAGATAAAGTATCAAGACAAGGCATTAGATTAAAAGATTTTGAGGATAAAAATTTTGAGAAAAAACTACAGAATTTAGTTAGCTATCACAATTTCATCTTAAAAAATTATTATAATGATTCTGAAGTCCCCCTTGCCAGCGTTATAAAAGATCTAGAAAGTTACTATTCTCAAGTAAAAAAATATGTCTGTAATATAGAAGAACTTCTAAATGAGGTCGTAAAGACATCTGGGTGTATTTTCGAGGGTGCCCAAGGAACTATGTTGGATATAGATCATGGAACATATCCATATGTAACCTCGTCTAATACTACGTTTGCTGGATTATTATCCGGTACAGGCTTAAGCCCAACAGATATTGAGTATTCGTTAGGTATTACAAAAGCATATACAACCCGAGTAGGCCAAGGACCATTTCCCTCTGAGCTTGACGGAGAATTAGGAAAAAATATTGCCAAGTGGGGCGGAGAGAAAGGAGCAACCACGGGTAGAGATAGAAGATGTGGTTGGCTAGATACTAAAATCCTTCGCAAGTCGATAAAACTAAATAACATTAATGGTATTGCACTAACAAAACTAGATGTTCTTGATAAATTGGATAAAATTAAAATATGTTTAAATTACGGAGAAATTGATTATAACTCAATGAGTGTAAATGATCTGGAGTATTTAGAGATGGATGGTTGGCAACAATCCACGTCAAACGCTAAGAGTTATGATGATTTACCAAAAAACGCAAAGTTATATATTGAAAAAATTGAAGATATTTGCTCTACCAGTATTGTTTTGGTTTCCACTGGACCGGATAGAGAGCAAATAATTTACAGAAATAAAATTTTCGAGTGATGGTAAATTCTAATAATTTAATTTATGGTTTACATACTTGTACATCCGAAATTAAGACAAACCCATCTTTTATAACAAGAATATTCTTAATAAAAAACTCAGCTAACAAAAGTCTTTTAGCTATACTAAATTTGGCAAAAAAACATAAAATAAAGGTAATTAAACTAGATAGAGATGAGCTATCTTTAAAATGCAAGTCATCCAAACACCAAGGAATTGCTCTCGAGCTAAATCAACATAAGAGTCCTCCTACCCTAAATTTTGACTCGTACTTACAAAGTACATCAAAACCTCTTATTTTGATTATTGACAATATTCAAGACCCTCATAACCTTGGTGCGTGTATTCGAACTGCTAATGCATCAGGTGTGCAATTTATTATTAAACGAAAGTCTAATTCTACGAGTTTGACGCCTGCTGCATATAAAGTTGCATCCGGTGGGACAGAGGGGTTGACTATAATTGAGACGAATTCTATAGCTCAAATAATAAAGAAACTTCAGAAGTTTAATATAGTTGTTATTGCCACTGAGGATAAGGCAGAGAGAAATATCTTTAGCAATCACATTTCTGAAAATGGCTATGCGATAGTTGTAGGCTCAGAAAGCACTGGCATTCGACCCTCAATCGTTGAAATCTGTGATTATTCTGTAAATATACCAATATATGGTAGTGTGAATTGCCTAAATATGTCTGTGGCGACAGGTATTGCTTTATATGCTCTCAGGGAAAACTTGAAAAAATCCTTTGACTAAAGTAGTATTCGCATAGTGATGGAAACAAATAGATACTATGAATTGTTATTAATGTTCGATGTTAATCAGGATGATGCTGAAACTGCGTCTACAGTCGACAAGTACAGATCTGTAATTGAATCTAGCGGAGGCTCTGTAGATAGATATGAAGATTGGGGGACGTTGAAAATGGCATATATGATTAATAAAAATAACAAGGCAAGATACATATTAATAAATTTCGAATCATCAGCAAAAGTATTAGATGAGTTGGTAAATCTTATTAAATTCAATGACAGCATAATAAGGCACATTTTCATTACTCAAAACAAGAAGGTAACTGAGGCCTCAATAATGATGCAATCTAAAGAGAGGGTAGCGTCATGAGCGACAACACTCATAGTAAAAAAGAGCAGAAGTTTTTTGATATAGATTATAAAAATGTTGGTTTTTTGAAAAAATTTATTACAGAATCAGGAAAGATTGCTCCACGGAGAGTAGCAGGCACCACAGCAAAAGAACAGCGACAGATTAATCGTGCTATTAAAATTGCAAGATACCTAGCTTTACTTCCTTTTTGTGATAATCATAAGAAATGAACGTTCTATTGTTAAAGAAAATAAAAAAACTTGGTGATATCGGTGCACAAGTCAACGTAAAGTCTGGCTATGCGCGTAATTACTTATTTCCTAAGAATTTTGCATTACCACTTAATAATGAGAATCTTGAAATAATTGAAAAAAAGAAACAAGAACTATTAAAAATTGAGGAAGAGCTGAAGATGAAGGCCCTCGAGTCAGCAAAAAGATTTGATGGATATAAATTAGTTTTTGACGTAAACATCCATGAGGAAAATAAACTATTTGGGTCTGTGACACTTCAGAATATTGTGGATAAATTACAAAATGATGGTTTTGATATTCCTAAGAGGGACATAAATATGCCACTGGGACCCATAAAAGAGCTTACAGAGAATAATATTGTGACAATTAGTTTACATCCTGAGGTTAAAGTGACTATACCAGTAAACCTTAACGTGGTGAAGACTGATAACACAGATGAATCTGCTAGTAAAGATTAAGTTCCACCACAAATAAATTTTTTTTAAGATACAATATCTGTATGGTTACAAGCATACCCTCTACACCTCGAGCACTGGACGCAGAACAAGCCCTCCTTGGATCACTTATCATGGAATCAAGTTCATGGGAAAAAATTTCTGACCGTATATCACCCTCTGATTTTTATGATACTAAGAATAAAGCTATCTTCACTGAAATTTTTGAATTAGCTTCAAACGAGCAAGTCGTAGATTTATTAGTACTTGAAGAAGCTTTAAGAAGCAAAGGCAAGTTAGATAGTATTGGAGGCAGGGAGTATCTAGCTGAGCTAACTAAAATTGTTCCAACTCTTGCTCATATCACACAATATGCAGACATCATTAGAGAAAAATCTATACTCCGTGAGCTAATAACTATTAGTAACAAGACCATAAACAGTGCCACTCAAACAGATTTAGGTGATGTCAGATTAGTTTTAGATAAAGCTGAGCAAGATATATTTAATATCGCTGGAAAAACAAGCACTAATTTTGATCTTAAAAAAATTGGGCCAGTGGTTAAATCTTATATTGACAAAGTTTATTCAAAAAAAGGTGAGGATGGATTAGATTACTTAAATACTGGTTATGTTGAACTCGATAAGCTTCTTTCAGGTCTTCAAAAATCTGATTTAGTTATTATTGCCGGAAGACCATCAATGGGTAAAACTGCATTTGCAATGAATGTTGCTCAAGATATTGTGTTCAAGCAAAAGAAAAAGGTAGGCTTTTTTAGTCTCGAGATGTCTGCAGAGTCAATTGCTTTGAGAATGTTATCATCATTAAGCTCTGTTTCGCAGCAAAAAATCAGAACGGGAGATTATGAGGTGTCATCAAAAGATACGAAATCTGTAACCTCAGCTATTGAGATGATGCATGATTGTGATTTCTACATCGATGATACTGCCGCTATATCTCCTATGGAGCTTCGCGCTAAAGCAAGAAGAATGAAAAGAAGTTCTGGAATAGATGTAATTGTAGTCGATTATCTGCAACTTATGTCAATACCAAAGTATTCTGAGAATAGAGTGAATGAGATAGGTGAGGTAACAAGATCCCTAAAAGCATTGGCCAAAGAGCTCGATATACCAGTAATAGCACTATCACAGTTGAATCGAGGAGTTGAAGCTAGACAAGACAAGAGACCTTTCTTGTCAGATCTCAGAGAATCCGGATCAATTGAACAAGATGCAGATTTGATAATATTCCTTTATCGAGACGAAGTGTACAATGAAAATACCGACAAAAGAAACATCGCTGAAATAAGGGTAGAGAAACACAGAAATGGACCAATAGGAGTTGTTCAACTTACTTGGGTTCCGCATTGTACTCGATTTGAGGATTATATGCCTGAAATTTACAATGATGTTCTTTAAATTTCTATTACCCTTCTTCTAACAAGTCAATTTTATTAGGTTTACCTTCCCACTCTTTTGCGTCTTCTGGGGGACTTTTTATCTCGGTGATGATTGGCCATCTTTCAGACAGTTTTCTATTGATATCTAAAAATTGTTGATTTGAGTCATCTAAATCATCCTCAGACACTATGGCTTCAATAGGACATTCAGGCTCACAGAGGCTACAGTCAATACATTCCTCTGGATTTATTACTAGAAAGTTCGGTCCCTCGTGAAAACAATCAACAGGACAAACTTCTACGCAGTCAGTATATTTACACTTTATACAATTTTCTGTGATAACATAAGCCATTGGGTACTATTTTGCACCAATTGTTGATTTTTTGCACATGAAAAATATAAAAAAAGCTATATTACCTGTGGCAGGTTTTGGTACAAGGTTTTTACCTGCGAGTAAATCTATTCCCAAGGAAATGTTTCCAATTGTTGATAAGCCTTTAATTCATTTTGCTGTTGAGGAGGTAGTATCATCTGGGTTTAAAGAAATAGTATTTGTGATAAATCATTTTAAAAATTCTATAGTCGATTATTTTGATAAATCATCAAAATCTTCAAATGAGCTTTTAAAAAAAAGCAAAGATTTTTTAAAATACCTAGATAAGGTATCAGAAAAAAATATTAAATTTCATTTCGTATATCAAAAAAAACCTATGGGTGTTGGACACGCTATCTTGCAAGCCGAAAAGATTATTAAAAAAGATCCATTTGCAGTGATTTTTCCTGATGATTTAATTAAATCAAAATCACCCTGCATAGCTCAGATGATGAAAATATATCATAAATATGAATCCTCAATTATTGCAGTTGAAAAAGTTAATAGAAATGAAGTATCAAATTACGGAATTATTGATTATTCAAAAAAAACAAATAGAGTTTTCAATATTAAATCTATAGATGAAAAACCAAAGATACGGGACGCAAAATCAAATCTTGCTGTAGTTGGTAGATTTATACTATCACCTTCCATATTTTCATATCTTAAGAAAACAAAACCTGGTCATGGTAACGAAATTCAATTAACTGATGCAATTGATTCTCTTTTAAGAGAGGAAGATGTCTACGGATATAACTTCAACGGACTAAGATTTGATTGTGGAAGCAAAATAGGATTCCTTAAAGCAACTATAGATTTTGCGAAAGATCATCCAAGTTTAAAAAAAGAATTTATAAATTATATGAGAACAAGTAAATTTTAAGAGTTTATATTGATGGCTAACGTATAATCGTTTATTATGCACATAGTTTATTCCCCGGTAGCTCAGTTGGTAGAGCGAGTGACTGTTAATCACCAGGTCGGCGGTTCGAGTCCGTCCCGGGGAGTTACCAAAATATTCTGTTACATATTTATGATTTAATGCCCATGAATTCTACAAAACGCACACACATCAAAATCGAGGCATATAAGATATTCAAGCCAGAGTTGACCCCCAGAGAAATGCTAGAGGCGGGAGTGTTTGGCGGTCATTATTTTAAAGGTAACTATGGTGAATATCCAAAAGCATGGTTTAGGAATGCCAAATTAAATGATGATGAATTTGATGTCAATCTCAACTACTTCAAAATAAAGGCTGGTCTAACAAAAGAACAATGGTTATCTAAAGGCTGGATATTTAAAGAGGATCCACTTGGTTGGTTTCAATGGTATTGTAGATTTTATCAAGGGAGAAGGATTATTGAGATTGACCAAATACAAATAATGAGATGGTATAATTTTGGACCAAGACACATTGGAGCTATAAAAAAAAATTGTCAGTCAAAAAATTATGAATGTCGTTCTAAGCAAAGACAAGCATTACTTCAATGGGCATACAGCCCATTTTTTTAGTAAATATTATTATTTTGATATTATATCATTAATCCAAGTAAGATATTTTTCAGACCCGTCATCAACATTTATTGATATTACCTCGGGATTTTCATATTTATGTTTTTCTAATATTTCAGATTTAATTTGATTAAATTTACTTTTAACAGTTTTTATTAATAAAATACATTCACTACTAGTTTCTAGTTTATTGTTCCAAATATATTTACTTTCTATAGATGGGATAATATTTACGCATGCACATAATCTTTTATTGATAAGTCCTTCAGAGATTATGTGAGCATCCTGAGATTTTTCGAGTGTGCAAAGTACTAAAATAAATTCATTATTCATCTTAATCAACTTAAGATTGATGTGATCCTTGAAATTGCTGTTTCAAGAGATTTCATATCAATGGCAATTGATAGTCTGATATGTCCATCTAAACCAAAGGCACTTCCGGGCACAACCGCAACTTTTGCTTCATTTAAAAGAAACATAGCTAAGTCTTTATCATCTTTCAGTGACTCATTATTTTCGATGTAATCCTTGAACGATGGAAATACATAGAATGTTCCATCGGTCTCTTTGCATAGCACCCCATTTATTTTATTGAGATGTTCAACAACAAAATCGTGCCTTTTTTTATACTCCGCTTTCATTTGAGGTAATTCTTTACATTCAAAAGTCAAGGCTGCACACGCTGCTGCTTGAGATATAGAGCTTGCACAGGAAGTACTTTGAGATTGTAATGTTTTCATTTTTTTAATGATATCAGCATTTCCTGCAGCGTAACCAATTCTCCATCCTGTCATCGAGTAAGCTTTAGATACACCATTTAATACTATTGTCCTATCTTTCAAATCAGGACAGACATTGACTATATTATGAAATTTTTCCTGATGCCAATGTATATGCTCATAAATGTCATCTGATGAAATATATATATTTTCATGATACCTTTGCAAGACATCAGCAACTGACTCAAGTGTCTTTCTATCAAAATATTTCCCACTTGGATTATTTGGACTGTTTATCATAAGTAATTTGGTATTATCAGAAATTTTGCTTTCCAACTCAATCATACTAATATCAAAATTTTCTTCATAGGAAGTATGAAGCATGATTGGGCTTCCGCCTGCATAAATAACCATGTCTGCATAAGATACCCAGTAAGGCTCCGGTATAAGAACCTCATCTCCTTCATCAATTAATACCTGTAACATGTTAAATATAGATTGCTTACAACCCGCAGATACAATAATTTCATCAGGCTGATATGAGAGATTGTTCTCTCTTTCGAATTTTCCAATGATCGCTTTTTTTAGTTCTGGTGTTCCATCAACCGATGTATATTTTGTAAGACCGGCGTCGATAGCATCCTTTGCTGCATTCTTTATATAGTCGGGTGTGTCAAAATCTGGCTCTCCTACAGTTAAAACTAATACGTCCTCACCGTTTTGCCGCATTTCATTAGCTTTAGATGTAAGCGCCATGGTTGAGGAAGGTTTAATTAATTTTATTCTATTTGAGAAAGTCAATTTATTTCCTTGATTGTAATATCGTATCATATATGGACCTTTCAAGTAAACTTCATGTTAAACTATCATTATGAAATCATTCAAAATTAACTCAGACTATAATCCATCTGGGGATCAACCTAGCGCGATAAAATCTCTTGTCGACGGAATAACTAAAAATCAAAAACATCAAACTCTCTTAGGCGTCACTGGTTCTGGCAAAACTTTCACTATGGCTAAAATCATAGAGGAGACAAATAAAACCACGCTTATCATGGCACCGAACAAAACTCTGGCGGCACAGTTGTATACTGAAATGAGAGATTTTTTCCCTTCGAATTCTGTGGAATACTTTGTTTCTTATTATGATTACTATCAGCCCGAGGCATACGTTCCAGTTTCAGACACTTACATCGCAAAAGATGCATCACTTAATGAGCACATAGAACAGATGAGGTTATCTGCAACTAAGTCACTTGTAGAGAGGGATGATGCTATTGTAGTTGCGAGTGTTTCTGCTATCTATGGTTTAGGAGATCCAAAAACATACCTTAAGATGATTCTTCATTTAGTACAAGGTGATGAGATAGATCGTAAAATTATACAAAGTAGACTTGTTGAGCTTCAGTATGAAAGGAACGATACTGAGTTAAGAAGAGGAACTTTTTCTTCAAAAGGTGAGATAATTGATATTTTTCCGGCAGACTCAGAGAAAGAAGCGTTAAGAGTAGAGTTGTTTGATAAAGAAATTGAAAACCTTTATATTTTTGATCCACTTACAGGAAGCATTATTAGAAAGGTTAAAAGATTTACAATCTACCCTAAAACGCATTATGTAACACCGCAATCTATTATTGATAATGCAATAATTGAGATAAAAGACGAGTTAAAGCAGCAATTAGAATTTTTTTCGAAAAATAATAAACAATTAGAAGCCCAAAGACTGAGAGAGAGGACAAGTTATGATTTAGAAATGATGTCAGAAATGGGATATTGCTCCGGTATTGAAAACTATTCAAGATATATCGCACGGACAAAACCTGGTGAGCCACCTCCATGTTTACTAGATTATATGCCAAAAAATGGGTTAGTGATAATTGACGAAAGTCATGTGGGCGTTCCTCAGATTGGCGGGATGTATAGAGGTGATAGGTCTAGAAAAGAAACTCTTGTAAATTATGGTTTTCGTCTTCCTTCAGCTCTAGATAATAGACCTCTTAAATTTGAAGAATTTGAATCATATAAATTTCAAACTATTTATGTTTCAGCAACACCAGGACCATATGAATTAGATAAATCTGAAAGTATTATCGAGCAAGTTATTCGACCTACAGGTTTGGTAGACCCAATTGTTGAAGTAAAACCATCAAGCAATCAAGTTGAAGATGTCATTTCAGAGATAAAAACTGCAATTAGTCATAAAAACCGAGCTCTAATAACTACTTTGACAAAAAAATCTGCCGAAGATTTGACAGAGCACATTGAGGGCTTTGATATTAACGTTCGCTACCTTCACTCAGACATTAATACTGTGGAGAGAGTTGAAATAATTCGTGATTTAAGAAAAGGTGAATTTGATGTTCTTGTAGGTATAAATTTATTACGAGAAGGGCTAGATATCCCTGAGGTTGAACTGGTTGCCATACTGGATGCTGACATGGAAGGCTTTCTAAGATCAGATAGATCATTAATACAAACAATTGGTCGCGCTGCACGAAATATAGATGGGAGAGTGATACTTTATGGTGACTCTACTACACCATCAATGACAAGAGCTATTGAGGAAACGGCAAGGAGACGAAGCATACAAATGCAATTTAACTCAGAGCATGGAATAAAACCAGAATCTATTAAAAAAGCAATTAAAGAAACCTTAGATGATGATAATTATATATCAAACAAGAACATAGAAAAGATATCTTCTACATTGAATATTCGTAAACGCTTTCCTAAAGTAGATCAATCAAATGTAATAAATGTGATTAAAGAACTTGAGAAAGAAATGTATAGAAATGCTAAAGACTTGGAATTTGAAAAAGCCGCAAAATTGAGAGACCAAATTTCTTCATTACAAGATAATTTTTTAGATATGCCCAATAAACAAAATAGAAACAATAAGAGATAGCATGAATGCGATTTATGCTTGTTAAAAAAATGACTGCATGTTAATTTTACAACTTCTAGGCGCGTAGCTCAGCTGGTTAGAGCGCCACCTTGACATGGTGGAGGTCGTTGGTTCGAGTCCAATCGTGCCTACAGTGAGGTACTATGATAAAAATAAAATATAATAATAAAAGCTACGAAATTGAAGATAAAACTACATTCAAAGATTTTGCTAATAAAAATTGCAAGTTAAAAAATATCGTAGCTGGCGAAATTGATAGTTCTCTATATGACTTGAGTTGTGCTATTCCTGATATGTCCTCTATTTCATTCATTACATCACACGATGAAAGAGGGTTAGAAATCTTGAGACATAGCTGCGCTCACTTATTAGGTCATGCATTAAAGCAAATCTATCCTGATGTTGAAATGGTTATAGGTCCAGTCATTGATAATGGATTTTATTATGATATTAAATCATCTACATCGATATCAGAAAATGATTTGAGTAAAATTGAAAAATTAATGAAAAAACTTGCAAAGAAAAATTATAAAATTGTACGAGAAGTAGTAAGCAGAGATAGAGCTATTGAGGTTTTTAAAAATCGTAATGAAAATTTTAAAATCAAAATAATTAATGAAATTCCATCAGACGAGATTATCGCAATATATCATCACGAAGAATATATCGATATGTGTCGTGGCCCGCACCTAGTAAACACTAATTTATTACAAAATTTTAAACTTACAAAAATCTCCGGTTCGTATTGGAAAGGTGACTCTAAAAATCAACCATTACAAAGAATATATGGCACTGCGTGGGAATCAAAAGAAAATCTTGATCTATACCTGCAAAAAGTGGATGATGCAGAAAAAAGAGACCATAGAAAACTAGGAAAACGTCTTGACCTTTTTCATTTCCAAGAAGAATCACCTGGAATGATATTTTGGCATAATAATGGTTGGTTTATTTTCAGTACAGTCAAAGAGTATATAACTCAATATCTTATTAAAAATGATTATCAAATCATTGATACCCCACAGATATTAAATAAATCTCTATGGAAAAAATCTGGTCACCTAGATAAATTTTCTGATTTGATATATGAAGTTAAATCTGAAGACAAAAAATATGCAATTAAACCTATGAGTTGCCCTGGTCACATTCAAGTTTTCAATCAAGGTTTGAAAAGCTATAAAGACTTACCGATAAAATATGCCGAGTTCGGGAAAGTTCATAGAGACGAACCATCAGGCACACTTCATGGTCTTCTGAGGATAAGAGGATTCACGCAGGATGATGCACACATATTTTGCACACCTAATCAGATCGAGCAAGAAATTAGTTCTTTAATCAATAATATCTACGATATTTATAAAATTTTCGGCTTTGAAAAAATAAAAGTTGAGCTCTCTACTAGACCTGAAAAAAGAGTAGGCTCTGAGAGAATTTGGGATCAGTCAGAAGACGCCCTTAAATCCGCTTTAGATAAAAATAATATTTCATGGATTTTAAATGAGGGTGATGGCGCCTTCTATGGTCCTAAGATTGATTTTTCACTGACAGATTCACTTGAGAGAGAATGGCAGTTGGGCACTATACAACTTGATTTTTCTATGCCAGAGAGATTAGGTGCAACATACATTAACAAAGAGGGTGTTAAAGAATCTCCTGTTATGATTCATCGTGCAATTTTAGGCTCGATAGAGAGATTTGTTGGTATACTTGTTGAAGAGTATGCTGGAAATATGCCATTATGGCTAGCGCCAATTCAGGTAGTTCTTATGAATATAACTTCTTCTCAAGAAGATTACTGCAAAAATCAAGGTAAGATGCTAATAGAAAAAAAACTTAGAGTGATTACCGATACAAGAAATGAGAAAATTGGCTTGAAAATTAGAGAACACACAATATCAAAGATACCATATCTGCTTGTTGTAGGCGACAAAGAACAAAAAAACAATACTTTAGCTGTGAGAACTCGCTCTGGAGAAGACATTGGTGAGATGAGTGTTGATAAATTTGTTAAAATGATAGAAACTCAAGTTAGTGAAAAAAAATAACTAAATAGGAGATTATAATAGCAAGTAACAAAAAACTTCGAATGAACTCTAGAATAAATGTTCAAGAAGTAAGACTAATAGCATCTAATGGGGATCAAGTAGGTGTTGTTAAGACGACCAAAGCCCTAGAATTAGCTCAGAATGAAGCACTAGATTTAGTGGAGATAGTTCCCAATCAATCACCACCGGTTTGCAGGATAATGGATTATGGCAAATATAAGTTTGAGCAGTCAAAAAAAGCCCATTCAGCAAAAAAGAAACAAAGGCAAATACAAGTAAAAGAAATCAAGTTCAGGCCTAATACTGAGGAAGCTGATTATCAAGTTAAACTAAAGAGTTTGGTGAAATTTCTCAAAGCAGGCGATAAGGCTAAAGTTACTATGAGATTTAGAGGTAGAGAGATTGCCCATCAAGTAATTGGACGTGATTTTCTTCAAAGAGTTCAAACAGATCTTGAGGAGTTCGCAATTGTTGAGCAAATGCCCTCATTTGAAGGTCGTCAGATGGTTATGGTGATGGCTCCAAAGAAATAATTATCATATTTATACTATTTGCTGTATAATTTAGTAGTTTTTTAGCACGAACATTGAGGATATTATGCCAAAAATGAAAAGTAACAGTGGCGCTGCAAAGCGTTTTACAAAATCTTCATCAGGAGAATATAAGAGAGCCCAATCCCATAGAAGGCATATACTTACAAAGAAGAGCACTAAACGTAAACGTCACTTAAGAGATTACATGACTGTCAGTAAAGCAGATAAAGTTTTGGTCAAACGTATGTTACCATAAGGCAATGAGGATATAGAATGGCAAGAGTGAAACGTGGTGTTGCAGCACATGCAAAACATAAAAAAGTATTAAAACTAGCAAGAGGTTACAAAGGAGCCAGAAGTAGAGTTTATCGTGTAGCTAAACAAGCTGTGATAAAAGCTGGACAGTATTCATACCGTGATCGTAGACAGAAGAAAAGACAAATTAGATCACTATGGATAAGTAAAATAAATGCGGCAGCTAGAATGCACAATATGTCGTATAGTCAATTGATGGGTAAAATTGCAAAGTCAGATATAGAGCTCAATAGAAAAATGTTAGCTGATTTAGCAGTTAATAATATGGAGAGTTTTGCTGCTATAGTAAATTCTGTCAATCCTATCAAATAAAGAAATTTTCTGTGGAAAGTAATCACTCCCTCTTAATAGAAAAACTCAAACAAGCTCTTGTAGAATGCAAAACTGAGCAAGAGCTAATTAAAATTAAAGCAGACTTTCTTGGTAAAAATGGTTCTATCACAAAAGAATTTGAGCAAATCAAATTTGCAGAGGATAAGAAAGCAACTGGCCAAGTACTTAATTCTGTAAAAAACGAAGCTGAAGAACTTATTAAAGCATGTAAGAGTAAGTTTGAAAAAATAATTGAAGATGACTATTTTGATATATCACAGCCAGGTCGTGATATAAAAATAGGCACTAGGCACCCAATAACACTAACAATTAATGATATCACGAAAATTTTTAACTCATATGGATTTTCTGAGGTATCAGGAAAAGAGATAGAGACAGAATTTTATAATTTTGAGGCTCTTAATATTCCAAAAAATCATCCAGCAAGAGATATGCATGATACCTTTTATGTGGATGTAAATAATTTACTAAGGACTCACACATCCTCTGTGCAGATTCACTCTATGCTAAAATATAAGGCGCCACTTAAAATAATGACACCAGGTAAAGTTTATCGATGTGATTCTGATCCTACGCATTCACCTATGTTCCATCAAATAGAGGGTTTATACATTGATAAAAACGTAAATTTTTGCCATTTGAAAGGAATATTAATTCAATTTATCAATGACTATTTTGGAAGCAATGTAGAGATAAGATTTAGGCCATCATATTTCCCATTTACTGAGCCATCCGCAGAATTAGATATAAAATTTAGGGGAAAGTGGTTAGAAGTCCTTGGTTGCGGGATGGTGCATAATAGTGTGCTTGAGAACGTAAAAATTAGTACTAAAAGATTTACGGGTTTCGCATTTGGCCTAGGAGTAGAAAGGCTAGCGATGCTTAAATATGATATTAAAGATCTGCGCTTATTTTATGAAAATGACATGAATTTTCTCCGTCAATTTGAGGGAATTAAGTAACGATGAAAATTACAACAGACTGGCTGTCAGACTTTATTAAAGTTAATAAAAGAAGAGATATCTCTAGTGATCTCACACATCTTGGTCTAGAAGTCGATAAGGTTAAAAAGGTTAAAGATAGACAGCTAATTGAGATTGATATCACACCTAACAGAGCAGATTGTTTGAGCATTTATGGCATTGCGAGAGATTTGTCTGCATTATATAAGATTAACAAAAATCCCATAAAACAGCACAAGCTTAAGATTACGAGAAAAATCTCTTTGGATTTAAATATCAATCATAAGATATCACCTCATTATTCTGGAATTATAATTAAAAATGTTGATAACACTGTAAAGACACCAACCTATATATCAAGAAGATTGCAATATTGTGGCATTACACCAAAAAATCTTATTGTAGATATACTTAATTTTGTGATGCTTGAGATAGGTCAGCCTATGCATGTTTTTGATTTGGATGAGATTGAAGACTCATTGTGTGTCCGATTTTCCAAGGATGGTGAGAGAATATCCTGTTTAGATGGCAAAACATATACCTTAAATAAGACTATACCGGTTATTGCTGATAAAAATAAACCTATCGCTATAGCTGGAATAATTGGAGGTATTGAGAGTTCGACAACTATTAAAACAAAAAATGTATTAATCGAGTCAGCGTTTTTCGTACCTGATATAATTAGGGCTGCATCTAAGTATTTTCGATTGCAAACAGACTCCTCATTTAGGTTCGAGCGAGGTGTAGATCCTGAAATAAATAGAGTAGCTCTGGAAAGGGTAGTCTATTTACTCAAAGATATTATTAGAATAAAAAAGATTGAAAATTTTTCCACGAGATTAAAAACAAGCAAATATTTAAAACAATCAAAGATCAATCTAGATTTAGATGAGATTCAAAAAGTTATTGGCATATCTCTTGAGTCAAAGTATGTTTTTGACGTATTTAAAAGATTAGACTTTAATCCCACTTACAAATCAAAAAAAAATATTCAAATTCTTGAGCCAACTTTCAGATTTGATATTAAAAATTCCAGAGATCTGATAGAGGAAGTTGCAAGAGTGTATGGGTATAATAATCTGCCCTCTCAAATTCCTCAGAATACAATAAGCTCAAAATTTTATGATAAATCACTGACACAATTCATAACAGGCGCATTGTCAGATCGCGGGTATAATGAAGTTATCAACTTTAGCTTTATTCCTAGTAACTCTCAGACAGTCACATCGGATGATAAGAATATCTTAAAAATTCTCAATCCTATTTCAACAGATAAGTCTGAAATGAGAACGTCTATGTTCTTCGGTCTGATGAAGAATATCTTGTATAACATATCACGGAAAGAGAGTAATTTAATGATATACGAAAATGGTAAGGTTTACATAAAAGGTAATTCAAATAAAATAATCGAGAAACAAGTGATTGCAGGCGCAGTGACTGGCACGAAGTATCCTGCTAACATAAAGTCAGATAATCATTTTCAGAACTTTCTTGATGTCAAAGGGGATCTATTAAGTATTATCCCTAATTTATCAATAGATCGAGTCTCTTGTGAGCGATATTTATCTAAGTCTTGCCAGGCATTGATAATTCAAGGTAGTAAAATTGTTGGTAAATTAGGTCAAGTAGACGGTGGCATTCTTAAATCATTTGGTATTAAACAAGAAACTTTTTATTTCGAGATGTACCCAGATATTTTGTCACATATTAGAGATCCCTCATATAAAGAATTCTCAATTTATCCGACAATAAAAAGAGATTTGACACTTTTGATAACACGTAGCCACAGAATTGGAGATGTAATAAAAAAAATTAGAGGAAATCAATACAAACACCTGATAAATATTAAAATTAGTGATATATTTTGTGGTAAGAGTGAGGATTATCATAATCTTAAGAGCGTGACCTTGGAATTCTTATTTCAAAAAAACGACGGCACTCTCAAAGATGATACAGTTGCTAGAGTTATGGATAAAATAATTACTCAAATACAAAATGAATTAAAAATCGAGATAAAACTATAAATGACGATTACAAAAAACACACTAGTTGAACTCTTATATAATGAGGTTGGCCTTAATAAACGAGAAGCTAGAGAATTTATAGAAATGTTTTTTGAATCAATAAAAAAAAACTTAGAGAATGGGAATGATATAAAGTTATCTGGCTTTGGAAATTTTATTTTGAGAAACAAAAATGCTAGACCAGGAAGGAATCCTAAAACAGGCGAGGATGTAACTATATCAGAGAGAAGAGTTGTTACTTTTAAATCAGGTCTCAAACTTAAAACTAAGTTAGAAGCATATGATGGAAACACAAATAAAGAATCAAGTTAACATTCCAAATAAAAGATATTTTTCCATTGGAGAAGTATCACAAATATGTGATTTAAAAACACATGTTCTAAGATATTGGGAACAGGAGTTTAGCCAATTAGATCCTATAAAGAGAAGGGGAAATCGAAGATATTATCAACAAAAGGATTTACTTCTTGTACTTGAAATTAAAGACTTACTTCAAAATCAAGGATATACTATTGAAGGCGCAAAAACTAAGCTAGAGAGTAATTCTTCACCTACACCAATAGAAGGTACAGATAAGCAAGTAATCAAACAAATTAAAAATGATTTAGAAAAATTATTAGCAACCTTAAATAAATAGATGTCATCAAAAATTGTTACTAAATATAATTATCAGAAGTACATCACAAATAAAGTAAATAATCTAAGATATTATTGTCTTTCGGAAGATCTAAATGTCCCCAGTGTCACATCTATTCTGAGGAGCACTTCATTAGTTAATTCTAAATTTTCTGGCAAGATAACCGATTCAATGGAAATAGGTGATATGATGCATCAGTTTTTAGAAAACTACATATCAGGTATTGATGTAGTTGACAATTATCTCGGAAAAACGTCAAATACTGAGATTGCATCGTCATTAGCAAAGCTTGTAATTGATAATTTGATTATGAATTTGGACGAGATTTGGGGATCTGAGGTTTCTGTCCACTACAAAGACCAATATGCGGGAACGATTGATCTTATCGCTATTATTGATGGTAAAATTTCCATCATTGATTATAAGTCTTCTTATAGAACAAAAACACTTCAGGAATTAAAAGATTTTTTTCTCCAGTGTGCGGCTTATGCCATAGCACATGATTGGCAATATGGCACCACTATTGATTCAATAATGATTTTTCAGGTAACACGAGGAGGCGATTTTGAGCAAAATGTAATTTCAAATCCTGAATTAGAAAATTATAAAGAAATGTGGTTTCAAAGATTAAATGAATTTAATGTTAAAATAACAAGTCATGAAGGTAGATCCTAATATTGTCCTAGAAAATTGTAAACAGCTATCTCAGAAGCTCACAGAGATAAGGAGGTTAGTTTGACCTCTCTAAGCTTCAGACAGATATAAGTAACATTGAGAAAGACCTTGAATCTGAATCAAATTGGAATGATAAGCCAAAAATGCGTGAGTTACAGATAAGCCATAAGAATAAAACAAAGCAGTTTGAAGAGATAACTAAAATAGGGAATGATATAGAGTTAATACAGTATTCCATGAATTCCATATTACAAGAGAAAAACCTTGATGAAAATCTAGAACTTCTTCAAGAGATGAATCATCTGATGCAAAATAGTCAAAAAAGCCTTAAGAATCTGGAGACATCATTTATGTTTAAGAATAAGGAGGATACTTGTAATTTATTCATTGATATACATTCTGGGTCAGGAGGAACAGAAGCACAAGATTGGGTGGAGATGCTCATGAGAATGTATATTAAATGGACTGAATCACATAATTTTAAACATGAGATGGTTGAGATTACAGAGGGCGATGTAGCAGGCCTGAAAAGCGTCACATTGAAAGTTTCAGGAGACTATGCTTATGGTTGGTTGAGAACTGAGACGGGAGTTCATAGATTAGTAAGAAAATCCCCATTTGATTCTGGAAATAGAAGACATACTTCTTTTGCATCTGTTTTTGTATATCCTCAAATTGAAGATGACATTATTGTAGATCTTAATCCAGCAGATTTAAGAATAGATGTCTATCGAGCAAGTGGAGCTGGTGGACAACATGTAAATACAACAGAATCAGCAGTTCGGATAACACACATACCAACTAAAATTGTCACTCAATGTCAGAATGATCGTTCTCAGCATAAAAATAAAGAAAATGCCTTAAAGCAACTTCATGCTAAACTATATTTATATGAACAAGAGAAAAAAAATAAAATTAAAAACAAGATAGAGTCAGAAAAGTCTGATATTTCTTGGGGCAGTCAGATAAGATCATATGTCTTAGATGACTCAAGAATAAAAGATTTAAGAACTAAATACGAAACGAGTAATATTCAGAGTGTCTTGGATGGAAACATCGATGGATTTATTGAAGAAAGTTTAAAACAAGGCTATTAAAAATGACAGATGAAAATAAATTAATTTCTGAAAGAAAAAATAAATTTGAGAAAATTAAGAAGCATCAAAATCCATATCCGAATAATTTTAAGAAAAATATTAGTGCGGTAGATATCCTCGATTTATACAAATCAAAAGATAAGACAGAATTAGAGAAAGTTGATTTATCATATGCTATTTCGGGCAGACTTCTTACTATAAGAGTTATGGGCAATTCAACATTCGCAAACTTGCACGACGAGACAGGGAAAATTCAAATATATTTATCTAAAAAAACAGTTGGTGATAATCAGTACGATATACTCAAAAATCTTGATTTGGGAGATATCGTAGGCGTTGAAGGTTCTATTTTTAAAACAAAAACTGGCGAAGTAACAATTAATGTTGCGAAGATTATTTTACTGTCGAAATCAGTGAGACCTCTCCCAGAGAAATTTCATGGAATTTCAGATATTGAGATTAAGTATAGACAAAGATATCTAGATTTAATGATAAATCCTGATAGCAAAGAGGTTTT
>TARA_B100001113_G_scaffold106100_1_pt1 | contig 22047 bp, 19 predicted proteins | sample TARA_B100001113 | Tara Oceans TARA_B100001113 (sample SAMEA2622402) | marine metagenome | biome: marine biome (ENVO:00000447); feature: deep chlorophyll maximum layer (ENVO:xxxxxxxx); material: "saline water (ENVO:00002010), including plankton (ENVO:xxxxxxxx)" | depth 50 m | reverse complement strand
ACAAATTACAAATTACAAATTACAAATTACAAATTACAAATTAATTTGATGATCTTAAAAATATTTTTATTTTTGGTCATTTGCTTCTATTAATTTTATTTTCCAAGATTTATACCCATAAATTATTATTACCAGATAAATCAAAAATAGAAATGCTGTCAAGTAAAGCTCTCTTGAAATAAATAAGTAAATAGAAATTGAGTCTATAAAAAACCAATAAATCCAATTCTCGATTATTTTCTTGGCTACCATGTATGTGGTAATTATTGCTCCCCATGTTGTTAATGCATCTAAAAATGGAAATGCTGCTTGTGTATATTTGTCCAACAATAATGCAGAGATTAATGACAGAAAAATTACAGTTAAAATAGTGTAGATATGATTATTTTTTTTCCATTTCTGGATTTGTAAAACAGATTTTTTATGTGTTTTATTACTCCATTGCAACCAACCATAAATTGCCATAGCTACATAAAATATTTGTAATGATGATTCCATAATTAAATCAGCTTGATACATAATATATATGTAAAGAACTGAGCTAAATAGTGCCGCATACCAGCACTTTATATCTTCTTTAGCTGCTAAAATTAAGTATAATAATGCAGAAATTACTGCCAAGCTTTCCAAAATTAGTAATGTCATTAAATTTTAAAAATCATGCCTTATAGAGATGCCAATATTTTTTGGATCGCCTTGTCTTCTATATAGTGTATCAACAAAATTTGGTGCTTCATTTCCAAAATAAAATCCCCTTGTAGAATAGTATTCATCAAAAAGGTTTCTTATCCATATATCTACAGTTAAATCTGCTTTTGTGTAACCTAATGTAAAATTTACAAGTTGATAACTTTTTGATTTATTATTATGTGAATCAGAATAATAAAAGCTGCTCTTACCATTAACATCCATCTTTAAATAAAAATTGTTTTTAAATTCTAAGTTTGCACCAAGAGAATACGTACGTTCTGGAGCATGAGCTTGCGCTCTATTTTCTAAATCATTTCTAGACTCCCAATTTTTAATTTTTGTTTTTAACAAACCAAAATTAGCAAATAGATTTAAATTATCTTTTACAAAATAATTAGAACTAAACTCTATTCCATAATTTTCTCCCTCGGCAGCATTTTGAGTTAGATATGAAAAAGTATTTGGATCAGTTGGATCTACTTGCTTAGAAATTAAAACTTGTTGATCTTCTCTTTTGGAGAAGAAAATAATTGCTGAATAATTCAAGTTTGAGTCATTATTTTTTGAACTTACTCCGAACTCATAATTAGTTAAAAATTCTGGATCATATATTAGTGAGTCTTTTATTTCGTTATCAGTTGCATCAAGCCCTAAATTAAATCCACCTTGCTTATAACCTTTTGCAATTGAGAAATAAATATTTGAGTTAGCCTTATTTTTAATTAAAGAAATTTTTCCTCCGTTCATATTGTCAGACGGATTAAATGATTCTTGATTTGAATCTCTATATTTCGAATCCCAATTTTCCCACCTGAATCCAATAGCTAGTTTATAATTTTCTGCAAGAAAATAATCAATGTTCCCAAATAATGAAAAATTTTCAGCTTCATAACTTCTTGAAACTATTGATTCACTAGCATATGGGCCATATGGATCAGATGGATCACCATAGATTCCATCATCGCTTGTTATATTTGTTTCCTCTAATTCACTAAAATTTAATCCAAAAACCCATTCAAATGGATTTTTTTGTGAAAAATCCGTTTTTTTAGATAAAAAACGGATTTCTTGACCAAAAGTATCTCTTTTTCTCAATGTTTCAGAAAAATAATCGTAAGTATATGGAAAATGTGAGTCAGGATTCCCCCAATCTGCATCGTAACTAAAAATAACATCTGTTTTAGTCATGTTTGTGAAACTTTGGAGATCAAAATTATAAAAGTTTTTTGTAATTTTTATTCCATAAGATTTTGTCTCTTGCGAATCCTTGCCTGGGCGATCAGATAAAGTATTTAAACTCCCATCTATCGTCCATATATCTGCAGGATCATCCATATCAACTTTTGATAAAAGAAAATCAATATCTGTGGTCTCATTAAAATTCCAATTTAATTTATATCGCAATGTCAGCTCATCTTTCTTAGAAGTATCTGATTTATTTAAAAAAATATTTTTTCTGAATCCATCTGCATAATCAGTTCTTAATACTAGGCGATATTTCAGTTTTTCATTTTTCATCGGGCCACCTAAAGCAATGCCTATATTTTGTGTTCCATAATCACCAAGGGTGATTTCAGAGGTGCCTTCAAATTCATTTGTTGGATCTTTTGTCTTTATGTAGATTAATCCTGCTAAAGCATTTGCCCCTGTTCTCGATCCTTGTGGCCCTCGAAAAACTTCTACTTGATCTACATCAAATAAAGTTGCAACACCACCTTGTCCGGAATAATCAATATCATCTATCAAGAATCCTACCGAAGAAGTTGGTGTACCTTGATAACCAGATCTTTCTCCAATGCCGCGTATCTGAAAATATCTTGCTCTTGAATCTGAAGCCGAATAATTTAAATTTGGGACAAGATAAGAAAGTTGTTGAAAATGTTTTATTGCTTGTGACTTAATTTTTTCTGATTGAATAATTGCTATACTTGAATCTTCATCACTAATAGATTTTTCTCTATATTCACCTTTAACAATTATCTCTTCAACAACATCAGATAAAACTGAAAGTGAAAATATTAACGGCAATAAAAGTAGAATTTTTTTTCTGATATACATATGCAATTCCTCCGCAACTATTGTGTTGATCAGGTTCAAAGAGTTTCATAAGATCTCAGGCCAAATTAGCCACCCCTTTGCATTCATTAGTTATATTAATAAATTTTTTCTAAATTTAATAGTAAAGATTTGAGTCTGTAAAATGAGTAATATTAAAAAAAAATATATTACCGCATATCAGTTATATATGGTATATAGAGCATATCCATAAATTTCTGAAATTTGATTTATCCTTTTGTCTTTTGGAGTACCTGCACCATGCCCAGCCCTATCTTCTACTCTTATTAGAATTGGATTATTGCATGACTGCAATTCTTGTAATTTTGCCGCAAATTTAAAAGAATGTGAGGGTACAACTCTATCATCTCGACTTGCAGTAGTTATGAGTGTTGTTGGATAACAGACATCAGGTTTTATATTATGAAGCGGTGAGTAAGCTAACAAATTCTCGAACTCATCTTTTTTATCTGATGAACCATAATCACTTTCCCAAGCCCAACCTATTGTAAATTTATTGAATCTAAGCATATCCAAAACTCCAACTTGTGGAATAGCAATTTTAAATAAATCAGGATTTTGTAACATAGTAGCAGCTACCAAAAGTCCTCCATTAGATCTTCCATCAATAGCAGTTGTTTCAGGAGAACCAACATTTTTTGAATGTAAAAATTTTGCCGCATATGCAAAATCATCAAACACATTTTGTTTATTTAATAACATGCCAGCCTCATGCCAAGCATCTCCATATTCTGACCCACCTCTTAAATTTGCAACTGCATAAACTCCATCATGATTTTTCCATGCTGTTTGACTTTTGCTGAAATTTGGAAGGATAGAAATATTAAATCCTCCATAACCATAAATTAACAAGGGAGTATTCTCGTTTATCTCTAAATCTTTTTTATGACTAATATGAATTGGGATTTGTGTTCCATCTTTTGATGGATAAAATTCTAATCTTGAAACATAATCAGATGGTTCATATCCAGCTAATTCTTCTTTCCAAAATAATTCAAAAGTTAAATCTGTTAAGTCTATTTCATATATTTCTCGTGGGGTTACATAATTTGTAATTGCAAAGTATGAATCGGTATCTTCAATGCCTCCACTAAATCCACTTATAGTTCCTTGTTTAGGTAAAGATAATTTAGATATGAATTTTCCAGAAAGATTAAAAACACTAATTTGTGAAAAAGTATCCTCTAGATAATTAATAACAAATGAGTTATTTATAATATTGGCAGATCTAATTGTATTTTCAGACTCAGCAATCACTTCATTCCATACGAATGAGCCATTTTTTACCTCTAAATTCACAATTTTGCCATTTGGAGCACCTTCGGTGGTGTAAAACCATAGAATATTATCTTTACTATCAAGAAAACTGTATGTGCCAATTAAATCGTCAATTATAGGTATAAATTCACTATTTTTATTTAATTGCAGATAAACCCTATTCCTTTCATCTGTACCTTCAGAAATAGATAATAATTTCATCTCACTGTCTTTTATAACCGTTATTCCAAATCCCCACCTTGGATTTTCAGGATTTTCATAAATTAATATATCTTCGGCTTGATTTGTTCCAATTTTATGAAACATTAGCTTTGGAGATTCATTTAATTCTTTTAAAAGCTCTCCGTCCGGTTTATCGTACCTTCTATAGTAAAAACCGCTGTCATCATTTTCCCAAGATGCTCCAGAGAATTTTGCCCATTTAAGTTCATCTTTAAGCACTTCTCCAGTTTTTATATTCATAACTTTCCAGGTTCTCCAGTCAGACCCTCCATCAGAAATTGAATATGCTATATGAGATGCATTATTACTTATAGAAGTTCCTCCAAGAGAAACAGTTCCATCTTCAGAAAATTTATTTGGGTCAATTAAAACCCTACCTTCGCAAGTCTCACAATCCTTGATCATAAGTTTACTTTGTTGGAATGATCCATCATTAAAATAGTAGAAAATCTTTTCTTTAACTTTAAATGGAATTGATATAGATTCACTTTCCCAAATTTGATTCAAGTAATTTTCTATACCTCTTTTGTATTTATTTTTTTTAATATACCTCTTTGTAAATTTATTTTGTCTTTGAATCCACTCAATTGATTCATCACTCGTAAAATCTTCAAGCCAGCGATAAGAATCACTTATTTCGTAACCATGTAGGTTTTCTCTAAACTCAATCTTCTTTGACTCTGGATAAACGATTTCTTGATCTTGAACACTGCAAGATATTATTAACAACGAACAAGCTAAGAGTAGATAATTTTTATACATATAAAATATATTACTTTACAATTGGCGAATGAATCAATTTAAAAATGCATGGGCATATACATTTATTAATTGGAGATACTTTTTAATATTGGGCCTTCCTTTAATGTCGATTGAATTTACTCTTGCGTATTTAGTTGTACCTTTGAGTGAAATCACCCAACCTGATGACTTTATTAGCTTTTTTGAGTCTAATTCATTAATAATTGGCCTTGTTGGAATGACCGGAATAATTGTTCAAGTTTCATTTCTAGGAGGTCTTTATATTAGCTATATGTCTATTGAATCAAACATTGCTATCAATCCTATAAATGCACTTGCTGCTGGATTGTCTAAATTTTTCCCTTTATTAGGGGCATATCTTTTAATAACTCTAGTTACAACATTTGGTTATTTTCTATTGGTTATTCCCGGTGTTTATCTATCTGCAAGATTTTCATTATTTGCAGCACAAATTATGTTTGAAAATAATAAAGTTGGGGAATCAATTAGTGCATCATGGGAAAAAACTGATCAGCATAGCATTAGAATTTTCGTGCTAACTTTGACTTTTTTTTCATTAGCAATTATTTCTTCTATTGTGATTACATCTATATTGCCCGCAGGAGTAATTCAACTAATTGTATTATCTTTGGTTGAATATATATTTGTCGTGCCGCTGGGATATATTTACTTTACTCTTTATAAATCACTTAAAACTGACTAAGAGTAATTGTCGAATTAGTAATTCAAAGGTAGAATGCTCATTCGTTGATAGGGCCTGTAGCTCAGTTTTGGTTAGAGCGTTCGACTGATAATCGAGAGGTCGGAAGTTCGAGTCTTCCCAGGCCCACCAATATTATTAAAAATCTTCTTTATAAGCTATATTAATTAAAGAGGTTTTGATTATGTTAAAAATAATAGGTTATCTTTTGGTTGTTCTGGGGGTGGTTGATCTGGTTTTATTTTACGTGAATGACACAATCCTCATCCCGCAAATCCTGGTTTTTGGTGGTACTGACTGGACTACTTATGCGGTAATGCTTTTGGGTTGGATTATAGCTAGTGCTGGTTCAGCGGAATAAAAAAATAAATTTTTTATTAGTATTCTTTTTACTTGGATTTTCTATATTTTCATATTCTGAAGATGAAAATGCAGACATACTTTGTCTTGCTAAAAATATATATCATGAAGCGCGTGGCGAACCAATAGAAGGTCAAATAGCTATTTCTAATGTAGTAATTAATCGAGTTAAATCTAAACAGTTTCCTAACGACGTTTGCTCAGTTGTATATCAGAAAAATCAAATCTCATTTATAAATAGAATTTTACAAATAATTCCAATTAATATTCCAGGATGTCAGTTTTCTTGGACTTGTGACTCAATGCCTGATAATTTATTTTTAGAAAAAAAAGCTTGGGAAAATAGCCAAAAAATTGCTGATGAAGTTTTTAATGATCTTCACTCTGATATATCAGAAGGATCAACACATTACCACAGCATAGATGTAAATCCATATTGGGCAAAATCATTAAAAGAAACTGTAAGAATTAGAAATCACATATTTTATAAATAAAAAATATATTTCTATAATTAGGTTTATTAATAGAGATTCTTAAGAAATATCAAGGAGTTCAATTTCAAAAATTAGTATTGAATTTGAGGGAATACCAGGCTTTATTTGCTCACCATAAGCCATTGTTGGATCTATAAAAATTTTCCACTTATCTCCTTTTCTCATTAAAGAAATGGTTTTTTGACATCCTAGAATCAATCCTGATAATTTCATTTCTAGAGGATCGGTTTCAAGCGTACTATAAAAAACTTCTCCATTAGTAAGTGTTCCATGAAAATGTGCAGTAATAGTTTGGGAGATCTCTGGAGTTGGTCCGCTAGGGTCTCCCTGTTTAATAATAGAATATTGAAGTCCAGGTTCTAATTCTATAACGTTATTATTTTTATTATTATCAATAAAAAATTGTAAATTTCCTATTTGTTGAATATTTGGGCTATCTTGAGCGCAAGCAAATAGCATAAAAAAGCTTAAACTTATAAAAATATACTTCATAATTAAATCTTAATTTTTAAAAAATTTCTTTTGCCAACCTGATATATATTCTCAGTTCCTTTAGAAATTTCTTGCTTAGGGTCTTCAACTTTTTCTGAGTTTATCTTAATACCGCCTTGTTTAATTAGCCTATTTCCTTCTGAAATGCTGGATATCATATTAGTCTCTTTCAAAAGATTAACTAATAGAACATAATCATTTTTTATATCTATAGATATTTCTTGGATATCTTCTGGCATCTTACCTTTTTGAAATCTGTTTAAAAAAGCATCCTTGCAAACTTTTCCGTCTCCTTCATTGTGGAATCTATCTACAAGCTCTTCAGCTAATATAAATTTTATATCTCTTGGATTTTTGCCTTTATCCATTTCAGATTTTAATTTAAGGATTTCTTCTTCTGAAATAAAGCTTAAGAGCTCAAACCAACGCCACATCAACTCATCTGAAATCGACATTATTTTGCCAAACATTTCATTTGGTTTTTCGTCTATTGCAATATAGTTATCAAGTGATTTTGACATTTTCTTTGTTCCATCAAGCCCTTCGAGGATTGGAACAGTTATAACTACCTGAGGCTCCTGATCATAATCTCTTTGAAGCTCTCTCCCGACCAATAAATTAAATTTTTGATCTGTGCCACCACACTCAACATCAGCCTTCAAGGCAACAGAGTCATAACCTTGTACTAGAGGATATAAAAACTCATGTATAGCTATACTTTTATTTGATGAAAATCTTTTATTAAAATCGTCTCTCTCAAGCATTCTTGCAACATTATATTTTGATGCAAGTTTGATTAACCCGTCTGCACCTAATTTATCGCACCATTCAGAGTTAAACTTAACCTCTGTAAGATCTTTTTTTAGAATTTTAAATACTTGTTTTTCATATGTTTTTGCATTTTTAACAAGATCTTCAGCATTTAATATTGGTCTTGTTTTATTTGTGCCTGAAGGATCTCCAATCCTTCCGGTAAAGTCACCTATTAGAAATATTACTTTATGGCCTAAATCTTGAAAATGCCTAAGCTTATTTAATAGAACAGTGTGTCCAAAGTGTAGATCGGGCGCAGTAGGATCAAAGCCTGCTTTAATTGTAAGCTGCTTACCTGATTCCAGTTTATTTTTAAGGTCAGACTCAGTTAGTATTTCGTCTGTACCCCTATTAATAAGCTTTAATGCGTCTTTCATAAGACTATCATAGTATTTTTACATCATTATTAGAATCACAAAGTTGCTACTTAGTGCTTAAAGATTAAAATAACGATTATGTTAAAAGCAAATAATAAATTCATTTCTGATACTGAGCTTTTATCAAGTTTGTCTGATGAAACTTCATTTTTAGATGAAACTTCGATTTCAGAAAATGCAAAAGGAATTATTGATCTTTGTAGAGAGAGTAAAAAAGATCGAACTATGCTTGATGCTTTCTTGAATGAGTATGGGCTGGATAATACAGAAGGCGTTGCTTTGATGTGTCTTGCAGAGTCTGTGTTAAGAATACCTGACAAAAAAACAAGAGACCTTATAATTTCAGAGAAGCTTTCTGAAGGAAAGTGGATCGATCATCTTAATAAAGCAGATAGTCTCTTTGTGAATGCTTCAACATGGGGCTTATTATTAGCAGGTAAGATTGTTAAAACTCCAAGTAAATGGTCTAAAGACCCAAATAGCCTTTTATCTAGTCTAATATCTAAATCAGGCGAAATGCCTATAAGAAATGCTGTTTTAGCAGCCATGCAAATTTTAAGTCAAGAATTTGTAATCGGAAAAAACTTTAAAGATATTCAAAAGCTTCCTGGTCTTAGTAAAGATCTTTATTCATTTGACATGCTGGGGGAAGCAGCCAGAACTCCATCTCAAGCTAACAACTACTTTGACTCATATTTGAATGCAATTGATGAAGTTGGAAAGATAAATTTAGTAAATAATCTATCTCATGGGGTCTCTATAAAAATATCTGCTCTTCATCCAAGATATGAAATGAGGAAATTTGATCAAGTAAATTCAGAGTTGATTCCAAGGCTCAAGGATTTAGTACATCATGCTTATTCAAAAGATGTCGAAATAACTATAGATGCTGAAGAACAAGATAGGCTTTCATTAAGTCTACACATCATAGAACAATTAGCTTTAGAGAAAAAAATCAAAGATTGGCCTAGTTTCGGGATTGCATTACAGGCTTATGGCAAAAGATCTTTGGATACTATTAAATGGTTTGATTATCTGCTAGATAAAAGAGCAGGTATGCACTTAAGGCTTGTAAAAGGTGCATATTGGGATTTTGAAATTAAACATGCGCAAGTATCTGGGTATGAGGGCTATCCGGTTTTTTCTAAAAAATCTATTACCGATATTGTATACCTAGCATGCGCAAAAAAAATCTTAAGTAACAAAAATATTTATCCAAAATTTGCAACCCATAATGCTCATACAATTTCATCAATCAATTTCTTAGGTGATGGTTGTGAATATGAATTTCAGCGTTTATATGGTATGGGTGAATTGCTTTATAAAAGTGCTTCAAATATCTTAAATTTTGACAAAGCCCCATCTGTGTATGCTCCAATAGGAAACTATAAAGATTTATTACCATATTTAGTTAGAAGATTATTAGAAAATGGTGCAAATAGTTCTTTTATAAATAGGTTGTTAGACCCAGAAACTGATTCGAGATGGTTGTCTGAGAACCCTTACTTAAGAATGAAAAAAGAAAAAAAAGAAATACCTCTTCCTAAAAATATTTTCGGTAAAAGATTAAACTCTTCTGGTATGGATATTTCAGAAAAGCAAAATCTTGATCAGCTTTCAAAAAAATTAAAATCATTTGAAGGAAAAAAAGTAGATGCGCATTCTATCTATCTGAACCGAGATGATAGTTCAAGTGAGGGGATTAAAGTGTCTTCAATTGCTTCAGACTTTTCTATAGGCACAATTACATATGATGATCCATTAGAAATCAAGAAATCTCTAGAAAGAAATCATTCAAATACATGGAAGGAAACTGATGCTGAAACAAGGTCAAATATTCTCAACAGGATTGCCGACGTAATTGATGAAGATCCGCATGAATTAATCTTTTATCTGATAAATGAAGCAGGTAAAACAATCCAAAATGCGATAGATGAAATAAGAGAGGCTGTTGATTTTTTAAGATATTACTCTAAAGAGGCTTTAAAAATTTTTAATGAAGAGAAATTAGATGGTCCCACAGGAGAAGAAAACAATATATCCTATAGTCCTAAGGGTAGATTCCTTTGTATTAGTCCGTGGAATTTCCCTGTTGCTATCTTAATCGGACAAATTTCAGCTGCGCTTGCTTGTGGCAATAAAGTAATAATAAAACCATCTGAGCATACCCCAATACTTGGCTTTCTTGTAGTAAAAAAATTTCATGAATTGGGAGTACCTCTAGATACACTTGAGCTAATTCTTGGAGATGGAATGTATGGTGAATTATTAACTAAAGTAAAAGAACTTGATGGAGTTGCATTTACTGGGTCTCTTCCAACTGCTAAAAAGATTCAGGCGAGTCTCAATAAGCATCAAAATCAAATAATTCCTTTAATAGCAGAAACTGGTGGCATTAATACTATGATTGTCGATTCTAGCGCACTTTTAGAGCAAGTGACTGATGATGTGATTAGGTCTGCTTTTGATAGCTCTGGTCAAAGGTGTTCAGCCTTAAGATTGCTTTGCATTCAAGAAGATATATATGATGAATTAATAGAAATGATAAAGGGGAATATGAGCACACAGATAATTGGCGATCCAAATAATTTTAATACTGATATTGGGCCAATAATTGATCAAAAATCGATAGAAAAGCTTAACGCATATATTGCTAAATGTATTGAAAGAAATTTAGATGTTTTTCAAGCTGTAAAAACAAAATCAAATAGACATGTCTCCCCTACATTGATATCAGTGAACAGAGTTGGAGAAATTAAGGAAGAACAGTTTGGTCCAATCTTACATGTTATGAAATATTCTTCTAACGAAAGTGATGAGTTGATTAATGAAATTAATAAAACCGGTTATGGTTTGACAATGGGTATTCATACAAGAATTGAGTCTAGAGCTGATTATTTTGGAAAAAAATCTAACATAGGTAATATTTACATAAATAGAGATATAGTCGGAGCTGTTGTGGGTTCACAGCCATTTGGTGGAGTTGGATTATCTGGTAGCGGTTTTAAAGCAGGCGGACCTAATTACCTCTTGCAGTTTGTAAATGAGAAAGTTATTTCAAAAAATTCAGTAGCATTTGGAGGAAATACTGAGCTGCTCAATCTTCAAGAAGATTTATGATTGGTTTTAAAAAAACTCCATCTAAATTAGTTATAAGTATATTTCTGGCAGCCGTTATCTTGGTTTTGCTTTTTTATGTTGACTCTACTTCAAACCAGGCCGTTCCTGAAGAGGAAATTACAATTTCTGAACGTCTTACCGTAACTCCTCCAGCTTTCAGAAATAAAGTTTCCCACATAGTAGCTAAAGGTGAGAGTCTTTCTGTAATTTTTGAAGAAAAAAAAGTTCCACTAAATACAGCTTACAAAATTTTTAATTTTGATAAAGATAATGTTCTATCTAGCATAAAACCTGATGACGTAATGGAATTCAACTATATTGGTGATAGTTTGTATAGCATAGAAATTATAAAAGATGATATGAATTCCATATTAATTGATGTCTCCGAAGACGTTTCTATTAGGAAGATAAAAAAGCAAGTTCAAAAAATTACTTCGTTTAAACAAGGCGAAATAAAAAACTCATTTTATATGGATGCTTTAGGGGTGGGTATGCCAGATAGTATTATCATGGACTTTGCATATATCTTCGGTTGGGATGTTGATTTTATTTTTGATGTAAGAGAAGGTGATAAATTCTCAGTAATTTATGAAACCGATTATATCGATGGTGAAAAAGCTTCAACTGGTGATATTATTTTTGCCCAATTCATAAATAAAAATCAAAAATACATCGTTCAAAGATTCTATGACAGCGATCAAGGAAAACAATATTTTAATGAAAGCGGAATGAATGTTAAAAAGGGTTTTTTAAGAGCTCCTTTGGATTTTACAAGAATAAGTGATCATTTTAATCCAAATAGAAAGCATCCTATTTTGCATACAATTAGAGCCCATAAAGGGACTGATTACGCTGCTGCTAGAGGAACACCCATTCAAGCTACAGGAGATGGCGTAGTAATATTTGCTGGGGTTAAAAACGGTTGTGGCAATGAAATACTTATAAGACATGCAAATAATTATCAAACTAGATACTGTCACATGCAAAAATTCAATAAGGGAATTAAGAAAGGCAAGAAAGTGATACAAGGTGAAACTATTGGTTTTGTGGGTAGCTCAGGACTCGCAACCGGGCCACATCTTCATTATGAATTTATGATAGGCAACAAACATACCGACCCTGTAAAAGTAAAGCTACCATCTGCTGAGCCAGTAAATCGAAATCAAATTGAAGAGTTTAGAAATTTAATAAATCTAAATCTGAAAAAACTAAATGAGTATAATTCTAATTAAATGAGTAATTATTTTATTGGGATTATGACTGGTACCAGTGCCGATGCTATTGATGGTTGCATAGTTTCATTTGAAAATGAGTTTAATCTAATAGCATACGATTCAATTTTTCATGAAGAATCTTACAAAGAAGATTATGAGAAATGTATAGCCCAAGGTTTGAAGACGATTGATCAATCAAAAACACTTATGAGGCTTGAAAATCATCTAAATACTAAGACTTTAGAGCTAATAAACAAAATTTTAAGTAAAAATAATTTAACTTATAAAGATATTTTTTCAATTGGTTTTTCCGGACAAACTGTTTTCCATACATATGAAAAAAGCTATCAAATAGGTGATCCGCAATTTTTATCTAAGAATTCTAAAATAAAAGTAATATCTGACTTTAGAAATTTTGATATTCAAAATGGGGGTATGGGTGCGCCCTTAGTGCCTATATTTCATGAGTATCTTTACGCAGAAGAAAATAAAAATAAAATCATCTTTAATATTGGGGGGATTGCCAATGGTACATATCTTGATGGCAAAAGAATCTCATTAGCTTCTGATGTGGGCCCAGGTAATTGTCTAATGGATTATATTTCTGCAAAAAGCTTTGGTGTTCCCTATGATAGAAATGGTGATTTTGCAAAAAAGGGAAAATTATCATCAGTTTTGTACAAAAAACTAATTAAAGAATGCTCTAACATGGAATATCCAAGAGCAGATGATAAAAATGATTACTATAAGCTCATAGATAATACATTGTTAAAGATGTCTCCTGAAGATGCTTTAAACACTCTCGCAAATTTTACAGTACAAAAAATAAAAGATTTTTATGATTTTTGTGGTGAGCCTGAGGAGATCATATTTCATGGAGGAGGAGTAAAAAATTTATTCCTTATGAAATTACTAAAAGAAAATATTAAACAAGAAATAAGGACTACCGACAATGAAATTCCCTCAGAATCAGTTGAAGCAGCTGCTTTTGCTTACCTAGCTTACATGAACAAAGGTGAAACCTTTGATGTCAAATAGTAAATGATTCTCCACAACCACAAGTTGTTTTTGCATTTGGATTATTAATAACAAATTTTGACCCTGACAAATCTTCAACAAAATCTAATGTTGAACCATATAAATATGGATATGACATAGAGTCCAATAAAACTGAGAAACTTTTGAACTCAATAACATCATCATCAAATGCAACATCAGGATCAAACTTAAATCCGTACTGAAAGCCTGAGCATCCTCCCCCAGTCACATAAACTCTAAACTTTGACCCTAAGTCAACATTAGCGCTCATTACCTTTTCAATTCTTATAAGGGCGTTTTCTGTCAAATTTAAAGATTTGTCAATGCCTACATTCATATTAAGAAATTCGTTTAACTTTAATTTTCACATTTGAAGACTTATTTATCATCCAAAAGCCTCCCATGTTTGCTTCCTCAATAACAATGTTGTTTTTGACCCTAAAATTATTAAGTTTAATCGAGGATAGAACTGATTGAGATTCCCATAATTGATTATTTGCAAGTTTAAACCTAGTTTTGCCACCAAAGGTTTTTGTTGCGCTAGAAATTGTTGAAACTAGCTGAGTCTTAACAACTTCAATATCTGATTCTCTTTTTTGCTTATTTGATAATCCGAAATTAGCTTCCTCTTCAGATACTGTTGCTGTTGTTTTTTCATCAGAACCTTTTAGTTCTTTCTTTGAAAGCTCGCCTGAAGGCTTTGATTCACCTGTTATTATATAGTCATAACAGGCTAGCCTTTTTACATCAGATTTTATAGAAGCACAATCTTCTAGTTTAATCTCAGCATTTATTTGGGTCGTTAAGAAAACAAAGACTGTAAATAAATATTTTTTCATTTCATCACATTATAAATTTAAATATCAGTATAAAATATAAATATGCCTAAATGCTTTTTTTTCAAGATTTATAATTAATTACAAAAATACTGGACTATGGAAAGATCTCTAATAATTTATTCAACAGTTGATGGGCAGACTAAATCTATATGTGAAAATATTTCCAAGTATGCAAGCGCTACTTCTGTAGATGTTCTTCCAATTTCATCAGAAATCAATCTCAGTGATTATAAACAAATTATTATTGGGGCAAGTATTAGATACGGCAAGTATCGTGCAGAATTGTATGAATTTATTGATCAAAATTATGAGTTGCTAGAAGAAAAGGATAACGCTTTTTTTTCTGTTAATGTAGTTGCTAGAAAGCCAGAAAAAAATTCACCAACAACTAATCCGTATCTAAAAAAATTTTTGGAGAATGTTAAATGGAAGCCTAAAAAGCTTGCAGTTTTTGCTGGTAAAATAGAGTATCCCAAATATAAATTTATTGATAAATATGCAATAAAATTTATTATGTGGATTACAAAAGGTCCTACAGATACTTCACAAAGTTATGAATTCACTGATTGGAAAAAAGTTGAAACTTTCGCAAGAGATTTAAATTTATGAACAAAATTACTAAATCAATCGAATTATTTAAAGAAGCTAAAATGCATATGCCTGGTGGTGTTAACTCCCCTGTACGAGCTTTTAAAAATATTAATGGTAATCCAATATTTTTTAAGAAAGCAAAGGGGGCTTACGTATTTGATGCTGACAACAATAAATATATTGACTACATAGGATCCTGGGGGCCAATGATCATGGGCCACTCAAATCCAGAAATTAAAAAAGCTATTTCTAAGCAGCTTGAATTGGGTACAAGTTATGGAGCTCCTACAAAAATTGAATCAATCACAGCAAAGCTAGTTAAAGAATGCATGCCCTCAATTGAAAAAATAAGAATGGTTAATTCTGGTACAGAGGCAACAATGAGCGCAGTTAGACTAGCAAGAGGATATACGAATAGAAATAAAATTATTAAATTTGATGGTTGTTATCATGGCCATGTAGATTCCCTTCTTATTAAAGCTGGGTCCGGAGTAACCACATTTGGGTTACCGGATTCACCTGGTATTCCAAAAGAATTAGCTAAACAAACTTTAAGCTGTGAATTTAATAATAAAGAAGATTTTTTGAAGACATATAATAAAGTAAAAAAAGATCTTGCCGCAGTTATCATTGAGCCTATTGCCGGTAACATGGGTTTTATTCAAGCAGATAAATCTTTTCTAAAATTGATTAGAAAGAAAACCACTGAAAATAAATCTATATTAATATTTGATGAAGTTATGTCAGGTTTTAGAGTCTCACTTGGAGGAGCTCAAGAAATATATAAAATAAAGCCAGATTTAACAACTTTGGGAAAAGTCATTGGTGGAGGTCTTCCTGTTGGAGCGTTCGGAGGAAGAAAAGAAATTATGGATTTTTTAGCTCCAAGTGGCCCGGTCTATCAAGCAGGAACATTATCTGGAAATCCTTTAGCTATGGCAGCAGGATCTAAACTTATTCAACTTTTAATGAAAGCCAACCCATATGAAAATTTAGAAATAAAGGCTAAATCTTTATTAGTTGGTATGAAGAAATTATTTTTAGAAAATAAAATACCTTTTTCAATAGACCAAAAGGGCGGGATGTTTGGTTTCTTTTTTTCAGATGATTTACCAAAAAATCTAAATGATGTTACTAAAAGTAATGATAAGCACTTCAAAAACTTTTTAAACGAGTGTCTAAATAGAGGTATATATTTTGCTCCATCAAAATTTGAAGCTGGTTTTATTTCGACAAAGCATACTAAAACTGAAATTAATAATACAATTAGTATCGTTAAAGAGATATTAAATAAAGGAATATAAAATGAAATATGACATTAGCGCATTAGGAAATGCCTTAGTAGATACACAATATATGGTCGATCATGAGTTCTTAAATGAAATAGGACTAGAACCAGATTCAATGACGCTAGCCTCAGCAGAAGAACATGCTCCAATTATAAAAAAGTTAGAGAATATGGGCGTAGATTCAGTTTCTGATTGTGGTGGATCTGCAACTAACTCGCTTGTTGCTGCTTCATATTATGGATCAAATTGCCATCATGTTTGTAGGGTTGCTAATGATACAGATGGTAAAAAATATTTAGATAGTCTTCAAAAAGCTGGTGTAAAGCACATAGGATTTAGTAAGGAAGAATCCGAAATGTTAACAGGAAAGTGTCTTATATTTGTTACTCCAGATGCAAAAAGAACAATGAGCAGTATGCTAGGAATAAGCGCATATCTTGGATCTAAGGATATAAACTACGATGCTGTCGATAACTCTAAGATCTTTTATATTGAAGGTTACATGGTAACTAGTGATGAAAACTTTAGTGCAGTTACTTCAGTTTTAGAAAATATCAATAGCAAAAATACATTAAAAGCGCTATCTCTTTCAGATGCTGGAATTGTTCATGGATTTAAAGAGAAGTTCAAACAAATAGAATCATATGGAATAGATATGATTTTCTGTAATGATGACGAAGCAATTGCTTTTGCTGGTACAAACAGTTTAGAAGAGGCGATTGATTTCTATAAACAACAAACATATATGATCGCCATAACAAAAGGTAGTGAGGGCAGTATAGTTATTCAAGATGGTTTGGAGATCTATTCACCCGCAGAAAAAATTGTTCCAGTGGATACAAATGGTGCTGGTGACATGTATGCTGGATCCTTTATGCATGCATACTTAAATGGCTTTGATCTTTCTGAATGTGCAAAGTTTAGTAACTATGCATCATCAAAGGTTGTTGAGACATTTGGTCCGAGGTTGGCAGCTGATGGCTATAAGGATGTTTTAAATAAATTAAAAAAAAGCTAGCAAAATTGATGAGTATCTGATACTTTCTCCACCCTAAAATATTTGATAAACCACAATGGCTGTAAAAGAAGCAAAAAAGAAACCTGTAAAAAAGACTAAAGCAAAAAAAACAACTGTAAAAAAAGTTTCTGTTAAGAAAACGCCTCCCAAAAAAACTAAAGCTAAAAACACTGTATTAAAAAAAGTAAAAAAAACAACAGTATCAAAAAAAACTAAGAAATCTGTTGGTGCTAAAACTGTTGCGAACAATAAGTCTAAGATTGCACCATATAAAGCTAAGAAAAATGAAAAATATATGAGTGCAGCAATGAAAAGGCATTTCATAGCTGTCCTTCTTTTATGGAAAGAACATCTTAAAGAAGAAATGCAAAAGACTTTTGATCATCTTAAAACAAAGGGTGAAACTTATGCTGATCCTATTGATAGAGCTTCTCAAGAAGAAGAATTTGCATTTGAGTTAAGAACCAGAGACAGAGAAAGAAAGTTAATTAATAAGATTGCTGTATCAATTGAGCAAATCAAACAAGATGACTATGGCTGGTGTGAATCCTGTGGAGATGAAATTGGTATCAAAAGGCTTGAAGCAAGGCCTACAGCAACTCATTGCATTGACTGCAAGACTTTAGATGAAATAAAAGAGAAACAACTTAGCGGATGATACTTATATCTCTATCAAAACTACATTTTGATCAATAATAATAAAATTAGTAAATTTGCTATTTCAATAGTAAAAGAGCTCCAAGATAAAAATTTTAATGCGTACCTGGTTGGAGGTTGTGTAAGAGATCTTTTATGTGGAATAGTTCCTAAAGATTTTGATATTGCTACTGATGCAACACCAGAGCAGATAAGAAAAATATTTAAAGCATCAAGAATAATAGGAAAAAGATTTAAATTAGTACATATATTTAATAGATCTGAGTTAATTGAGGTTGCTACCTTTAGATCTGGAGAGGATGCATTGAATGATGGAAATCTTATTACAGATCGCTCTGGCAAGATTATTAGAGATAACATATGGGGAACATTGGAAGAAGATACATTTAGAAGAGACTTCACAATCAATGCCTTGTACTACTGCCCTACCACTCAAAAGATTGAAGATCATAATGATGGTATGAAACATATTCATGAAAAGGTTATTGTCTCAATTGGTGATCCTCAAAAGAGATTTTCTGAAGATCCTGTTAGAAGCTTAAGAGCAATAAGGTTTAGCAATAAATTAAACTTTAAAATTGATAAAGATATTAAAGATGCTATCTATGATAAGGGGCATTTGCTTTCAAGCATTTCAAACGCAAGGTTGTTTGATGAGTTTTGTAAGATTTTTTTAAATGGTATGGCTGAAAAAAACTTTAATAAATTATTATCTTTTGGCCTAAATAAATATTTAGTGAGAACAGATCCAGAAATAAATGAGTTTACATATAACGTGATGATTGAGGCCTTGAGAAACACTGACAAAAGATTGCATAACAATCAATCTGTAACACCTGGTTTTCTTATTGCCGCCCTTCTATGGCCACAACTTATTAAAGCTTCTCTTCAAAAAGGAGAAATAAATTTAAGAAAATATTTTAGGTCAATGGACAAAATTCTGAGGGAACAACAAAAAATTACTGCAATCCCTAGGAAATTTCATGGTTACATAAAAGATATTTGGGTATTACAACTTAAACTTCACAGCAGAATAGGAAAACAACCATACAAGACACTTAAACATCCTAGATTCAGAGCTGCTTACGATTTCTTATTAATTAGAGAAAAGGCATCAGGTGAAAGAAAGCATTTAGGTAATTGGTGGACCAATTTCCAAAGAAATGACAATAATATTAAAAAGTCTCTAATTGAAAAATTACATGAAAAAAATAAAGAATCAATTAAAAAATTTGGTTTCTCTGAAGAGTTAAGATAATCTATTAATTACAAATTTAATATTGTAATGAAGCCAGCTTTAAACGAATTACCATTACCAAAATATATTGCCATTGAAGGTCCAATTGGTGTGGGCAAAACTACACTTGCTAACAAAATTGCTGAGTCATTTAATTATGATGCATTTTTAGAGCAGCCAGCAGAAAATCCATTTCTAAAAAATTTTTATAGGAATCCAACACAGTCTGCTCTTGCTACTCAGTTATTTTTCTTGTTCCAAAGAATGCAACAAATTCAAGATTTGAAACAACGGAGCCTGTTTGAAAATGTTCGTGTTGCTGACTTTTTGATTGAAAAAGATAGACTTTTTGCTGAAGTTACACTTTCAAATGAAGAAATGGTTTTATATGACAAAGTATATGAACATATCACGATAGATGCTCCTACGCCTGATTTGGTAATCTATCTTCAAGCTCCTATTGAAATACTTAAAGAGAGGATTACCAAAAGAGGTAACATTAATGAGCAGTACCTTACATTAGATTATTTAGAAAGGTTAAATGATGCATACTCAAGATTTTTCCTTGATTATAATGCCGCACCACTTTTGATTATAAATGCAGCTGATATTAATCTAGAGTCAAATGAAGATGATTATGAAGCATTAATTACCATGATAATGTCAAATCCTAAGGGTAAGAATTTTGTTAATCCTCAACCTTCAATCATTTAGAATCTAATTGTGTCTCAAGAGGTATTCAGCCCTAAGTCTTCTAACCCCCACATAAAAGATATTGAGGAGTATCAAAAGCTTTATAAAGAATCTATAGACAATCCTAAAGAATTCTTTAAGAAACTAGCAAATGAAAATATTTCTTGGTTGAAGGATTTTGATGAAGTTCATAACGATGATTTTCCAAATACAAAATGGTTTAGTGGTGGCCAAACGAATATTAGTTTCAATTGTATAGATAGGCATTTAGAGAGTCATGCAAATAAAACTGCATTAATATGGGAGGGTGATGATCCATCTGATTCTAAGAGCCTGACTTATAAAGAGCTTCATGATGAGGTTTGTAAATTTGCTAACGTCCTTAAAAGTCTTGGTGTAAAAAAGGGTTCGAGGGTATGTATCTATATGCCAATGATAGTTGAAGCAGCATTTGCAATGCTTGCTTGTACAAGAATAGGTGCTGTTCATTCTGTTGTTTTTGGAGGTTTCTCACCAGAGTCATTGAAAGATAGGATTCTTGATGCTGACTGTAAGATTGTAGTAACTGCCGACGAAGGTTTAAGAGGTGGTAAAAAAGTCCCTCTAAAGCTAAATGTAGATGAAGCTCTTAAAGGGTGTCCAAATGTTAAATCTACTTTAGTCATAAAAAGAACTGGTTCAGATATATTATGGGATGATAATCAAGATTTTTGGTACGAGGAATTATCCAAAAATGTTGAAACTTCATGCGATCCTGAGCCAATGGATTCGGAAGATCCTCTTTTTATACTTTATACATCTGGTTCAACAGGAAAGCCAAAAGGGGTACTTCATTCTACAGCTGGATATTTGTTAGGCGCTCATATCAGTTTTAAATATCTATTTGGTATAAGGCCGGAAGATAAATATTGGTGTACTGCTGATGTTGGCTGGATAACTGGTCACACATATATTTTGTATGGTCCTCTTTCAAATGGGTCTACAACTTTAATGTTTGAAGGTGTTCCAACTTACCCTTCTGCATCAAGGTGTTGGGAAATATGTGATAAACATGAAATTAATATCTTTTACACAGCTCCAACTGCTATCAGAGCACTTATGGCTCAAGGAGATGCTCCTGTTTTAAAAACTAAAAGAAACTCCCTAAGAATTCTAGGAACTGTTGGTGAGCCTATCAATCCCGAAGCGTGGGATTGGTATTACAACGTCATTGGTCAGTCTAAATGTGAAATTATAGATACTTGGTGGCAAACCGAAACTGGTTCAGTTCTTATATCTCCAATTTCAGGAATAACACCTACAAAACCAGGATCAGCGACTCTTCCTTTTTTTGGTGTAAAGCCAGCACTTTATGATGAAAATGGCAAAACAATAGAAGGAGCTAATTCTGGAAATCTTGTGATTGAGCAGTCTTGGCCTAGTCAAATTAGAAGTGTTTATGGAGATCATCACAGGATGCTAGAAACATATTTTAGTATGTATAAAAATATTTACTTTACTGGGGATGGGGCCAGAAGAGATGAAGATGGTTATTACTGGATTACTGGGAGAGTAGATGATGTTCTAAATGTCTCAGGTCACAGGCTTGGCACTGCAGAAATTGAAAGTGCTCTTGTATTACACTCAAAGGTAGCCGAAGCAGCAGTGGTTGGATTTGACCATCCTATTAAGGGTCAAGGTATCTATGCTTTTGTGACTTTAATGATTGGAGAATCATTTAGTGATGAGCTTAATAATGAATTAAAGCAATTCGTTGCTAAAGAAATTGGTGCAATTGCACGACCTGACCTAATTCAAAATGCACCGGGGCTTCCAAAAACTAGATCTGGAAAGATAATGAGAAGAATTTTAAGAAAGATTGCTGAGGGCGATTTATCTAATTTAGGAGATACCACCACCCTCGCAGATCCATCAGTTGTAGATTCTTTGATTAGTAATAAAATAAATCTATGAAAAGAAAAATTTTCAGCATTTTTATATTTCTATTTCTTATCTTTTTGATATCACTTTTTTGGTATAACAATAAAAAGGATATTCAATCTAACATTCTAATAGAAGAAGATGATCAATCTAACATTCTAATAGAA
>TARA_B100001113_G_scaffold11982_1_pt1 | contig 22155 bp, 15 predicted proteins | sample TARA_B100001113 | Tara Oceans TARA_B100001113 (sample SAMEA2622402) | marine metagenome | biome: marine biome (ENVO:00000447); feature: deep chlorophyll maximum layer (ENVO:xxxxxxxx); material: "saline water (ENVO:00002010), including plankton (ENVO:xxxxxxxx)" | depth 50 m | reverse complement strand
TTGAATTTTAATAACCCATCCATTTATAGAAAACTTCTTTGGAAAAAAATTAATCATATCACAACTTTCCTTAAAGCTTTTTCTGTAGAGATTAATCTCATTTTTAATTATCACTGAGAGAGATTGAATACTCTCATTATCATTTAAAAATAAATTTCCAGACGTTTGTTTGCCATTTTTAAGAAGTTTTTGTTCTCTATAAATGCTTGAGTCTTTATTTGTGAAAACTATTAAATCATCTATTAAATTCTTACTTAGAAGATTATTTTCTAATAAGTTTTTTTTATAGACAAAACCAAGAGGATTCTTACAAAAACTATAATTATCTATTTCACCATACCTAATGGATGCATGAGAACTTAAAGATGCTATTTTGGGAGAAAGAATAGATTGATTGATAGCAAAATCTAATTTACGAAAAAAATTATCTTTATCATCTAAATAATATAAGCATTCTAATTGATCTGCTAAATTTAAATTATCTGTACTTTCTTGGAAAAGATTTAAGGCTTTTTTATATAATTTATTTTTTTTATATATAGATGCTAAAAGATTTTTGGCATCAGAAAAATTATTATCCAAACCTACTGCTTTCTCTAATAAAATAACAGCTTCCTCATAATTCTTTTCTCTTTCATAAACTTGTCCCAATCCATATAGTGAAAGTACAAAATTCTTATTTAACTCAAGACTTTTTTTGTACAAATTTTTTGCTACATCATTTAGGCCAGTGCTGAAAAGTAATTCACCATACACACTATAAAAATATGGATTTTCAGGGTCTAAGTTAATAATTTTTATCAAAGATTTTTCAGCTTCGGCAAATTTCATCAAGCGTCTACATACAATTGAATATAATAATAATGCTTCTTTATTGTCTTTATTTTCTTGTAGAAAATTCATTAGAGAGATTTCTAAGTCTCTATATTTCTTATTTTTAAAAAGCTCTTTAAACTTCTCTAGAGGATCTTTGTTATCATTACTCATTTCTTTGAATACCTTAAGATATTTCTTATTCAATTGGGATTATATCAAAAGCAAGTGTAATTCTTTGTTCATTTGACTCAAAAGGAACAGTTCCATGAAAGATGGAAGCTGGGAACAAGACCATATCTCCTTTATTAATATCAACTATCCTTTGTTCATAAAATTTTCCATCGGTTGGGTAATTTGAACCATGCTTGCTAAAAACAATGTCACCATCATATTTGTCTAATTTTTTTGGCCTTTTAAGGTAAACACTTCCACTCATCCACCCTTCTTTATGCATATGAAAGCCAAGGCTCCCTCCTTCGCTCATAACTATTAACCATCCATATAAATTATATTTTTTTGGCCAATATTTAATAAAATCTGAATTTTTCTCAGCCATCTTCTCTTTATAGACTTCAATTTTGTGTAAAATTATTTCTTTTAATTTTATTATTGGCTCCTCCTCAACCAAGAAGATATTACCCGTGGATTGAACCCCATTTTTAAGTAAAGATTGAGCTTTAGTGGAAATCTTTAAACGATTAAAACAATTCAAAAGATCTGCAACAAGTTTTTCATTATAATCGTTAACTTTATAAAGATTTGTTTTTTGAATAAAAGAAAATGTATCCTTACAAAAATTATAATTATCCTCTCTATCAAATCTTATAGCCGCATGAGCACTTAATGTTGCCGCTAGAGGATGAGGGGAAGATGTTTTAGAAAATTCTTCTAGTTTTTTATAAAAATTTTCATAATCACCAAGCATATAATAGCATTCCAATTGCTGGCACTTGGATAACTTTTTTGATGAAAAATTATAATATTTTGCAGCCTCAGAATAATTCTCTAAAGCTCTATAGGAATTAGCCATTGTTATATATATAGCCTCCTCCTTTTGATTAACACTAAGAGCTTTTTTATAATAATTTATAGCCTCTTCATTTTCACCTCTATTTGCGTAAATGACACCAATCTGATTAAGTGAATTCCAATTTTTTGGATTTAATTTTACCGCGTGCTCGTGACATTGTAATGCCTGCTCGGCCTTTCCAATATCAAAAAAGAAATTACCCGCATTCGAAAAAATAAAATCTTTTTTCGGGCTTAAATTCACTAAATAAGTGAAGGTCTCTATTGCTTTATTTGTATTTCCTAAATTTTTATAAGCTACGGCAAGAGAATTTAAAGCATCAAAATTTTTTTCATCCTCTTTGAGAACAAATAATGCAGCATTTTTTAATTCTTCAAAGTTTTGATCATTAAAAAAACCTGGCAAATCACTTAAACTATATTCTTTAGAAGTTTTGTTCATTTTATTAAACCATACAGCTCATAAAGATAATTTATATATAATTATTTATTTATATCTATTATTATCATATATAAAATCAGAATATAACTTAATAACACTAAGTAAAATTGGGCGCGTAGCTCAGCGGTAGAGCACTACGGTGACATCGTAGGGGTCGCTGGTTCAAACCCAGCCGCGCCCACCATTGTTAGACTATTAATAAAAAATATGACAAAAAAAAATTATAAAGAAATATCAATTGAAATTGAAAATGTTAGAAAAAATTCTTCTATTTCTGAGTTAGCTGAAAATTTTATAAATCTTGAGAAAAAGTATCCAAATAATACTTTAATTCTCCAGAATATAAGCAAGGCTTTTCTTGATATTGGCGAAAACTCAAAAGCACTTGATTATCTTTTAAAAGCTAAAAAAGAGGAACCAGATAATTTTTCTATCTACTTTAATTTAGGGACATTATATAAAAAATTCAAAAAAGATGATGAAGCTATAACTAATTTTAAAAAGTCTGTTTCACTAAATAAAAAATTTATTACAGGGTTTAATATGTTGGCTGACATTTATCTGAACAAAGGAGAGTTAAAAGAAGCGACCGAATGCTATAAAAAATCTGTAAATTTAGATGCGTCAAAAAAAAATATTATGGCAATTAATAGACTAGCATTAGCAATTGTAAGTATATTTTTAAAAGATAAAGACCTAAAAAAACTTCGAGAAGCAAAAAAATATTTCGAAAAAACTTATGAATTAGATAAAGATAATGATATTTTTTATAATCAATTAATAAATTTTTATCATTTGTCAGGGCTGAAAAATGAAGCGGTTTACCATTCAAAAAATAGGACAGGTGTTTTTATAATTTAAAAGATTTTTGATTATTTACAACTAATAGGCTGTATAATTTATTATGGAAAAAATTAATATAAAAGGTAGTGATATTAAAAATTTTATTGGGTCATGGAGACTTGATAATAATGATATAATAAATGAAACTATTAGTTTTTTTAATAAAAATCATGAGAGACAAAATCCTAGCGTCGATTCAAGTGGTAAAATTAATAAAAAAGAAAAAGATTTTTTAGAAATAACTATTACACCAAAAGAAATTAAAGAAGAAAAATTAGAATTTTTTTCTACTTATGTAGAAGTATTAAGAGCATGTTTTCAAGAATATAAAAAAAATTGGAATTTTCTTCAAAGCTGGGAAAAAATGTATTTAGGAGAATTCAAAATTGAAAAATATTTAATTTCTGGACACCACCTTTCTTATCATTGTGATATAAATAATATCAACTCATCTCATAAAGTTTTTTCATGGGCAATATACTTAAATGATTTTAACGAAGATGAAGGTAGTATTGATTTTTTATACCAAGGTTTCTCAATTAGACCAAAAAAAGGTTCCATTCTTATTTTTCCTGCTGACTGGACACACATCAATAGAGAGAATGTAATGAAAGAAAATGAAAAATTTGTTTTGAGGGGATCTTTTCATTTTCCAGATACTTTAAACGAGAACGAATAGGTTTTTTTTATTAAATGTTTTATAAGTAAAAAAACTAATAATTTACGAATCAAATTACTCTAGCCTTGAATAATTTTAATTAATAACCAATTAACTATCATAAAGTTTTTTAATACATGGAGGAGGATAAAATGTTATTAGAAGGAATAGGGAAAGTCACATTTGTTAATGGAATTTTGAGAATACAAGGATTAGCAGTTGGTGCAGATGGAACCATGAAAGAGTCAGGCAGTATTGAAATACCTGGAAATATGGTTGCTGACATTATTAATGGATTAAGTGCAGGCGCGACTGGAATATCTGAAAAGTTAAATGAAAATACTTCATCCGGTGCAAATAATAAATCCGGCAAGAAAGAAAAATCGTCTAAAAATAAAAAGAAGTAATTAATGAATAAACTCTTATTACATTCATTATACGTAATAAAAATAACTTTTATTACTATTATTTCCATAGGATCAAGTTATGCCGAAGATGGTGTTGAAAATGCTATGGTAAATAACTCACAATTGTCGTTTTCAAGAATTGTAATGGAAACAAAAACAATTAATGAGGGTGAATACTTTGATTTTATTAGAAGCAGTATCATTGAACAACCAGAATTTTTATATGCGAATTCAAATTATAATGAGAAAAGTGAGTCTTTAAAATTTGCCAAGAGACAAAGATGGCCAGAATTATCAACTAGAATAATTAATGACCATGTTCTAGAGAGGGATGTAAGCGAACAAAACTCTCTTAGAAAAAGACAGGATGATAGCTTTGATGCTGCTATAGAATTATCCCAACCGATTTACTCTGGTGGAACCATCAACGCACAAATAAGAAAATCTATCTCAGATAAAAACTTATCAGAGGTTGAAAGAGAAAATGCATTATCTTTGCTTATTTTGGATGCAAATCGTATTTATCTTAATGCTGTCAAATCTTATACAATGTTTAATCATGCAGACAAAATTGTTAAAGAAATTGAACCCTATCTCAATAAAGTAAAGGAAAGAGTAAATTTGGGTATATCCGATCCTATCGAATTAGCTTTATTTTCCATTAAATACAATTCTCTAAAGTCAAAATTTCAAATTTTAAAAACAGAAATGAATAGGGATATTGGTATTTTTGAATATTTTTTTGGTAAGGAATTTAATTCCGTTTATTTTCCTAATATTTTTGTTCCCCAAATTGAGATGGATAAAAATAATGAGGCTTATGAGGTTAAAGCCTCTAAACTAAATTTTGAGGGATCAAAGGAAGATACAAATTTAGTAAAAGGCGAATTTAGACCAAAATTTGGCTTCAATACACGATATACTATTTATGATCTAGACGAAGATGAAAATGATACAGATATTAGAGGTGGTATTTTCTTCTCCATGCCAATATTTACATTTGGAAGATCAACAGCAAAAATTTCAGCTTCTAAAGCAAAAGAAAATGCACTAAGAATGTCTATTGATGTTGAAAGAAAAAACGATGATGTTGCAGAAAATGAAGTTGTAAATCTTGTAAAAAGCGCCTTCAATACAAGAGGAGATATAATTAATTCATTAAATGATACCAAAAATCAAAGAAGAATTATTAAAAACAGACTAGACTCTACTAATTTCTCTCCTGAAAGTTTTGTCACAAGCAGTATTGAGGAAATTGATTTACTTAGCCAAGCACTATCAATAGAAATGAATATGCTGCATGGATATTTTACTTTCCTTCATCAAAATCAGTCATTAACCTCTCATCTAAGGATTAAGTTATGAATGAAAGTAGAAAAAAACAAACCTTGAGCGAGCATTGGTTTTGGGGTTCTTTACTACAAAATAAAGGGACTTATGTTCAAATTGCACTTGCCTCTATTTTTATAAACCTATTTGGGCTTGCTAGTGCTTTTTATATTATGACTGTTTACGATAGAGTTATGCCTAATTCGGCTTATAACACGCTTATAGCGCTTACTATTGGTATGGCAGTAGTTATTTTATTTGATTTCTTAGTTAAACTTTTAAGAGCCTTTTTTGTTGATATGGCTGGAAATAGTATGGAAAAAGACATTAATGACTCTCTTTTTAAAAAAATAACTAGCCATGACCATCAATTTCTAAATAAAGCATCTGGTGTTGCTCATACTGTAAGGGAATTCGAAGGCGTAAGAGATTTCTTTACTTCTGCAAGTATGGTCGCGTTTATTGATCTCCCATTTATGTTCCTGTTTTTATTTGTTATTTATACAATTGCAGGACCTTTATCAATTGTTCCTATTCTTATTGTGCCTCTAGTTTTAGGTGTTTCAGCAATAATTCAACCAATTTTAAAAAGATATAGTGATAAAAATTTAGTTAATCAACAAGGTAAAATGATAGTTTTACATGAGTTATTGAATAATGTTGAAACAGTTAGGACAGTTGCAGGTGGAAAATTTTTACATAATAAATGGAATTCTAGTGTTGAAAATCAAAGTAAAAATGCAACGAGTGCGAGAGGTATCTCAAATTTTGCGGTTACATTTTCCCAAACTAGTCTTCAAATAGCTCAGGCAGGTATTGTATGTTATGGAGTTGTCTTAGTTGGTTCATTAGACATAACTTCAGGAGCATTGATTGCATGTGTTATTTTATCAGGACGAGTGTTATCACCTCTTGTTCAGGCTGGTCAATTACTTACTAAGTTTAACCATGCCCTATCAGCCTTCAAGAAAATTGATGAATTAATGCAAATAGAGTCTAGAGATGACCTTACTAAAGATTTTAAAGCAACATCTCTTACTAGCGGAGATATTAAACTCAAAGATTTATCCTATGATATAAATGAAGTTGCTATCCTTAAAAATATAACATTGGATATAAATGACGGAGAAAAAATAGGTTTTGTTGGTAATATTGGAAGCGGAAAAACATCACTATTAAGAAATATAATAGGTTTCTATTTGCCTACCAAAGGTAATGTAACACTGAGTGGCTATGACTTGAAAAATATCCCATCTGAGGAATTGAGAGATTATATTGGATATTGTCCACAGAAGATTGATTTATTTACTGGCAGTGTTTTAGAAAATATAAGTACTGGCATTGATGGTATTACAGAAGATGATGTAATTGAAGCAGCTAAACTATCTTGCGCACATGAATTCATTACAAAAATGCCAGGAGGTTATAATTATATTCTTAATGATAACGGTTCAAATTTATCCGGAGGTCAAAGACAAGCTATCGCTCTTGCAAGGTGCTTAGTAAGAAAACCAAAAGTTTTAGTATTAGACGAACCAACAAGTTCTATGGACGGTAATACTGAAGAAAAAATAATAAACAACCTTTTATCCTTACCATATAAACCTACTGTTATCATTTCAACACACAGAACAAACCATCTAGTTAGAGTTGATAAGATAGGAGTCTTAATAGATGGTCAATTAGTTCAATATGGACCAAGAGATCAGATCCTAAGGCAAAGCAATGAAAAAGTTGAAAATTAAATGAAGAAATTTTTAGAAAAAATAAAATTATTTGTTAATAATCTTTTTTCATCCTTTAATCGAGAAAAGTTAGAAAGTATTGTGCCCTATTTGGTCCCTGAATTTTGGGCTTCAAATAGAAAATCCTTTTTACTATTTTGGTTTATTGGTGTTTTCACAATATTTTTTATAATTTGGGCATCTTTTGCAGAAGTCAATCAAGTCGTTAGAGCTCAAGGGACTGTTGTTCCAGACTCGAAAGTTCATCTTGTTCAATCAGGTATTCCTGGCCCGATCCAAAAAATTAATATCAAGCTTGATGATAAGGTTGAAAAGGGAGATATCTTATATTTAGTTGATCAAGAAAATACACAAAAGTTTTATAATTTAGCAAAAAAAGAATATGAAACTCGTTTAAGAAAAGTTGAAATATTAAGAAATCTTGTGAGTAGTGGATCAGACTCTGAGTTTAGGCTATTGGATGAAGAATTATTACTTGTTGATGCTGAAGGGAGATATAATTCAGCAAAAAAAAATCTCGAATTTTCAACCGTAAAAGCCCCCATTTCGGGAAGTATAAGTAATCAAAATGTCACAAATATAGGACAATTAGTTTCATCGGGTGATTTACTATCAGAAATTGTCCCGAAAGATGATTTTTTAAAAATTGAAGCATTTATTAATCCAAAGGATATTGCTTACGTAAGACAAGGTCAAAAAGCTAAAATAGCTTTCTCAGCATATGACTTGGCTATCTATGGTCAATTTGAAGGTATTGTAAAAAAAGTAGCAGCTAATACTACATCCAATCAGGATGGGGAGACGTATTACCCAGCTATTATAGAATTAAATTATGAAGATTTAAGAAATTCTGACAGAAAAATTATTCTCCAATCTGGTATGATTTCTGATGTATCCATTATAGGAGAAGAAAGAACTGTAATAAGCTATGTTCTCAACCCTATTACAAAACTTTCAAAAAGGGCGTTACAAGAGTAATCTAATCTTTCTCTAAATTTTTCACATAATTCGATGCTTCTAAAAGAGTATCAAACGTGCCCGTATCAAGCCAAGAAAAACGTTCATCTAGCTTTTTTGCTTTTAACTTTTTATTTTTAAGGTACATCATATTTAAATCTGTAATTTCGAACTCACCCCTTTTTGATTTTTTTAAAGTATTTGCAAATGATGAGGCGTCATTATCATAAATATATAAACCAGTAACTATCCAATTTGTTTTCGGATCTTTCGGTTTTTCCTCAATTGATAATACATTAAATTTTTCGTCAAAATCAATAACACCAAACCTTTCAGGGGATTTAGACTCTACACAGAAAACTGTTGCACCGCTATTATCCTTGATAGAGTCGACTATTAATTTGTTTAAATTTGGGCCAAAGAAGAGATTATCTCCTAAAATTAGAGCGACACTTGAATTGTCAATCCATTCTTCACAAATCATTAGTGATTGCGCAATGCCCTCAGGTTTTGGTTGAATAGTAAAATTGATATCTACACCCCAATCAACTCCGTCTCCCAGAAGTTTTTTAAAATTCTCTTGATCTTCTTTTGTTGTAATAATCATAATATCTTTTATTCCAGCATTAACTAAAATTGATAAAGGATAAAATATCATTGGTTTATTATATATTGGTAAAAGTTGCTTCGAGGTAATTTTTGTCAATGGGTATAATCGTGTTCCTGCTCCACCTGCAAGAATTATGCCTTTAGTGTTTTGATTATTATTAATACTCATTTAAATCTCTTTTAAAATTTTGGGTAAAACCTTTCTCACAACTAATTTAACTGAGTCTTCCCAGGAAGAAAATTTTATATCATTTTTTAAATAGTAATCAAAATCAGTATAAAGTCTTGTATCAATCGATCTTTTAGCATCTGACTCCCATTCACTTAAGGAAATTGGTATCAGTTCCGCATCCAGAGATTTTTGTAATATAGTTTCTAATTCGTCAAAAATAATTTTAGCAACCGAATACCAAGTTGAAAAACCTGGAGAACAAAAATGAAAAATTCTATCATTTGTCTCTATATTTTTTATATACAAATCAATTAGTTGCTTAATATTTCTTGAAAAATCTTCTGCAAAAGTTAAAGAAATTTTTTGATCAGAAACTACCCTTACTTGTGCTGTGGTTAATAGTAATTTTATAATATTTTTGACAAAATTATTTCCATACTGACTAAATACTGAAGAAAAACGAATTATAATACCTGATTTATGGTTTGTTAAAACAGCATCCTCTCCATCTGATTTAGTTAAACCATAGTAATTAATTGGAGCCTTTTTATCGCCTGGATGAAAGGGAGCATTTAAATTTCCACCAAAAACATAATCTGTTGAGGTATGGATAAGGTTAATATTTTTAGAGTCAGCTTCTTTAGATAATAATTTCACTCCTAAATTATTAACTGTATTACTAATGCTTCTTTTTGTCTCTGCACCATTAACATCTGTGTATGCACCTAAATTGATAATGTAATCAAATTTATCATTGCTAAGAAAATTTTTAATTGATGAATGACTAGCTAAATCAAGTTCGTTTGATGATGGAAAAAAGAATTGAAGGTTAGTTTTGTAATTTTGATTTTTAATTTCAGTCCCAACTTGTCCTGATCCTCCAATAACCAAAACTTTTAAATTTTTGTTATAACTTTCCAAGTCTTTCACCAGAGTAATTCTTTTCATTTAAATTCAGATAATTTTTATTATCTAAATACCATTCAACCGTATGCTTTATACCCGTCTCCCAGGAAAATAAAGGCTTCCATCCCAGTTTTTTTATTTTACTGCTATCAATTGAATATCTAAAATCATGTCCTGGACGATCTTCAACAAAATTAATTAATTCATTATAGAAAAAATTTTCAATAGGCATTATTTCATTAAAAATATTACAAATACTGTTTATAACCTCAATATTTTCAATTTCACAATTACTGCCAATATTATATTTCTCACCCGTTTTTCCGTTATCTAAAATATGTAGTAGACCGCTTACATGATCCTCAACCCTAATCCAGTCACGAATTTGTTTTCCATTACCAAAAACAGGAATTTTTTCTCTTTTTAAACATTTGTTAATGGTTAAAGGAATTAGTTTTTCAGGAAACTGCCAAGGTCCATAATTATTAGAGGTATTTGTTATGATTACAGGTAATTGGTAGGTTTTATACCAAGCTCTTGCCAAATGATCTGCTGAAGCTTTTGATGCTGAATAAGGGCTATTTGGCCTGTAATTGCTCTCTTCTTTAAAAGGATTATCTTTATGATCGAGAGCACCATAAACCTCATCTGTAGAAATATGGATAAATCTAAAAATTTTTTTATTTTCAGTATCCAAATCTTTCCAGTAAGAAAAACTTTCTTCTAATAAATTGTATGTTCCTAATATATTTGTATTAATAAAAGAGCCTGGTCCATCTATTGATCTATCAACATGAGTTTCAGCCGCAAGATGAAACACAGCATTAGGTTTAAAATCTGTAAAAATACCCTTTATTTCATTAATCTTAGAAATATCAGCTTTTATTAACTCATAGTTACTTTCATCAGTAGTTTCGGTAGCATTTGTATTTGATGCATAGGTAAGATTATCAATATTCAAAATTTTAATATTGTTATTTTTTGAAAGAGATCTAATTAAACAGGATCCTATAAATCCACATCCTCCAGTTATTAATATTCTATCGTACAAATAACCCTCCCTAAAAATTTACCTTTTCACGAATATCATCCCAAAAAGGTAGCTTTAAATCTTTATCGGATATTATTAATTTTTTTTCTTTAATGGGCCAATCTATATTAAAAAAAGGATCATTCCATCTTACACCTAACTCAGATTCCTTATTATAGAAATTATCAACCTTATAGGTAACTTTTGTATTATCATCTAAGGTACAAAAACCGTGAGCATAGCCTTTAGGAATATACAACCAACCATCTGTCGGTGTTAATTCACATGAGGAATAAGACTCATAATTACTTGAATTTTTTTTAAGATTTATAAAAACATCAAATATTTTTCCATTTTCAACTTTAATAAGTTTAGATTGGGCATATGGATTTAATTGAAAGTGAATACCTCTTAAGGTATTGGCGTACAAAGAAAAAGAAGAATTGTCTTGAACAAAATCCTCTGTAATACCTAACTCTGACATCTTTTTTTTATTATATATCTCTGCAAAGGATCCTCTATTATCCTCCATATTATCGGGTAAAATATTAACGACATCGTCAAAAATTACTTTCTTTCTCATTTAAGCAATGCCTCCACTAATTCTAACTGCTTAGGCAAGCTAATAGAATTTAAATCATAATTATTAACAATTGTTTTTCGTGCATTTTTTTTCAGCAATTTATATTTTTCCGGATTACTTAAGACATCAATCACTAATTTTGACAGACCTTCGATATCAAAGAAATCAACAAGAAGTCCATTTTTATTATTCTTAATAACCTCCTCCACTGGAGCAGTTTTTGAACCAATAATTAGAGTTTCAAGTGCCATAGCTTCAAGCATTGACCAGGAAAGAACAAATGGGTATGTCAAATAAACATGTACACTTGAGAGAGCTAAAATCTTAAGAAAATTACCATAATTAATTCTTCCTAGGAATAAAATCTTTTCTGGATCCATTAAATCATTCTTAACTTCATTGAAATAAATATCCTTAAAACTTTCACCTGTTATTGAGCTTGACCCATAACTAACTTCATCCCCGCCAATGATTAAAATATAAGCATCAGGATGTTCTTTTTGTATATTAGGTAATGACCTCATAAATGAATGATATCCTCTATAAGGCTCTAAATTTCTATTAACAAATGTAATTATTTTATTCTTCTTAGTTAACTTTATTTTTTCTTTGGATGATGTAGTTAGTTCAATTAAACCATCACTTACGGGACGTATATTTTCTGTGTCTATACCGTCATGAATGACATTTATTTTTTTGTGAAGAATTTTTGGGGCTGTTGATTTTTGAAATTTTGTTGGACACATTAATAAATCAGCGTCTAAATATGACATCATTCCAGGAGAGTTTCTAGCTCTCAATCTAGAGAATAATTCCAACCCTGGCTTAGGATAATGTGGCTCATTAGTATCAAAATCTACATCTGAATTCGCTGTATTATAATAAAATTCGAAATAAGATAAAAGTTTTGTATCAGGCCAAATTTCTTTAATCAAAAAGGTCTCTCCCCATCCAGGGTGATCTATTACCAAGTCTGGATTAAAACCATTATTTTTAAGTTCAAGACATTTTAAGGAAACTGCTTCAGCTCTGATCATTTTTGTTTCAAATTCAACAGCAAGTGGGTGAATATTTTTTGATGTTCCTTTCTTAATTATATAAAGATGATTAGTAATATCCTTAAAATTACTAAGTCTTTCTTTAGTCTCTGCTGGATCATTATTACTAACGGACAAACTGTGAATTTCATATTTTTTCTTATTACTAAGAAATGGTGCAAGCGATTTATACTGCCCAGGGAAATTTTGATGAATAAACAAAATTTTCTTTTTAGCCATCACTTTCCTCATTTGTTGTTAAATACCCAAACTTAATGAGCCAAATAATAGTTTCATAAACTTTAGCTTCTTGTATATCTAAACTATCAATAATTTCTTTTACACATAATTTATTATTTACAGAGAACAATTCATAGATAGATTTAATATTATTTTCTAAAGGTAGATCTTTTTTTGCATATTCAACACTTTTAAATTTTAAAAGTTCATTAAATGGTAAATTATTAATATTATCCAATTTATATAAAACAGTTTTATTATTTAAAGTGCTTGAGGGATACGAAGAAAAAGTAAAAAATGGATCCAATCTATCGCTTGGTAAGCTTTTTAAACAAAACTTTTCATACTTTGATGACTCTGTTTTTCTAATCTTATTTAGCTCGGTTGATAGATTTCTATACATCGATAATATTACAGGCCAGTTAAAGTCTTCTTTAGCTCTAGTTTTTGCTGATTTACCAAAATTTTTTCTTTTCTCGTTATCTGTAATTAATATTTTTAGTTTCTCAACACAATCTCTTACATCTACACTAACCTTTTGCACTGAAAGACCAACATAAAGATCATAATTTATATCATTCATCATATACCTATAAGCAATATCTTCTCCATAACCTTGTGGTAAAGAAATTGTTTTAACCCTAAAGCCATCTACTTTATCTCGAGCAGTTGATTTATATCCGTCCCAATCAGATACTAAGACTGGAAGTCCAGCAGCCATGCCCTCTAAGGGTGTAAGGCCAAATGTCTCTTGTATATTATCACTTAAAGAAACAAAAATATCTCCTGCAGCAAGAGTTTTATGTTTATTATCTTGATCTTTTCCGTCCAAGAAATGGAATTTAACTGATGGGCATACTTTTAGACCCTCCTCAACAAAAGCATCCTTAACAAAGTCATTTGCAAACCAACCAGTCTGAATAATATGAATTTTTTGATTATCTTTAAGTTGTTTAGAACACTCTTCAATAGCTAAATACATTGGTAAGTGGTGTGCTTTAGCATGAAAGCTTAATCGTCCAACATAAGCTATAACTACATCTTGATCATCAATATCAAGCGATGATCTCGATTCTTTTTTAAATTGCTCTGAATAATCAAATTCATCAACATCTAAACCTAGAGGTATTACGGGCAATAATGGTAACTCAGGTTTTGGAATGTTGAATTTATATTTTAGCCTTTCATATCTATGATCTATTATTTTTTCAACAGTATCTAGAACACAATCCGAGGTACAAATTATTGCATCCCATGGCATAATATCAGACATTATAATATTTGATAAACCAGACATAACAGCATGGGAAGCAGTGGTATGAGTTATTCCAACCAAACTATAAAGATCATGACCATGGGCACTTCTTTTACTGGCAAAATCATTAATTCCTGGTCCTGGTAAAAATATACCGCCATATGGTACAGACTTATGCGGTTGATTGTATGGAATAAAATCAACTTCCAACTGCTGATCTTTTTTTATAAGTGGTTTAACTTTATTCACTAAAAGATCTTTTTGTTGTTTATTTTTTATGTAAGCACTTATCCTCTTAGGATCATCTTTAATTAAAGCCTTTAAAAACGACCATCCGGCAGCTTGACGGCCCATAATTCTGTTTCCTTTAATATCATAACCTTCATCATCATAATAAATTGACCAATAAGGAAATTCACTTTTATATTCGTTAACCATTATTAGATCTCTTTTTATTTACATGTTGAGAGATGTGAGCGGATAGTTCTTCTTGAGTTAGAGATTTTGACTTATAAGCTAAGGCCCATAAAGCATAGCTTGGTTTATCTTCTCCGACAACAAAGCTCTTAAATCCGGTTTGATTTAAAAAAGAAATCAAACTTTCAGAAGAAAAACCGTAACGGTGAGCCATATACTCATTTCCTGCAGCCATTGATGGTCTATGCCCATAAAGAATATCTAGTGGATAAATATTACCTGATGGAGCAGTATAAAGTTTTTGACCAATCTTACCTTCACCAATTAATCTGCAGACTGACTTTATATCAGGGCAGGTAATAACTAAAAAACCATCATCATTTAAAACTCTCATAAATTCTTTTAATGTTGGAAGAACTTCATGCGCAAATACATGCTCAATATTATGAGCTGAATAAACCGCATCATAACTAGAATCTTTAATAACAGACATATCCTGTATAGAACTAACAATATCAGGGTTTACATCTGGATTAATATCTAAACGTACTTCATTCCACTCATTAGAATTGAAGACAGGTGTTGTATTGTCTTTATAAGACAAGCCAGGACCTACATGAAGAAAATTTTTGGTCATAAGTAGCAGTATAAATTAAAGAAAAGATTTTGTGTAAAAAAAAAGGGAAGCCGAAGCTTCCCTTAATTTCAATAAGTTATTGATTAGACCATTAAGAAGTCAGCTGCAACAAATGCACCGTCAGTAATAGTCTGATCAAACATAACAACCGGTATTAAGTCAGCTGCAACGTTTGGATTAGTTGTTCCATCAACATGGTAGATAACAGTTACATTTGTATCATAAGCAATCAAATAGTAATCATCATCAGCACCATCGGATGTAATACTTGCCGCAGTAGCTCCAGATGATAGAGTTTTAAGTAATTCTACACCCGTTCCTGCTGCAAAGTCAGTAGCAAGGTTACCATCACCAGTTCTAATACCTGTAAGCTCAACGATATCGATGGCAGCAGTATCAATATTAATACCATCAGTATCATTAGCAGATCCAATATTAAATGTAATACCATTACCAACAGCTGTTACTTCCAGAGTTTTCAACACTGGAGCAGCATTATCACTACCCGCAAACTCTGAAGCTGTATTCTCAAGATGAACAACGTCACCTACAGTCGTACCAGCATCTTCGAAATCATTGATTTCTGTTCTGTTAGCTGTAACAACACCAAGAGCTAAGAAAGTATCATCTCCTGTACCACCTGTAAGAACATCAACACCTGTACTTGAAACGATTGTATCGTTACCAGCACCAGCATCAATAATATCAGCACCTGCACCTGAAGTAATGCTATCAGCACCTCCGCCAGATGTAATGGTATTAGCACCAGCACCAGCTACGATAATATCAGCACCAGCACCAGAAGTAATGGTATCATTAGCTGAACCAGTAGTGATTATATCATTACCATCCAGGGTTGTAATTGTAGTAGCAGCATCGTCGTCACCGGATACAGTAACGTCAATATCAGCACCATGGAAACTATCTAGACCTGTAAGAGTGAATGCATAGTCATCAGAGTTAAGAGTTGAGTCACCATCCATATCGATGTAAAGAACATCGTTATCTTTGGCAAACACAAAACTACCACTTGAATTATTCATTGCATTAACTGCTTCACCAGCATTAGACACATCACCTTTATCAGCTAGGATAAAGGATGTTGTATTTCCATCTGCAACATTACCAGATGAAACTACTAGGCTAATTGAGTCACCATTAGTTACTTGAGCACCAGTTGTAGCGTTCAAAGTGGACTGTTTAAAGTCAGTAATTGTATCTTTTGTATTACCAGATGAATCAGCAATAGTGTCATACTTGAAGATATCATTACCAGCACCACCAGTAATATTATCGGCACCTGCATCACCTTCAAGAGTATCAGTTCCATCGCCACCGCTAAGCACGTCATTACCAGCACCACCGTTAACAATATCATTACCAGCACCACCGCTTACGATATCATTACCAGCACCACCAGCGACAGTATCAGCACCAGAGTTACCAGTAATTGAGTCATTACCTGAACCACCAGTTAATGTATCACCAGTAGTTGTACCACCACCAGTAATTGTATCATCACCTTTAGAACCAATAAGTTGGTCAGAAGCTGTACCACCTGTAATAGTGAAGTCAATATCTACAGTATCAAGTGAATTATTAACATTGAAAGTAGCAGATCCAACTGTTTTAGCTGAAAGATCAATTGTCATAGTTCCAGTATTTAAAGCTGCTGTACTATGAGGTTTAATCTGGATATCTGCAGCACCACTTGTTACACCATCAACTGTGTATATAACAACTTTTTCAATACCAGTTATCTCATTAAAGTCGAGAACACCAGTTACTGCAGCATCATTTTCAAGCTGAATTGTATCTGTACCAGCACCACCAGCAACAGTATCACCATCAACTAGGTTTGTTGTTCCATCAAATCTAAATGTATCATCACCAGAACCACCAGTGAAGCTATCAGAATTGTTGTTACTACCATCGTCAATAATTAAGAATGCACCGTTAGAGACAGCTGAGCCGTCAATAGTTGTTACATTATCAGTTGTTGTACTTGTAATTGTTAAAGTAGCTTGGCCAAGACTAGTAAATGTCTCATTACCAAATGTTAAGCTTGTAGTGTTACTTGCTAATGCGATTTTCTCAATACCAATTAGCTTAGAAAGCTCAGGGGCAGTAAGAGTAAGATCAGCGCCCTCTGTAAATGATAAGGTATCTGTACCAGAACCACCATCAACAGTTTCAACACCACCAGATACTTTAAAGTGAGCATCGTCAGCAACAATAATTATATCATTACCATCACCAGCAGAAATATGATCAACGCCAGCTCCACCAGTAATACTGTCAATACCAGCACCACCTTCAATAGTATCGTTAGCAGCACCACCTAATAAGGTATCATTACCACCGTTACCAGTTAATGAGTCAGTACCTGAACCACCAGTTAAGCTGTCACCAAATCCACCACCAATAGCAGTTAATTTAGTATTATCACTATTTGTAACAGTTAATAACTCACCATTAGTTAGTGTTGTAACATTAGCGTCAAGAGATGAACCATCAACAGTAATTGCTGCACCTGTAAAACCAGAAGCTATAGTAACAGTAACATCACCAGCATTATTATCGACAGAAGCGTCCGTAACAACAATTTTTTCTACATTCGTTACATTAGCGCCGATAGCACCAGTTGTTGCATCACCAACAGTATTTTTATCATCGTCATTTACAAGATAAATGATATCAGAACCAGCATTACCATCAATTGTGTCATCAGCTGTTAGACTTTCAGTAGCATAGAAAGTAAATGTATCATCAGCAGATGAACCAACTAATTTAAGATTACCAGCTGCAGTAGATACAACATTAAGAGCTGTAGTCATTAATGAAGCACCAGCAGTATCTTCACCGGTTGATAAAGTACCTGAACCAGCAAAATTAAATGCTAGACCTGGGTTATTAGCAAGAACAGCATCACTTATTGTGAAGTCACTTCCTTCTGGAATTGTCCAAGCCTCAGTATTACTAATTGTAGCAAGTTGAGCAGCAGTAAGATTTTGAGCACCTGTAAATGTAACAGTATCTGTACCTGCACCACCATCAATGATATCTGTACCGAAAGCTGTTGAGTACTCAGTCTTAGCATTAAGTGTAAAGGTATCATTACCTGCACCACCTGATAAGCTATCTAAGCCTTCATTACCATCAATAGTATCTTTACCTTCACCACCAACAATAGTGTCATTTTTAGTACCACCGTCAAGAACGTCAGCACCACCACCTGAAGTAACACTTAGAGAGATCTGTGATCCATCACCAATTAGAGTAAATACTTCATCAGCAGATGTTGAACCATCAAGTTCAGTAGCATCAATAGTAAGTAAAGATTCAGTAGCAGTTGTTATACTTTCATTAACAGTAAGTTTTGCATCAGTACCAGCTGTAAGAGAGTCTTTAATGATAACTTTTTCTACTTTAGTAACATCATCAAGATCTGCAGTTGTAGCACCATCAGCAGTAAGCTCAAGAGTATCAGTTCCTGTACCACCTGTAATTGTAAAGCCATCAACAACGTCTGTTGTATTACCTTTAACAGTTAGGCCAACATTTGCTGAATTAATGATTGCTTTATTGTTTGTAGCACCGACATCAGTAACTTTAACTACTGTATCTGCGGTCCAGGTTTTTCCTGTACCACCAAGTGTTAAAATTTGAGCAGATGCTGAGTCAATTGTAAATTGAGTAGCACCACCCATATCACCATCAGCAGTAATATTAATCGCACCTATTGGATTAATAATTTCAATATTACTTACTCCACCCATAACAGATGAGTTTGAAATACCAGCTGTTGTTGTAAGAGTATCAGTACCTGCACCACCATCGATAATATCAGTATTAGCTAGAGAACCTTCAGCAGTAATAATATCGTTACCATCACCAGCAGTAATATTATCAGCACCTGTACCTAGAGTAATTGTATCATTACCAGCACCTGAGTCGATTGTGTTAACACCTGCATTAGCATCAATAATATCATTACCAGCACCTGATGTTAGTGTATCATTTTTTGTACCAAGGGTAATAATATCACTAGCAGCACCTGTTTTAACATTCAAAGGAGTTGCAGCGCTTGTACCTGTAATAGTAACAGCATTAAGAGCTGTTAATGTATCAGCATTAATTGTTAAAACGCCAGTACCAGCTACAGCACCAATTGAGTATGCCCCAGTAACAATTGTTGGAGCAGCAGTCGCGCCAAAACCAACTAGATTAATTGTTTCGAAAACATCATTGTTAGTATCAAATGTTGTAGTACCAGTAGCAGTATTTACAATGTTTAATGTATCGTTTGTTCCAACACTTCCAGTAATGTCAACATCAGTTCCAAATGAACCATTATTGGCTTGAACAGTTAGATCTACATTTGCATTATTATTAATTACATCTGTAGAAGCTGCATCTGAACCAATTTTAACAGTTGTTGCATTTGTATAACCATCATTAAGATTGATTGTTTGAGCTGAATTATGCTGAACGTCGAATGTCGTTGCAGAGATATTAGACTCAAGTGTTAGAGAATGAGCAGTATCAATAGCAATAACTTCAACATTACTTAATCCACCAAAAACAGTAGAAGAAGCACCGGCATTTGTGTAGTTACCATCTAATCTTAAGGTATCTGTACCATCACCACCATCATATGTATCAGTTCCAGCCCATGTTCCATCAAAGTCAGCAGTATCATTACCACCACCCATTGAAAGTGTATTTTTACCAGTAGCTACAGCTGTTAATGTATCAGCAGCTGAACTACCTGTAATTGTTACATTAGTTGCACCTGGAGCGTTAGTTAATGTAAGGCCACCAGTATTTGCTGAAGCATCAACTGTTGTTACATTAGAATCTAAAGCAGCAGTAATTGTTAAAGCTGATCCACCAGTTACATTTAAAGTTGGTGTTAAAACTCCGTCAATTTGAAGATCTGCTAAAGTATTAGCAACAGAAACACTATTAATAGTTAGTGTTTCAAGAACGCTACCAGTTGAAGAACTATCATCTGTAATTGCTACAGTTGTAGAACTAGTTCCGGATAACTTCAAAGTCATAGAGTCTGATGCACCTGTTAAAGCTGTTGCATTGTAGTTAACAGTAGTTATATTCGGAGCTGATTTAATTGTTAAATCAACTGGATTAGCTAAATCGTTAAAAGTAACACCATCACCACCAGCAATATTAGCTAGTGTTGTAATACCTGTAATACCAGCAAGCGCGATAGTTAGAGTATCGTCATCCGCAATAGTATCGTCAGCAATACTATTAGTAGCTTGGATTACTTCTATGTTGGATAGCTGAGGAATTAATGTTAATCCGCCAGCAGCTGAAGCACTCTTTACAGTTAAAGTATCTACGCCAGCACCACCATCTAGAATATCATAATCATTTAAACTATCAGCTGTGGTTCCATCAAATGAGTCATTACCACTTCTACCAGTAAATGTATCAACACCAGTTGTAAGTGTGAAAGCAGCTGTTGTAGCAGATGAACCATCATTATTAATTAGAATTATATCACTTGAAAGTGAATTTGAGTTAGCATCGAATACGCTAACTTTAATACCCTCAATGCCTTCAACTACTGAATCAGTTGTTGGAGTCACAGAGAATGTTGTTGAAGTTGAGCCAGCGGCTATTGTTGCTGTACCAGATAAAAGGTCAACATCAGTTGTTCCAGCTTTATCGACAGTCGCGCCGTTATTATCACCAATTACAGTCCAGGAGAAAGAAGTGTCTGCAGTCACAGCAACACTTGACGTAATTGTAAACACGGCAGCTGTACCTTCTGTTACGCTAGTAGCAGATTTAGTTACAGTATAAGAAGCACCACCACCACTTGACCAAGCTGTTCCTTGAACAGATACATCTGAAGCACCAGCTACAGATCCAGAAGTTGGAAGTGAAGCAACACCCGCGCCAGCAGCAAAGTCTGCAAAAGAACTAACTGAACCAGTTGTTCCAGCAGTAGCATTACCACCAAGGTCAAAAGTAAAATTACTTGCACCATTAATCGTAACAACAGCACCATTGCTCAATGTTAATTGCACAGCATCAGCTGCAAATTTAGTTGAAGCAACAGATAAACCGTTAACTAATTGAATTTTATTTGCACCACTTGTATCTACAATTGTAATTGATGCATTAGCTTCGATTGAATTAGATAATATATAAGTATCGTCTCCACCTAAGCCTCTATACGTTGTTCCATTATTTGAAGGTACGATGATGTCCGCACCAGAACTGTGATTAATAGTCGCCATTTATTTTCTCCCTAAAATAACAACAAGTCGTTGTACTCAAAAAAATTCATTAGCAAAAATCTGCTAACGAATCACAAAATCCTACATTTCGTCAAAAACGTCAATATAAAATTATTTATATTGTAACCAAATGTAACAAACTTTATCAAGCCTTTTTTAAATTTTAATTATGTCTTAAATAAGGCGATTGATAAAAATATTAAAACTCCTTTATATAAAGCTCCCTAATTATTAAGCAAGATTAGAATCTGCAACTATTTCAACTGTATAAGTTGTAGCAGTCCAATCACTGTCAAAAGACTCTTCAACATTTGGTAAAACTAATTTACCACTTTGCGAATTACTGTCTGGAGCAAATAATATTTGCGTCCCAGAAATACCATCTGAAGTAACCTCAACATTTGCTAACTGATCAAATTCCTGTGTAGTTAGATTTGATGTTCCATTCACTATGACAAGAGTTAACTTATCTGTTGCAGCATCAAAGCCGTCAATAGTTACAGTGAAAGCACCCTCTTCGGAAACACCTGCGCTAGAAACTTCGTATCTAAACTCTTCCGCAGCAGAGGTTGCAGTAACAGTTGTGTCCTCAGAAGCAGAAATGTTTACAACAGTATATGATGCAGCAGGAGTTTCTTCCGCTGGAGTTTCTTCTGCTGGAGTTTCTTCTGCTGGAGTTTCTTCAGCTGGAGTTTCTTCTGCTGGAGTTTCTTCCGCTGGAGTTTCTTCAGCTGGAGTTTCCTCGGCTGGAGTTTCTTCCGCTGGAGTTTC
>TARA_B100001113_G_scaffold34581_2_pt1 | contig 22186 bp, 6 predicted proteins | sample TARA_B100001113 | Tara Oceans TARA_B100001113 (sample SAMEA2622402) | marine metagenome | biome: marine biome (ENVO:00000447); feature: deep chlorophyll maximum layer (ENVO:xxxxxxxx); material: "saline water (ENVO:00002010), including plankton (ENVO:xxxxxxxx)" | depth 50 m | reverse complement strand
ACCGGGTTACCAATGGGAGGAGGAAAAGGAGGTTCAGATTTTAATCCCAAAGGTAAAACAGATGCCGAAGTAATGCGATTCTGCCAATCTTTTATGATGGAATTGTGGAGGCATATAGGACATAATCTTGACGTTCCAGCAGGGGATATAGGCGTTGGAGGTAGAGAAATTGGTTATATGTTTGGAATGTATAAAAAATTAGCAAATGAATTCACTGGAATATTAACTGGTAAAGGACCTTCATATGGGGGTTCTCTAATAAGACCAGAGGCTACGGGATATGGTTTAGTTTATTTTGCAAAAGAAATGTTAGCAACCAAAGATAAATCATTTGAAGGTACATTGTGTAGTATCAGCGGTAGTGGAAATGTAGCTCAATTTGCGGCCGAAAAGGTTCTTGACTTAGGAGGGAAAGTTGTTACTATGTCCGATTCTTCAGGGTGGATTCATGATCCATCCGGAATTGACAGAGAGAAGTTGAATTGGATTATGGATTTAAAAAATAATAGGCGAGGAAGAATTAGTGAATATGCAGAAAAATTTGACGGTGTAGTTTTTACAAAATCAGAACCTGAACCTGCTTCCAATGGTATTTGGGGAGTCGATGTAGATGTTGCTCTACCTTGTGCAACTCAAAATGAGATAAATGGTCAAGAAGCAGAAATGCTAGTTTCAAATAATGTTATTGCAGTGGCTGAAGGCGCTAATATGCCCTGTACTCCTGAAGCAGTAGAAGTGTTCCATAATAACGGCATACTTTTCGGACCTGGAAAAGCATCTAATGCAGGAGGGGTTGCTACTTCTGGATTAGAAATGTCACAAAATAGTCTCAGGTTGTCATGGACTCGTGAAGAAGTGGACGAAAGACTTCACTCGATAATGGTTAATATACACCAAAATGCATTCGAAACAGCAGCCAAATATGGCATGCCAGGAAATTATGTTGCTGGAGCTAACATTGCCGGTTTCCTTAAAGTCGCTGAAGCAATGACTGCCCAAGGATTGATTTAAATTCAGTATGCTTCATATAATTTCATTATTTGACTGCATCTTCAACCATAATCTCTTGATCTAAATTTGCCCTATTCACAAGAATATAACCTATGCCAATTATCCCTATGATCATTACAATAATTATTGGCATGATGTATGATAAACCTTCTTCATCTTCGTTTATCTGCCAATTCACTGTTTCACTTGTAATATTGCCTCCTCCAAAAGCGTATTCATCTACTATCTGCATCGGAGTCAATATTATACATTTCAATTCCTCAGCTCCTGATTTACTATTTCTCCAATCAAATATTATCTTCCCTACCTCTCCTGCCTGAACCAAGGCATCGGGATAATTGTTTGTTTCCGCACTTTCTCCAGTACTATTTAGGTAGCAAGATATCGCAAAATGAGCTGCCGCAGTTCCTTCATTTACGACTTCTCCTATCATCACTACTGATCCTTTTGCTTCATTTTCATCACCCTCAGATTTCAAACTTAACCACTTTATATCTGGAGTATTTTGATCGATTATGGTTATTTTATCATTTGTTAATTTTATTCCTGTTGTCCCATAATTGCCAATTACTGAATTTTCCGGATTCCAGGCTGTTCTATATTTTATTACATTAATTATAGCTTCTTCTTGCCAAGTATCTTCTGTGGCCCATATATTATCATCAGACCAGCCTATTTCAATAATTCTTTCTCTACCGCCATCTATGTATGATCTACCATCATTTCCACTAAAATTAGTATATGTAGGGACTCCATATAGGCCTTTAATTTGATATTCTACCCAAACTGCATCAAATTGAATATATTGTCCTTTTATTCGTCTTTCCCATTTATCGGTTAAATCTCCCGAACCTACAGTGTCGTTACTCCAATGTATGTTACTTTCGGGCATTGCTCTAACGTCATGATCATCCAAACTACCATCGAAAACAGTTCCTTCATTAAGAGAAATTGATGCATTATTATCATTCAGTAAAATCGGACCAGACCGTAAAAAATTACTTGAAAAAGCATTGATATCTCCGGTGGATGAGATTTCTGCAGCAATTATGGAAGAGTTATATAAACTGAAATTACCAGATATATCAAGACTATATTCACGGAGTCCTGAAATCATCATATTACTATATTGCAATTCACTGGCTAAATAATAATTACTAAATCCATCATGGATTATCGATATATTACTTATTCCCACGGGTGTCGAACCATATCCACAAATTCCTATAGATATTTCATCATCATTTGACTGAGATGAATAGGAGAATTGAGAATTATTCATCATGAATATTTCATTCCCTATGTAAGCTGTTGCACCATTGAAATTAGTACCACTTGCAGAATTAATTATAATTTCAAAATCTTTTTCATAAGGAGAAATATCTAAAGTAATTGTTGATCTATTGAAGTCATCACAGTAACCATATCCTACTAAATCTGTAGGCATACTCCCTGATGTAAATATTGAACTCTCAAGAACAACAAAACCTCCTTCATCTATTGTTAGTTTGGAGTCTGTAGAAAAAGTTATTTCAGAATTGATAATTGTCAATTTTCCACCATCTACAATTCTTATATTTCCGTCAATTTCTTGATCTTCTGTCCAAGTTATATCCGACTCAATTAAAATTTCATTTGTATTCTCTGCCATACTATTTCCAATAATCATTTGACCTGAAATAAACATTGTCAAAATCAAGATTACCATTTGTCTCTTAACCATTAAACTTCGCTTCTATGTATACTCCATGAATAGTTCGGTCATTTGTTCGGTTTTAACGATAGACTCTTTGCCTCATTCATATTGGGATTACTATGGAAGCAGTGGAGTTTTTGGTAAATGTCATTACAGTTTTGATTTTATACGGTCCAGCATATCTTGCCAATACAGGGGCGATGTTGTTTGGAAAATGGATTCCGGATGCTACCGGAATTCCAAAAATACCCATCGATCGAGGCCATAATTGGTATGATGGAAACAGGATACTTGGCGATGGTAAATCCTGGAATGGCCTTTTAGGAGGTTCTTTTGTTAGTGCATTATTGATGCTAACTTCTCATACTCTATGGGATGGAAGGTCATTCGACAACTCCAAACCATTTGTAGATCCATTAGAATTGACAAATGATTCGGATTGGTTCTGGGTGTTTAATGATTCATTGACAGCATTTATTCTCGGGTTTTTATTGGGATTAGCATGTTTGATAGGTGACTCGCTAGGTTCGTTCATCAAAAGAAGAAAAGGTTTGAAGAGAGAAGGAGATATTAGTTCAAAAGCACCGATTTTGGATACAATGCCATTTGCTATCTCAATCTTCTTATTTGGTTTTATTTTATTCCCAGGTCAAATTTTAACCCAAGATGTTCTAGTAATGCCAATAATCATTTTACTGACCTTTACACCAATAATACACCGTATGACAAATATTTTGGGCTATAGAATGGGTCTAAAGGATGTTCCTTACTAACAATTGCATATGTTCTTATTGTCTATTATCTTCCGACTATATGGGGGCATTTATGGACATACTAATCATAGGCAGTGGAGGAAGAGAACATGCTTTAGCAATCGGCTTTAGTGAATCTGAATCTGTTAATAATATACATGTCGCACCTGGAAATGTTGGTACATCTAAAATAGCGCAAAACCATGATGTAGACATACTACAAATTCAAGAAATACATTCTCTAGCATGTGAATTAGGTGTAGATCTTGTGGTCATCGGACCAGAAGGGCCACTGGTTGAAGGAGTAGCGGATAATTTAATAGCTTCTGGAATTCCATGTTTTGGCCCTACCTTAAGATGGGCAAATCTAGAAGGCTCAAAGAAATTTGCAAAAGAAATTATGGAAGAACTAGGAATTCCTACAGCAAATTATGAAGAATTATCCCAGATATCTGAAAATTATGATATATTAAATAAATTCGATCCTCCTTGGGTAATAAAGAGAGATGTTTTAGCCTCTGGAAAGGGAGTAACAGTAACTCATTCGAAGAAGATAGCAGTATCGGCAATAGATAATGCTATAGAATCCGATGGACGTGTTTTGGTTGAGGAATATCTAGAAGGTGAAGAAGCCTCAATTCTTGTTATAATGGATGAATCTGATTATATTTGCTTGCCACCTAGTCAGGACCATAAACGACTTAAAGACAGTGATGAAGGCCCTAATACTGGAGGTATGGGGGCTTATGCTCCTGCACCCGTAGTTACTTCGTCTATACTTAGGAGAGTGGAAGAAGAAATTGTACAACCTATTCATTCCTTTTTAAAAAATCAAACAAATCCTTACAGAGGATGTTTATATGTTGGAATTATGATAGATAATGAAGGAGCACCCAGAGTGGTAGAATTCAATGTAAGATTCGGAGATCCCGAAACTCAAGTAACTGTACCACTCATCTCTTCTGATATTGGTGAATTATTCTTCTCTGCCGCAACAGGGAATCTTTCTAATGCCAATGTAAACTTTCATGATTTCAGTTCTGCAACAGTTGTTCTTGCATCAAAAAATTACCCTTCTAAACCTGTCATTGGAGACAAAATATCTGGCAACGATGTTTTTATTGAAGAAGGAGAGATAAGGGCTTTTATTCATTATGCAGGGACAAAAATAAATGATCAAGGAAACTATGTTTCGTCAGGAGGCAGAGTTCTCTCCGCAACTGGTATTGCCCCAACATTAAATGAGGCTGTGGAAGCTGCATATCAAATAATAAATAATATCGAATTAAAAGACTCTCAACACCGTTCAGACATAGGTTTTAGGGCCTTTGAGAGGCGAATATAAAACTCGTTCTCTGGCTCAATAAGGGTATTACTCCCACGAACGGTTAAAACAACCCGTCAATTCGCCGCGATGTTGAGCCTTCAGGCTGCAACGCACGGTGATATAATATGGAAAAAAATGAAGAGGCGGCAAAAGGTAATTTCTTTTATCAAGATATTACTTCTGTTCCTATAATATTAGCTACGTTGATGGTGCTATATTTTGGAATCAGTTTTGCTGTCAATGGAGATATAGGAAATGAAGAATATATGAACGTCTTGATTCTACCTTTATCCGCTGCATTTGCATCGGCTATTGGTAGGATTAGTACATCTCTGCAATTTTCCAAATCCAATACATTACAATCTTTTATCATTCCAATCACGATTGTAGCATTAGCTTTCACAATAGACTTTATAGCTAACTTCAGTAATAATGTCTTTATTCTTACATTTACATTGGTTGGGCTAATGTCTATCCTTTTATCTAATTCTAATCGTATTGAAGAAAATAATCTTCTTCTTTCAACTGTGATAGGATTTCATCTTGCTATTTCTTATGCTTCTAGTTTAACTTTTGATCCTGGACTGGATATAGACTCTCAAAGAACCGATATTGGCATAGCCTTCATATCATTCTGGTTAGCATCAATTTCTATTGGTTTTACCTTAGTTGGGTTTTTGAAAGGTGTAATCGATAAAGTTGGAAAAAATCCATTATTTGCAGATATACCTATCTTTAAAGAAAATAAATCATTTGTAATATTTTCAAGTATAATTTCTATTGTATACATCATCCCTTTATTCCGATATGATAGTTTTGAAAGTTTAGGAGTTATATGGGCCGTATCTACAAGTTTAATAATTTTATTTTACGCATATTGTTATTTTGAAAAATGGCATGTTCTTGGTTCTTTGATTCTCGTTAATTGGTTTATCTTTACTATGGCCCATCTTCAAGAAATCGGTAATAATTTCTATCCAAGTATATTTGAAGAAGAAAGTTTCACAGGTGCATTTTCTTGGTTCTTCATAACATTCTGGCTAAACGTAGGAGCAATCACTCTATCTTCAAAAGGTTTCTTTGGAGATATAGCACCAAGAAGAAGTCCAAGTAAATTTAGAATGTGGTGGGATTCAAATTATTATTCAATTCTAATTCCACTTTCTTTTATCGTCGCTTTGACAGTCAGGGTCGTTTGGAATGTCATACCTGCAATGAATGCACCAGGTACAGGAACCTGGGATATGTCCGGAGGTTCAGATCCTTGGTACATGAAGCGTATAGTTGACTATATTTTAGCCAATAATAGCCATCTCATTTTTGATGCCGACAGAGCATATCCAATGGGTGCAATAAATCCTAGACCTCCACTTTTCACATGGTCTTTGGCATTGGGTGGTATGGGATTATCGTGGATTCTTGAATCTGATAATACTGGCGAAGTTGTTTGGTGGAGTCTCGCTTCTCTGCCAGCTATTTATGGGGCTTTAGTGGTTTTCCCTGTGGCAGGAATAGCCAATAGAGTACACGGTAAAAAGGCCGCTATCATTACCGCTTGGCTTATTGCTTTGATGCCAGGACACATTAGTCGTTCAACATTCGGAATGGTAGATCACGACTCTTTTGCAATTTTACTCTTGTCAACGGCATTTTACTTTTGGATTAAATCTATTTCTAGCATGAATCAGGAGCGTATTTTCCAAAAAACATCATCAAATCCTCTATATTTGTTTGCTGGAATAAGAGAGACCTGGCGCAGGAATCCTAAGGTAATGTCCAATGCTACTTTAGCAGGAATCGCTTTCGCCGTTATGGCTTTGGGTTGGAAAGGTTTCGTTTATGGCCCTGGAATCCTGTTTCTTGTATTTTCACTACAGGTCTTTTTCAATCTATTTCGTTCCAAAGATAGTCTACAACTCACGGCTGCAAGTTTGCAAATGTTATTTACAGTTCTTTTGATACCTTTGCCGTTTTATGCATGGCCTGGTTTAAATTTGGTTTTGGATCCTAGTGGATTACAACCTTTGTTCTATATAATCGGTTTTACGTTACTTCTTGGTTGGACATCTTGTTCCTTTAGAGACAAGCCGTGGTTACTTGTTTTAGGTGTTGGTGCTATCCTAATATCTCTAACACTGGCCTCATTGTATTTATTGCAAGAAGCGAATTTATATGCCGGATGGGACATACTTTTCTCTGGTGGTTTTTACTTTGATAAAAACAAAATCTTCGGGACAATTGGTGAAGCTCAAGCACCTAGTAGAGGAGTTTTATTCGCATCATATGGTCCAATTGTAGCATTAATAGGATTAGGTTGTGCTTTTGTTTTCCTTTGGAGAGGCGCCAGAACAAACAAAATGGCATTTACTTTACTTGGCTCTTGGGGAATTATTTCCACCTATATGGCATGGTCTGCTGGGAGATTTATCATTAACGCAACACCTGTGATGGCTATCTTGGGAGGAATAGGAATTGCAATGCTTTGGCAATCCGCTAACTTTGCTAACTTTTCCAAAGAATGGAGAAATTCGGGTATAGGTACTCCTCGTGCTAGATTTAATTCTCTTTGGCCTGCTACCAAGAGAAGTGTTGGAGTACCCGTTTTGATGGTTGTTTTCATGCTAGTTTTTACTCAACATGTGACTTATGGTATTGATTCAGGGATACCTAGGAACTCACAATCTGCAACAGACGTTGATAAAGCCATTTACGACATAACTCCAGATATTTTAAGGGAAAATTTACTAGGCGAATTCTCTATACTTGGTGGAGGAGATTATGATCCTTCATCAGTCAATGGGTTGGAATATATGGGTACTTTTGGCCCTAGTTTTAATTCGTATGGTTGGAATGACGCATATGCATGGTTAGAAGAACAAGATAGGGATAAAGGATTTAGTAATCGTCCAGCATTCTTATCTTGGTGGGATTATGGATTTAGTGCCTTAGCACAAGGGCAGCACCCAACTGTAGCAGACAATTTCCAGTCAGGAATACCGCATAGTGGAGGTATGCTTCTATCTCAAGGTCAAGATGACACAATCGCACTTTTTATTGCTACATTAGCCATGGGTGATAAGAAATACAACAATGATAAAGTTAGCCCCGAACTTTTAGATTCGATATTAGATCCAATGAGTACTACTCAAGTTCAAGAGTTTGCAGATATCCTTTCTAATAAAAAATCCTCATTCGTATTAGATAGGACAATTAAATTACATGCATCATCTGATGATATAGAATTACTTAGTGGGTATTTGCTAGATTCTAATGGTATTCCTTCGACCACTGAAGAATGGATTGTAGTTGATGCAAGTGGTCTACGAACCTCACTTGGTGAAAATAAATCGGCAGCACTTTCTTTGTACAACCAAACCCGTGGTTCATCTTCCGTATCTTCTACTGCTTCATCTTGGAATGACAATTTACCTCCAAGTCATTACTACATTGGTAATTATAAATATACTAATGATTTAATTCAGGACTTTGATTCTCCATCTACAGCGATTCACAAAACTAATTCTAAATTAGCTATGTTGAGAAATTTCTTAGTCACAGCATTCGAAACCGATGAATTAGTTGATATTTATCATTCACTTTCTTCTATTACCTATTCCGTTCAAGATTATGATAACTCCCTAGGAGAGAATGTAGAAAGAAACAATGAGATTAGATATTTTGCTATCGATAACCGTTTGTACCCATTGGGAGGTGCATATTATGAGGACTATGGCTATCACCGCGGTCAAACTACAGGAATCTTCCATGCTCCAACGGGATTATCGGGCTTAGATATGGATGATTACATTGCTACTTTCTATCAATCTCAGAGAGGAGATGGCCCCATTGTCCCGAGAACTCCTCAGGAATATAATGACGCATACCTTTCGGACTTAGAATTACAACAAAGTGGTGCATTATCTGATTCTTCACAAGTAATTAGATATGTGGATATAGACTATCAACATCAAGAAAACTTTTTTGAAACAATGGTTGCAAAAACTTACGTTGGTTATGGTTCTAGCACATTAGGGCTTGAAGGAGATGCAGAAACTCCATCGGTTTGGGTCAATCCCTCTGCCACAAATAGAATTGGCGCACCTGGATCTTATTTGCAGAATGCATGGACTCTACCAGGTGCAATGATGAATCACATGGTTATCTCTAATTGGTATGATAATGACTACGATAATGATGGAACACTTAATGCTAATGATGATTCTAAATGTGAGGCTTCTATTGAAAGTAATACGACATCAAATTTAACGGTAGGGGATGAAAATATAGAATTGTATGATGCTTCCCAATTTCCATTTATCGGAGGGGCATCTCTTTATCATTTTGAAGGTAATCTTTCCATTGATTGGACTGGTAAAGACGGCAACACTCTAACTGGAGTATCTGGAATAAGTAAAGATGTTAGCATGAATTCATTACTTTCTCATAATCCCAATCCTTTGTGCAACTCTATTTATGATTCGAATCATTTTGTCAAGATTCTCAAGTATTACAGCGGTGCAACCATCGAGGGAACTGTCTCTCTTGATGGAGAAGGAATTGTCCCAAACGCACGAATATTAATCGAGAGAGATGCATTTAGTGGTGAAGATGTAATCGATCATGATTCTAGAACTTATTGGATACCAATAGGATATACAGATGCTAATTCTGAAGGAGAATTCTCATTCACAGTGCCGTCAGGAAAAATACGAGTTTCTGCTTTCATTGGTGAACCAGACCTAGATTCAGCACGTGCAGCCATAATGAGTTCTGATGTCGGACAGACAATGTTCGAGTTAACTATCGAAAATAACAATCAACAAAGAGCAATCAATCACGTTTCAGGAATATTAGGAAATGTCTCTGGTTCTACATGGCTATCTGAAACTGTAATCAACGTATCTGGAGAACAAGGACATAGTAACGGAGCAGAAAAAATTGAAGTTTCCATAGATGTATCCTCGTCCTCTTCTTCTGGAGTATTGTCCTGGTCTGGAAATGCTGATTTTGATGGAGATCCAATCTTGGATGCTCAAGTAATTCTTTCTCCCTCTTCAGAAAAGATAGTTATGGATGATTATATAGTTACTACTTCTAATGGTTCTGTTGAAGGTATTGATTTACAATTCCAAGGCGAAGGAGAGGTTTCATTTAGTGGCCCAGGAAGCGTACGATCTGATAACATACTATCTGTTTCTGATTTTACAGGTACTCACATACAAAGTATTTACAATAATCATAGTGTTTCTGGGGATGGATTGTTTACCGGAGTAGGACAGATTTCAAATGCATTAATACATGATATGATAGAAATAAACGACTGTGAAAATAATTCTATTCCAGAAGGAGAGAATATTTGTAAACTAGCAGAAGAAGAATATCTAATGGATGGTAGTATTAATGCATCTGGTAAATATACGTCCGTTGGAGTATCAACTTTTACTAGGTCACTAAATCAGGCAACACTAATTGGCTCAGGGACATTTACCACTAGCGATGATGAGGATTTGGATTCATATGGAATTATTAATGGTACAGGAACATTTTCCGGAACTGGTATATTTAGTGGTCCAATGGTTCAACCTGGTACATTTACAGTCAATAATGCAATTCCTGGATTATATGACATTTCACTAATACTTGAAGATGGCTCAACGGTTGATTTAGATGATACGTTCAATGTCCCATTACTATCCTCCTTAGCACCTGTTCTAGTTGATGTTCCAGCAGGCTCGATATCGGGCTCATTAATCGACTCTTCAGGAGAAGTTGTAAATTCGCCAATTTCATTGATACCCGATGATAATACATCAGTATCTGATGATGCTGTTGAAGATTGTTCAATCGTGGGCTATGCACCTTGTTTGATTTATCCTGATGAAGAAGGAAAGATAATATTCGGCCCAATAACTCCTGGATCATATATTGCAGAGATTGATTCGGATATGGATGGAATGCCCGAAGTAAAAGAAATATTTGTCTTTGACACAGATACGCCAGTTGATGCTATATTCCCTTCTCCTTTGCCTGATACTTCTGATATCCATTTCACAATATTGGATGAAGGGGAAACTCTTGGAGACCTAAATATCTCATTCTATCCTGTTAATGCCCCAGATCAGCAAGTATCAGCAAAGTATAATTCAGAATCAACAGATTATTTTGTCGAATTGACTCATGGTACTTGGATTTTAAGTCATAATATTGATGATAATAAGCAAATATGGGAGAGTATCGATGTAGGCTCAGAAGATATGAATTTAGAAATAAATATAGAAATTAGTAAGAAAATTTCTGGTATAGTAAAAAATACAATACAAACTGATCCAATAACAGGAGACCCAGTTGAAGATGCTTTGCCAAATACTCTGGTTTCTTTCTATTGGAATAACTTGAGCACATCAACATATACAAATTTAGAAGGTGAATTTGAAGTTACATTACCGATAAATTCTGTCGTTGACATCTCAGTACAGTATTCGCTCGATAAAGCATACTCTTCTAATATTAGATTCACTGTCAATGATATTTTGTCAGACTCTCAAAATATCACACTAATAGTTGAAGAATCTGTGATAATTGAAGGTACTGTAAGTATAGATGTAATAGGTAATTATTATTCAGATACATTGAAAGATTGGAGTGAAATCAGTGTTATTGCCTCTCAAACGCCTGAAAATTCCAGCCTCCCAGAAATCAGACAAATTGTAGATTCCAGTGGAAATTTCCAAATGTATATGAAAGAAGGGGATTGGAAATTTAGTTTAACAGGTAATTCATTAGAAAGTACTGATCAAAATATTTCTATAAATAGTACGAACAAAATCGTTGATTTAACAATGGTATCAGCAAAAAGTACCATTTTAATCGATTTTTACATAGATCATAGTGAGGATGGTAATATTTCTAATGGAACTCCAGTATCATACCCATTTGCTATAAAATCTTTGAATCCTTTCATACCTGACAGAGAAATTTCATCAGATAGCTCTGAATGGATTTCAGAAGGTCGTGCAGAAGTAAGTCTAACTCCCGGTTCGTATTCAATAGTAATTGATAGGCCAAATCCCGATTCTGGAAATTTATTTGATACACTTTATACCACAAATGACAATATTCACATTGGTCTCATATCCGAGAATATTTCAACATCCATAGCCTTCGAACCTAATTGGCTTACTAATATCACTTTCAATAATGAAAGTGGAGGTGCACTTTCTGATCATCTTGTAAGATTTAAAGACATTGAAAATGGATGGTTATTATCCTTTATGACCGATTCTTCTGGCTCAATTTCAGAATATATTCCTGAAGGAGAATGGATGGTTATAATAGAAACCTTTGAGGCTGATGTTGGTATTTATCAAAGTCTAAGGGAATCAGTATCCATTTCTTCATCTTCGGCAGGCCTTAATTCATCTATGAATACTGCAGAGGTTGCCATGGTAAATATTATTTTGTTAGATGATAATTCACCTTTATCTGATGTCCAAATTAATCTCATAAGTACCGAAAGAGGTATCGTAGATTCTCCATATTCAAATGATTTAGGAATAATTGATTTAAAAATAGAGCCAGGTTTATGGAATTTGGAATTGAATTATACTGACTCTGAAGGAGTTATGTGGATTATTGAAAGTATGCCAATTTCTGACTCAGGCCTTACAGCTGGAAATAATACAGAGGTATTGCTAAATGTGACTAAGTTAGTCACAGTAAAAGGAACAGTATTTTGGGATCTAAATGATAATCAACAACCCAATTTAGGAGAAGGTGTTTCCAATGTTACTGTAACATTAAATTCAACAACAGAAAATCATATTCTAACTACTGATGAAAATGGAGCATGGTCAACATATTTATTATACGGAGGAACATGGAATATCTCTACATATATTGAGGGTTTTAGTAATGAATCATCTACTATATCTCTAATATCAAATTCTAATTCAAAACATATACAGATTACTGCAGGGACAGTTCCTGTTTCTGGTAGTATATCTTATATTGATGAGGATCAATTCAATCAGATAAAAGACGATCTTACAATACTTTTAGTTCCAGCCGAAGGAATAATCAGAGATCGAGTAATTCCTAATTTAGTGTTGGATTCTAGTAGTTCATGGAATGGAGAGTGGAATGCTATGGTTGAACCCGGAGATTGGACTGTCTGGGCATTTGGTTCCTCATCCTCAGATGTTACATATCTTGTTTCAGTAGATTCCATTGATGTCGGTGTAGATGGCGGAACAATCGATTCTGAATTATCACTTGGTGGTAAATTATTACTCAATACTGAATGGCTGGATTATGATGGGATATCTCACCCACTTACTGATATTGAATCGCATAATATTGTTATAAAGCTACAGGAATCAGGTATAAGTTGGGATGAATCTTTGAATTCTGAAGGGCTACTAGAATTAATATTGCCAGTTGGAAGAATGGATGCTTCTAGTTCGTTTAACATAACTCAAGAAGAAAGAGATATGGATTATTATGGCGGTCAAGGAGCAACTATAAGGCCATCCCAAGACACTCCCGTGACTACTCTAGTAATTGATAGATTATCTAAACAAGATATTTCTGTATCGGATATTGGAGATGGTCATGCTCTTCTCTCTCTTAACAATACAAATTGTGCAAGTGATTGTGATTATGAAAATGTTGAATTTAGATTAAAAATAGATTATTTAGGTCATCAAGCATTCGATAGTTATTCGGTTACTGCTGTTGTTCCTGGTGCAGATGGCGATGAATGGGCAGTCGAATTCAAAAACTCTACTGGCTCATGGACTTCGTCTACTACAATTGATCTAGGATTACAAAATACACTTGTTTTGGATAACTTTGATGTTCGCGTAAACCCACCCAATGAATCAGTTGCTCATCACTTATCTAATGGTCACCAAATAAGAATCATCTTCACTACTGACCAAGGATATAGTCTAGAACATCCATTATTGGTGAATGTACCTCAAAATAATATGTTTAGTTCAATAGGATACGCTGAAGAAGTAATCGGTGTTGCTCCCGGTGCACCATCAATTATCAATTTTGATTTCATCAATGATGGAAATGGAGATGATGTATTCACATTTGACTTCTCTGTAGATTCCTCGGAAAATTGGAATATAGCAGGAATAAACTCTCAGCCAATTGCTCCATTTTCAGAAGGTCAAACCTCGGTTACAATTACTCCTCCAATTAATATGTCTGAAGATCCCTATAAACTAAGTCTTTCAGTAACCGACACTGCAGATAATTCCTATGGTCCATTTGATGTGATTATTCAAAAATCATCTCCAATACTATCTTTGTCCTCTTCATCAAAGATTCAACTATTGAGTGGTGATTCTGGGCCAATAGCTGGAGAAATTGCCACATATCTAGTCAAAGTAGAAAATGATGGACTTATCGATGCCGAGTCAGTAGAACTAAATGTGATTCTTTGTGAAGATATCTATTGTAATGAAAGAATAAATGTCAACGGTTCTGATATTCGCAATGTACCTGCAAATGGTGAAGCCACCTTCTATGTTGAAATGAATTTCAAAAATATTGAAGTAGGTAAATATTTCGTTCAAATATACTTCACAGATATACCTCGAATAGATTCCAGTGATCTTATGTCTTGTGTAGATTTGACTCCTGGTCAGACAGAATGTACCATGGAAGCCCAAACTCTAGCTCCTGGTACAGATACGGAACAACCTATTTTGGGTTATGCTGTTGGTATATTTTTAGTAATCATAATTTTATATATAATTAGTCGCTCCACCAGAAGACCGGGAGCACCATTCTAGAATCACCAGTGATTACGGATGCGTATGATTTATTATGACACAAAGTTTTGATAATTTAGAGCTTCTACCAGAGCCTGAAGATCCAGATATTCTGACTGCTATTGACAAGAATGCACCAGGATATCCGGGCCAGCTTTATGGGGTAAGCGATAAAGATGCAAAGATTTTACGTAGATTTTTTGTGCCTGTAAAACGCTTTATTTGGCCTTGGGGGGCGTTAGCGTTCACATTTTTTACTGCCTTTCTTATAGTTGGATGGCCATTTATTGATGCCTTCCTTTCTCCATATCTTCCAGATTCTGAATGGGCGTATGAAGATACAGGGATCAGAGAAATACAGAATATGGGCTATTTGGGAGAAGGCATAAGAGTCTGTATGGTCGATACAGGGATAGATCTTAATCACCCAGATTTAATGCATATTTCTTTATCTGGATTCAGAGATTTCTACTATAATGATCATTCTGATATTAGAGATATAGGGGATAATTTTCACGGGACTCTGATGTCTGGTATATTACTATCAAATGGAACATTCATTGGAGCGGCTCCAAAAATCTCTCTATCTGTTGCAATATCTCTAGGGCCTTCAGGAAAATCTGGTCAAGAAGATATGGTTTCACAGGCGATAAGATGGTGCAGAATTTCGCAAGATGCAGATATTATCAGCTTAAGTCTTGGAGCTAACCCAGGAATGGGAATGGATGATGAATCTGAGACAGTCATTGCAGTTCAAGAAGCATTAGATGCTGGTATCTTTGTAGTTGCTGCTGCAGGAAACACTGGACTAGATGAAGAAATAACAGATGTTTCCATACCTGCCAATATTGAGGGCGTTATTTCAGTAGCTGCAACAAATAAAAATGGTAATATTTGGAAAAATAGTGCAATCGGATCATCTATAGATTCATATACGGGAGAAGAAAGACTCTTCCCAAATCAAAAACCAGAAATTTCTGCCCCGGGTGTCAGACTGTATTCTACATATTCATCTAGTTCAGATTCTTCTCTTTATGCTTATTCTTCTGGTACTAGCGATTCAACGGTTTTGGTTACAGGTGCCTTAGCATTAATTTTGGAGAGATATTACGAAGATATTGCTGGAGAAGATGGTAAAATAGATTACTCAGAAATCAATCGAGTTAAGTTAGCATTGGCAAATTCAGCAATTTCTGATGATAAAAACATGCCTCATCATCCTCAAAAAGGATATGGTAAATTAAATGCTATTTCTTGGTCCGATGAAATTAAAATTGAGTTCGGTGTCGAGTAAATAATTTAAAACATAATATTCTCTGTAATATGACATTCTCACATTGCCATTACTCCTATCTTTAAATGAACACAACACTCCTCAAACATTATGAGGGAGCGCTTTAGAGTGAGTATTATGAGTAACAATGTAAGGTCAAGAAGTTCGTTTCTAGTTTTCTTAATGATTTCTAGCCTTCTAGTTTCATTTATCGGTCCAGTTTCTACAGTTTCTGCCTCAAACGAAACCTCTGTGGGGACAATTACCGGTACTGAAACATGGTCTGGGCTTCATCAATTAACTGGAGATGTTACAATTGCAACAGGTGCGCAATTAATCATCAATCCAGGCACAACTATCTCTGCATCCAATGGAACGCATATTGATGTAAGAGGGAGTATTTGCATAGGTGAAATCAGTTGCGGTGCTAGTTCTAATGCTAATCCAAGTCAAAAAATAACATTCCAATGGTCTAATCCAGTCAATGAAAGTGCTACAGGCGATTGTCTCGATCTAGAACAAAATGGACAAAAGATTACGGTTACAGACCCCTCTTGTTACGAGGGTATCCTTATCAGGAGTTCTATTGACTTGTCATTAACCGGCATCAGATACTTGGTAATGGATGGGGCTTATGGTGTCCCTCATTTTATTGATGCCGTAAATGAATGGAGATATGGAGCACTGGTTATTGACGGAGCTAGTCCTGTTATCACAAACATAGATTTCAATGATATCAACACTTCCAGTGTTTTAACAACCAGTCTCGCTCAACCTACATTTATCGATAGCTCATTTTCCGTAGGTAATGATGATGAAAGTGGAGTTGGTGGTTCTGCAATGCAAATTTATGCATCTGGATCTTCAGTAGCACCATTTACATTAGATAATCCATATTTCAAAGATGGAACAGAAAGAGGTTGTGAACAAAACGCGGGCGGACGTTCTGCAATGTGGATACAGGATTCTTTTGTTGATATCGATAATGCTGATATTCAATTCGGAGACTATGGATTATCAATTCGAAACTCAGCCGGGGAAATATCAAATTCAGTAATTTCAGTTACTTGCACAGGCGTAGGGATTCAAGGTAAAAGAACTGTAAGTTCCAACTCTTTTCCATTTGACGTACTCAACAATGAGATTACAACTGATCAAGGAGGACCAATAGTAGTTACTTCCCAAGGCTTAACAAATATAATTTCAAATGAAATTTCAGGATCTAGTCAGGGTTCGGGAATAGTTGTAGTTGCCAGTCAGGCAGAAATACACAATAATGAAATCGGCCCAATTGGAGGTTGGAATGGAATATGGTTACGAAGTACATTTGATGTAGTTGTCGAGAATAACAGTATTGCAGAAACTAATGCTGAACCAATTGTTGCAGGTAGTTATTACTATTCGGATACAGCCATATCACGTTTATACCTTGCAAATAATGAAATTTCAACGGATGGTACTGGAACGTGTTCAAGCAATAAGTGGTGGGGCGGTGAATTTGCATGTCCTGCTGTAATGATATTCAGAACAGGAACAACTATTCATGATAATGATATTTCAGCCGGTGCTGCAAATGGAATTATGGCTATTGGGTCATTGTTAGATGTACAAAGAAATACGTTCGATGGGGCATCAACAGGTGCGGTAATAAAGAATTATGATGATGGCGCTTTAGGAAGTCAACAGTATGGTTCTCTGGCATTTTTTGCTGAAAATACATGGTTAAATGTTGAAAAGACTTACAATATTACGAAGAGTTCTGTAACTGTTCAATCTGAGTCAATACCTAGTGCGCCTTCCGGTGAGCATCCGGTTCGTCTCTCTTGGCCGGATCAAGAAGCATGGTCATACAATAATTTTCAAACATCAATAGTCCCTCCTCCAATAAAAAATTGTCCTGCTTGTGATGAGATATTACCCAGAAACTTTCCTTTGGCAATTAGTATGGACAATAATTCTACTGTATTTACGTTTTCTAATCTGACTAATCTAGATACCGATAATATCTTTATTGAAACTCAACCAACACACTATGCAGTTCAAGTCAGCCGTGCAGAATTAGTACGATTACAAGCACTTATCAACGGTCTAAAGGTATCTGAAGCTTTGGTTTTGATAGAAGATGCACTAGGAAATGATTTGTATTCTCTAATTACCGATGAAAATGGATATACTCCCTGGTTTTCTTTACCTTCCAATTTCCATCTTGACTTCAGAGGACTGGGTGGCGGAGATAATCCGGATGGCTTCGCTGATGATGAATACGAAGACTCATGTTTCGATGGCATAGATAATGATGGTGATTTGACTCTAGACATGGATGATTCTGATTGTGACTACTCACAGGGAACTAGGGAACTTTCACGTTACTTCTATACAATATACAAATTTGATGCAGGTTATAAAACCGGAGAATTTACACTCGATGAATCAACATATCAAGACTCTATAGAATTAGAAAATATCGCACCGACCGTTTCAATAACTCAAGATGATTATCATTCCTACAGAAATATCGTAAATATAACTGGAAGTGCGCATGATGGTATCTTATCCAACGCATATGCAACTGATGAACTCGCACAGTGGAGTCAGAGAGGTTATGTACACAGTGTAGAAGTCAAGAATCCATTTACAAGTTCATGGGAAACTGCTTCTCTTGCAGTAGATGATAGCGGCGCTGATCCTGCTAAAGTAACAAGGTTTAATCATCCATTCAAAGATTGGTATTATGAACTTGATATGTCAGATAAACAAGAAGGCAATTATCTGTTTGAATTCCGTGCCTTCGATGGTACTGATTACAGTCCAGTTGTTTCTAAATTAATTAAGTTAAACACCGAAGCACCAACTATCTTAGTAACCAATCCTAGTTCACTTTCCACACATTCTGATGGTACAATTCATTTCGAAGGTTATGCATCTGATTCATACGGTTGTGATATTGGAGAATGTAACAAAGATATTGATAAAATCTATCTCTTGATTGAAGGGCCATCCATTGGCGATATAGATGGTGATGGGGAAGACGACTCATTTAGGATGCCAGTCCCAGTAGATGCAAGCGAAATGGGCGAAGATGGTTATTGGAATTGGACATGGGATTTTAATTCACGACCACGTGAATCTGCAGAATACACTGTAACAATCTGGGCTTCGGACTCTGACTTTTGCATTGGGGTGATAGATGTATGTCAAGCATATACATTGTCACTAATTGTTGATAATACTAACTTAGCACCAATTATTAATATTAATCAACCTGTAAATGGTATGCGTTTATCAGTTTCAGATTCAAATCTTGTTAGTGGTGTTGCTAGAGACTTCGATGGAGATATTTCTAGAGTGGAAATAGAAGTAAAAGATATTGAACGAGATTTTATGATAGTTGCAGAAAAAACTATTATCGACTTCTCTGAAAATGGTGAATGGAATTGGACATGGGATACAACTAACTTGTTAAGACATGACTCATCATATTTGTTGAGGTTTAGATCATATGATGGTTACGATTACAGCACATGGACTTCAATAGAGATTATCGCTGATAATCCTCCAGGTAAAGATAATACCCAGCCAATATTTAGTGCTGATGGCTGGATAGAAAATATTGTTTTGTATTGTGATACCATATCTAAAGCATCAAACAGATGTACTACTGGGGAAATTAATTTATTTGATTATTTTAGTGATTTAGAAGATAATATTGAATATATTTCTGTATTCAATAACGATGATTTACCCTATGATGATAATTATGGAATAGTTGTTAAGGTTTCTAATTCCGGAATCGCAACTTACAATCCGACTGATATGAATTATTATGATACTGATATATCAACTTGGTCACTTCCCAATGTAATATTCGAAGCCACTGATTCTTTGGGGTCTAAGATAAACTCTAATCCAGTTTCTTTTGAAGTAAAGCCTATCCAGTTTGTAATCTCAGAACCTGATAGTAATTCAGTTGATGATGAAGGAGTTGTAGTTTATTCTGGAGTTGGATTACCTGGTCAAAAGGTATCCGTGATAATTAATGGTAATCAGATAAATAGTACAATTGTTTCTTCTAATTCAACATGGGAATTGGGAGTCCCCGGTTCTAGAATCTCTGGTTCTTCAGTCACTCCTTCGTTTGTGATGGGGGGACAAGATCCTGTTATTGTTGAAACAATCTACAAAGGCACTCAAGAAGAGAGTGGTTTCCCAACCGGGATTGTCATTGGTTTGGTCATAGTAATATTATTAATTAGTGCTTTTGGATATTTCTTTGTAGAGTTAGAAACAGATGAACAACCAAAAACGGATATTGAAGTGAATAAAAATTTCGGCCTTGAAAACCAAGTAGAAACAGATTCAAATAAACTTGAGAAACATGAAGATCACCCAGGATGGTTATGGGATCCAGAAAAAGAAGAATGGATACCAGACCCAGATCATTCTTGGTAATTGCATTACAAAATTTTTTGGTTAAATATGTTGTCAATTTAAAAAATGCATGAATCTTTTCTCACCAACATTATTGAATGATGATTCGGGTTGACCGGCTATGCCAAGCGTGCCTACAACCCGCCCTGGAGTTCAAGAAAGGATTTTTCTTCATCTAAGGGACTTTGTAGATCATTCAGGAAAGGTAGAAGTGCCATTTGCATTATCTCAAATGGGTATTGCTAATGCTGTTGCAATAGCTAGATCAAATGTTCCGAGAGCCATAGCAGGTATGAAAGATAATGGCCAATTAATAGAGAGACAAGCACATGTCGCTGGTGTATCAAGAAAAAGAAAGGCGTATTTTTTAACTTCAGAGGGTGCTAAAATCGCTGATGAAATTTGGGCCAAAGTTTCCCAACAGACTGTTAGGTTAATTCTTCCAGATGGGCGCTCTGAAGATGTCGCTTTGTCGGATGCTGTAGAAATGTCAGATTTACCCCTGCGTCATGTTGACATATTGAGATATATGGATGAGAATGGTTCAGTGGACCTCTCTTCTCTATCTCCTGATTTAATTGAGAGAGATTTATCAAAGCATATTGAAAAACAACTTGTTTCTTATCTCAATGATATTCCAAGAACTAGGAGATTCTTCGGTCGAGAGAAAGAACTTGATAATATGGTGGCCCTTCTAGAATCCAAATCAAACTCAATCTTAGTTCCTGGTATTGCAGGAATAGGAAAAACTGCTTTAGCAGCTAAATTATTAGAAAAATTTACCCACAGGAGAAATTTATTATATCACCGATGTCAAGATTGGGAAGGTTCTCGTTCATTCCTTGAAGCCTGTGCGGAATGGCTATCGGCAATAGGTGATAACAATCTTTCAGATTATATTGCTTCAACTCCAGTTCCACAATCTTCTATCGCTGTCAATTTAATTTCTCAAGGTCTTATGGATTCTCCTGCTTTGATAGTAATAGACGACTTACATAAAGTAGGAGATGAGTCTTTGATTTCTCTTCTAAGGGGATTGACTCTCAGAATATCTAATCTAAAAGAAGTTGGATTGGTGATGTTTTCAAGATCATTTAGGATGGTTGTACCAGAATCTGATTCAAGTGGTCAAATTGTTACTTTAGTTATACCTCTTGAAGGTCTCGATGAAGACTCAAGTAAACAAATATTGACTACTATGCCAAATCTTGAAAACCAACAATTTATGCATATTTTTACACTTTCGAGGGGACATCCTCTTATTCTCGAGCTAATTAATAGAGGTAATGTTGGTGAAAAATTTCATTCAACATTAGAAGCCTTTGTAGATCAAGAAATTTTTAGTCGACTTTCAGGCTCTGAAAAAAGGTTATTGGGTGCAATAGCAGTATTCCGCGAACCAATCATTCTTGAAGCAATTAATTCTATTGAAAGTGAAACAGATATGTTAGATGAATTAGTTGAAAAAGGCCTTGCTAGACAATCCGATGCAGAATCTTACGATGTTCACGATCTCGTTCGTGAATTTCTTGTAAGATCTATGGAAGAATCATTACGTCACGAATTACATTCCAATGCTGTTGAATGGTATAGGAATAAATATGAAAGTGCCGCTGATAGAATTGAATACATTCACCATTTACATTTCTCAGAGAATAATGAAGAATTGTCAAAGGTTTTGATTTCTGAAGGGCATGATTTAGTTAAAGCTGGCCATACTGAATTATATTCAATATTAAAATCATTAGAATCAGAAGATTTTGAAAACAATAGTTGGGGATTGATAAGGGAATTAAGAGGTAATATTCTTTCAATTCAGGGTCACTGGGACGAAGCGGAAATAGAATATGATGCTGCAATGAAAAGTATCGGTAAAAATAAGATGATTTCAGAATTATCTCGCCTTCTTTCGGC
>TARA_B100001113_G_scaffold41674_1_pt1 | contig 22256 bp, 17 predicted proteins | sample TARA_B100001113 | Tara Oceans TARA_B100001113 (sample SAMEA2622402) | marine metagenome | biome: marine biome (ENVO:00000447); feature: deep chlorophyll maximum layer (ENVO:xxxxxxxx); material: "saline water (ENVO:00002010), including plankton (ENVO:xxxxxxxx)" | depth 50 m | reverse complement strand
ATAAATCAGTAGCGTGGCATATGAGTTTGCCACCTGGTGTGTTTAATGATGTAGTTGAAGCAATAGGAAATACTCCTTTAATAAGGCTCAATAAAGTTACTTCCCATCTGAAAAAATCTGAAATTTGGGTTAAGTTAGAAAGATGTAGTCCAGGAGGTTCGATAAAGGATAGGATAGGCTTACAAATGGTTTTACAGGCTGAAAAGGAAGGTTTATTGAAACCGGGTGGAACTATAATTGAAGCCACTAGTGGGAATACAGGTATTGGTCTCGCTATGGTAGCTGCACAAAGAGGATATAATTGTATATTTACAATGCCTGATAAAATGGCACAAGAAAAAATAGATCTGTTACGTGCTATCGGTGCTGAAGTACATATTTGTCCCACTGCTGTTGATAAAGAAGATCCTAGGTCCTACTATGAAGTCGCTGCTAAACTGGCAAAAGAGATAGAAAATTCCTGGTATCCAGATCAATATTCTAATTTGGCAAATCCTTTAGCACATATGAATAGTACAGGACCCGAAATATGGAGACAGACTGAAGGGGAATTAACACACTTCGTTGCGACTATGGGAACTGGGGGGACGATTTCAGGTTGTGGAAATTCTCTGATAATACAAGCAAAAAAAGATGGTAAATCTCCTCCAAAAATCGTAGGTGTTGATGCTAAAGGATCAATATTGAAAGAATATTTTGAAAGTGGTACAATAGGAACCCCTCATACATACAAAGTAGAAGGTTTTGGAGAAGATTTCATTCCTCCTGCTACAAACTTTGATGTGATTGATGAAATAAGAATGGTGAATGATGAGGATTGTTTTAAAATGTGCAGAAGATTGGCTAAAATGGAAGGTTTATTTTGCGGAGGTTCATGTGGAGGAGCATTGAAAATTGCCTTAGATTTGGCTGAAGAATATGATTATTCAGATAAGAAAGCTAAGATAGTAGTCATTTTACCGGATTCTGGAAATCCTTATTTATCAAAACTATATAACGATAATTGGCTCAAAAATAATGGTTTTGACATATCAACATGGGGTGAATAGATGAAGAAAATTGGAGATTCAACTAGATCAGTGCATGTTTCTGCTGAACCTGACAAATATACTGGCTCAGTACAGATGCCTATTTATCAAACGTCAACATATGTTCAAGAAGATTTTGCAATACACAAGGGATATGAATATGCTCGTACACACAACCCGACAAGAGCTTTAGTAGAGGCTGCTATTGCAGAATTAGAATCTCCTGATGTGCAGGCGTATGGCACTGCTTTTGCATCTGGTATGGCAGCAATCACCACCATAACTCAAATACTGGAATCGGGTAATCATATTATAGCTGCTTCCGATCTATATGGAGGTACAGCACGTTTATTCGATCAGGTATTGAGTAAATTTGGCATTGAAACTACATATAGTAACTTAAATGATGGAGACTTGGAAAAATGTGCTACAGAAAATACAAAAATGCTGTGGTTAGAAAGTCCAACAAATCCATTGTTAGAAATTCATGATATAGAAAAATTATCAAATATTGCACACAAAAATGGATGGATTGTAGTAGTTGATAATACCTTTGCAAGCCCCATCTTACAACGGCCATTGGAACACGGAGCAGATATTGTTGTACATTCAACAACAAAATATATTGCAGGTCATAGTGATTTGATAGGAGGTTGTGTTATAACTAGAGATGTGGATATAGATAAACAGTTAAAATTTCTTCAAAATGCATTAGGAGCAGTTCCTTCACCAATGGATTGTTTTCTTACTCTAAGAAGCATTAGAACATTAGCAATTCGAATAGAAAGGCATTGTGATAATGCTGAAAAGCTTGTCCAAAAACTTTCTCAACATCCAAAAATAACAAGACTTTTATATCCCGGTCTGAAGACTCATAATGGCCATGAAATTGCAAAAAAACAAATGCAAAGATATGGGGGTATGATATCAATTGAAGTTATTGGAGGAGAACAGGGGGCTAGGAAATTTGCTAGCGCATCAAAACTTTTTACTACCGCTGAGAGTCTTGGGGGAGTAGAGAGTTTGATTAACCATCCTTGGAGCATGACACATGCGGCCATACCGAAAAAACGTAGAGAATCTATAGGAATTACTCCCGGGTTAGTACGTTTGTCGGTTGGGATAGAAGATTTTGAAGACTTATGGGACGATATTGTTAATGCTTTAGAATTTATCTAATTATTAAAAAAAATATCAATTTTTTTGGTCAATTGGAGACATATGGCTACAGTATGGCCAATAAATATGGCAAAAATAACCGTTCCTAGACCAACAGTCCCACCAAGATAATACCCTAATAATAATACACTTATCTCGATACTGGCTCTAACCTTAGCTACTGGAATATTAGTAATTCTTTGAATACCAGTCATCCAGCCATCTCTTGGACCTGGCCCCAAATTCGCAGTCAAATACAAACCACTTCCAATACCGACAAATATTGTTCCGATTAATACTTGGATAATTTGTAAAACATAAACTTCTGGTTTTGGAAGATGTGGGAGCATTACATCTATTGCTAACGCAATTAATATGGCATTCAAAATTGTACCCAATCCTGGTCTTTCTTTAATTGGAATCCACAACAAAAGAACAAAAGCGCTTACAAGAAATGTGGTTTGTCCTAATGTCCAATTTATTTGTTCTGCAATACCTTGAGCCAATACAGTCCAGGGTGCTACCCCAAGTCCTGCAGCAACAATAATTGCATCTCCGGTTCCAAAAATCCATAAACCGATAATTAAGATAGTTATTGTACTAAATTTTGGTTTCAACGACATTGGATCTGAAGAACTCCAATTGGTAGATGGAACTTTTTTTGCTGGTTTGAAGAGGTTGTTCCAGTTCATTGTATGGCCGTGAAGGTATTATTCTTCAATCCATCTTGCATAATCAGCAGTTGTTCCTACTTTCCAAGAAATTATTTGTGGAATTTCATATGGATGTTTGTCTTTTATTAATTTGATTAAATTATCTTTATTATTATTTGTGACTTTCATTTGGATTTTCCATTCTTTAGAATTATGAATATTATTTTCCCATTCATAAATAGAAGTTATCATACTTCTTTGTATGCATTTGGTTAATCCTGCGTCAACAAAATATGTTGACCATGCACCAATTATTGGTTCAATCATGTCGCCTGGGAGTGTTGTTTGTACTAGCCATATAGTTTCATCCATGTTAGTCTGAAGGGGTGCTAACGAATCAAGTCAATGGTAGACTTTGAATGGATGTGCCTCATCCGAAGAGTGAGGAGATGGCATGGAGGACTGGACTAAACCGATTAATGTTGGGACAATTCCTGAAAATAATAGTCATTTTGACGTAATAGTTGTTGGAGGAGGGCCGGGCGGTTCTGCTGCAGCCTCATATAACGCAATGAAGGGTCGAAAAGTACTTCTTTTAGAGAGAGAAGTATGGCCTAGAGATAAAATATGTGGTGACGCCGTAGGTGGTAAATCATTACGTCATGTAAAAGAGTTGGGAGTTAAAGTAATGATAGAAAAAACGCCTCATTTCCGAGTAGATTCTATAATTATGAGTTCTTCTAATGGAAAAAACGTAAAAATTGATTTACCCAAAGAAGCATTTGAAAAATTAGAGGCGGGTTACTCTTTGCCTAGAGTTCAATTTGACTATATGATGTTCAAAAGGGCTACTGAGATAGTTCTAGAAAATGGAGGGAGTATTATTCAAGGCTTTTCGGTGAAAGATATCAAAATCAATGAAGACGAAGATGTGAAAAGAATAGTTGGTATAAGTGGTAAAACTAGCGAAGGGGAAGAGTTGGATTTTACATCTTTGGTCACTATTGGTGCAGGAGGATATAATTGTCCAGTGGCAAAAACGATTACAGAAGACATACATAACGAGCCAATGAGAGATATAGAGCATTATTGTGGAGCATACAGAGAATATTGGACAAATGTAAAGGGATGTGAGGGAGATTCTGGATCAATAGAAATACATTTTATAGATGAAGTTAATCCAGGTTATTTTTGGATTTTCCCTGTAAATGATGGTACTGTTAATGTAGGCATAGGAATGGTTATTTCAGAACAACGAAAACAGCATGGGATAAAGAAGTCATTGAGAAAGATGCAGAAAAATGTTATAGAAAATCATCCAATTTTCAAAGAGCGATTTCTTGGTGCTACCTTGGTTAAAGGCACTGAAAAGGGGTGGCAATTGCCATTTGGCTCACCGAGAAAGAATGCGCCTTCTCATCAACCAAGAAGAAGTGCGATGGCTGGAGCGATGTGTGTCGGAGATGCTGCTAGTTTAGTCGATCCTTTTAGTGGAGAAGGAATAGGGAACGCTCTCGTTTCAGCTAAAATGACTGCTGATATCTTTGATCCTTCTGTTCATTCTTCTGGCTTTAGTGAAGAGTCTGCTGAAATTTATATGAAGGAATTGTGGGAGACATTAGGCCCTGAATTAACTAATTCTTACTCCCTTCAAAAGGTGGTTAAGAAAAAATGGTTGATGAATTGGTTCATGAAAAAGGCATCAAAGAAAGAAGCCATAAGAGAAATGATGACTGAAATGATTGCAGGGAAAGAAGCCTCTGGTGGAGTATATAGCAAGTGGTTTGTAGCAAAGTCACTATTGTTACCTTGAGGTGAATATTTGTTTTCAAAAATAGACAATGCACTTGAAGGAATAGAATGTGTATTTCTGGATTTAGATGGAACGATATATCTTGGAGGAGAGTTAATCCCAGGAGCTATAGATTTCTTAAATAGATTAAAAACGAAAGATATACGTTTTTTTTTCTTATCAAATAATTCAAGTAAATCTGTTGACCAATATTTAATAAAACTAAATGAAATGAATATTCCTGCTAAAGTTAATGATATCATACTATCTACACATGATTTGATAACCTGGCTAAAAAAGAATGAAATTTCTGAAACATACTTAGTTGGAACTCAAGGAATGCAAGGAATGCTAGAGTCAGCAAATATTCAGACGCGATCAGAGAATCCAGAATATGTAGTACTTGGTTATGATACAGAAATAAATTATGAAAAATTAACCATAGCATCTTCTCATCTCCATCGTGGAGTAAAATTAGTTGCTAGTCATCCAGACATAGTGTGTCCATCTCCCTTTGGTGGACTACCCGATAATGGGGCTTTCATGGCTTTATTTGAAGCTACAACAGGCGTAATACCTACTCATATTTGTGGAAAACCTAACCCCGGAATGATTCTGAATAAAATAGAAGAATTGGGGCTTAAACCAGAAAAATGCGCAATGATAGGGGATCGTCTTTATACTGATATAGAAATGGCCAAAAGAGCTAATGTAAATGGTATTTTAGTTCTTTCAGGTGAAGCAAATATGCAAGATATTGAAGTATCTTCACAGGTACCTGATTTAGTTGTGAATTCTGTGAATGATTTGGCCAGATAGTGTGATATTACTTACCTTGTTGGATAATTATGGGTTGCATTCAATAACTTCGAATGTTACTGAATATCATGGAAAGGGATTGGCGAGTTCGGGACATTTCAAATTGCGATTTGGAGTTGTTGCCAGAGGTTTTTTCCTGGCCAAAATTATGTTCTCAATCAGAAGCTGTAGAAAGATTAGCATATATGGGAACATTGGAAGACTCTACAGTAAAAGATACATTGTGTAAAACTCCTAGAGGTGTGCATGCGCTTCCACTCCCATTGAGGGTTGAAAATATTGAAAGTAGTGCATTAAAATTACCATGGTGGCCAAATTTGGATGCTCCTAACTCACTTTTGCCTGGGTTGTTCGAAACCGGCCATATATTTCAAATGATAAATATTAACCCAAATGATTGTGTATTATTGATTGGCCCGAGAGGGAACTGGTGGACAGAAATTATATTACATCTTGGTGCAAGTAAAATAATGATTTTAGAAACAGATAATAGTCGAAGGGAAGTTCTGCAAAATAGATGGGAAGATCTGCGATTGGATATTGTTGCTAAAGCATTAAATTGTGAAATTGAATGGTGTGGTTTAGAGTATATTAACGAAGAAAGTGATAGTATATGGGACAAAATAATTGTTACAGGAGGGTTGAATACTATGCCCGCGAATTTACTAAAAAGAATTGATATTAATGGTGAAATATGGGCGCCGATTAAAAATAATAATTCGATGATTTTACAAAAAATAACAAAAGAAATATTTGGAGAGATTAAATCTCAACATATTACGCTATGGGATGTTGATATGTTTGAAAGATATACTGAAAATATCCTCTGTGGAAGTATTTTGTTCGAGGAAAATTTAGTTAAAGAAAATTTGGAAGAAAGTCCAGATTCAATTAGAGATGCTTGGTTTTATGCTAATGAAAACCCGACTAGAGATAGGCTTGGCCCTGAATCATTATTAGAGATTATTCAAGAAGTGTGGGACTCAAAGGATATACTAATTGAAAAAGATAATATGTCTGTGAAGGATTCTATAGCCAAAGATCTGTTTAAGATGGGGCATGTTTTACAAAAAATTGGAATTTTTAGAATCGCTGCAGAGCATCATGGGACTTCTTATCTACTTTCTCCTTCTGCTGAATCTGCGTGTTATTTAGGAATGACTTATTCTGTAGATAATGAAGACTCATTGGCTTGGCAAAGGAAAGCAATTGAAACAAATCCACATTTTGGTGAAGCATGGAATGAAATTGGAGAGATATTGATGAAAAGGGACGAGATGCAAAATGCAATAAATTGGTTTAGAGAGGCTATAGCATCAAAAAATTACTCAAAAAGAGGAGTGGCATGGATTAATTTAACAAGAGCTCAAATGGAATTGGACCAAGATGTTTCTGCATTCTTCTCTGCTCAAAAGGCATCTGAGTTATTTCCCGAGGATAAGGAAATAAAAGAGTTATTATTCTACTTAAGTGAAGATTTGGTTTAGGGCAAAACTCAATCAATGAGTATGCTTCGGAGATATATGACGGAAGATCTCGTGGTTGTTACTGGAGCAAGTGGATACATAGGAAGCCATATTGTCGCAAACCTCTTATCTAAGGGCAGAAATGTTAGAGCCACTGTTAGAGATACTACGGATCCTGAAAGAACAGTCCATCTGAGTAGCTTACCAATAGGTAAAAACGGTTCATTAGAAATTGTTGAAATGAATTTACTGGATGAGAATAGTGTAAATATGGCAATTTCTGGTTGTAAAGATGTAATACATACTGCAGCGGCAGTTATTATTAAATCAAAAAATCCTCAGAAAGATATAGTAGATCCTAGTGTTATTGGGACTAGGAATGTATTACTAGCAATAGAAAAGAATGGAGAGGTTAAAAATTTTATACACACATCTTCAACTGCAGCAATTAGGCCTAAAAAGTGGGAAAATGGAATAGTTTTGACAACTGAGACGTTTGCAAAAGATGCAACATTGGATACAAACCCATATGGTCTAGCAAAATATAGTGCAGAAATGATGGTAAGAAAATGGCATAAAAATTTAAAATCTGGCCCAAGAATGTTAACTATTCACCCTTGTATGGTATTTGGCCCCCCAATGTCAAGGAGACATTTACATGGATCTTTGGCCATATTGATGATGTTAATTAAAAGAAAGCTGCCTATTTTATTGCCTATGCAAGTAAGTATTGTAGATGTTAGAGATGTTGCTGAAGTTCATGTAAAGGCATTGTCTATGGGAGTAAATGGAGGACGTTATTTGGTTGTTGCTGGCGAGATGATGTGGGATGAAATGTCTAAATTGCTAAAGAAGGAGTTTCCTAAAAGAAAATGGGCGACCAAGGTATTACCTTATCGTTTGGCATTCTTGGTAGCAGCTTTGCATCCTAAAGTAACATTGGAATGGGCAAAAACGCATCTAAAAAATAAGCTTTATTGGGATTCAAGACCTGCGGCTAAAGATTTTCAAATTTCTTGGAGAAATCCAGAAATTACCATTCTAGAGACGATCCCCAATATAATTGAAAATGAATGGGATAAATAAACGTGAACTAGTGCTATTTTTTAATGGGTAGTCGTTGAGTTGTATTATGCGCAGTTGTGCTTTGATGATGGTTAGTGTAATTTTATGCTCTTCCTTAACGGGATGTTTTGCATCTGAATCTCCTGTCGATATTATGGAAGATAGTACATTTATCTTTCCAGAGGGAGAAATACCAATAACAACATGGTATCATTTTGCTGGAAGCGTAGAATACCCTTATGCCATAGATGCAACAAATCCTTCAGAAGTAAATAATGCCAATGTAACAGTTAATTTAAGTGGCTTGAATATTCCATATTATACGAGTGGGACTTATTACGGAACCGGTTGGGATACTTTCGAGCCGACAATAGGAATTACTTCATCTGGTGCAATCTTTTTCACGAATTACAACGGCCTTGGTGATGGTACACATATAATTAGATCCAGAGATCAGGGACAAACTTGGGAAGATGTCGGGCCATTTAATCAAATTGATGATGATTCAGGGCAAACCCCTAACTCAAATGATCCTTACCTTTATGTAGATAAATTTAATGATAAGTTAGTCAAGTTTGATATGCACGCTTTGACATCTATGTTTGTAGAGTATTCAGAAGACGAGGGAGAAACGTGGAGTGTTCCTTTTCCTGTTGAAGGATATTATGCACCACAGGATCATCAAAGTATTGCTTCTGTTCCTCATGAAAATGCAGTCTTAGGAGGTGTTGTGTATGTTTATTGCATAAATACCGGATCTCCTGCATTGGGCGCTCAATGCTCCAGATCATTAGATGGAGGGCATACTTGGGATTTACAACAAATAGGCTACCCTACTGAGAGTTTTGGAAATCAGTGTTCTGGTTTGCATGGCCATTTAGCGGGCGGTTCCGATGGTTCCATTTATCGGGGGAATCCTTCCTGCGAAGGGCCGGCAGTATACGCGTCCCATGATGGGGGCTATACATGGAGTGAAAATACAATTACTACTGAAGTAGGCATGCAACAAGGATGGCATTCACATGAAGTTGCAGTTGCTGTTGATGAAGGAGGGAACGTTCATGCAACATGGATATCTACAGACATGATGCCATGGTATGCATACTCTAGAGATAAGGGAGAAACGTGGAGCAGTCCAATGATGGTAGCAGCACCTGTAGTTAATGAAAGTGGTTTTCCAACTATTTTTGCAGGAGATTCGGGGAGAATAGTAATAGGCTATATCGGAGAATCTCATGATTGGAATGAATCAACAGGAGGCGGTTGGTCTGGTTATATGGCAATTATGACCGATGCCTTTACTGACTCTCCCTTAATTACCAGTGTAGCTGTTAATTTACCCACTGATCCACTAGATATTTTACCTGATTGTGGTAACATTAGATGTGGTGGCTTTGGAGATTTCATAGATGTAGAAATTGATGATGATGGACGTCCGTGGATCGCTTTAGCACATAACGCAGCTGGGAATGAAGAAGCAATAATTGGGACTATAATGACTGGTCCTGCGCTGTATGGAGAGATTTTACAACTTCCATTTCTCCCAGAAGGCGGTAACTCTACTCTAAAAATGTAACAGAACATTCAACAGTTCATATGATGTATAAAAAGGGTTGCCGTTAGAATATGAGAGTTGCTGCAAGTGTAATCGTAATTTTATTTATTTCATCAACAATTACAGGTTGTTTAGGTAGTGAAACAGCCAAAAATACGATAGAGACATCTATTTTAGATGATATTTGTCCTGATGGGGTGGCAAATAATACATGGTACCATTTCCCTAATTCTACAAACATACTTACAGTAGATGATTCAGAACTTTCCTCCATCCTAATAGGTGAAAACATTCCAATTTGTGCAAAGGGGACATATTACGGAATTGGTGTATCTACATTTGAGCCTACAATAGGAATAACTTCTGCGGATAATCTTTTCATGACTAGTTGGGGCAATGGACCAGGCGGTTCGACAGCTATAATTAGGTGTTCAAATATGATTGAAATGGTGGATTTGGAGTACACTTGTGAAAATACATATCAAGGTTCTGTTTCTAATAGTAATGATCCTTACGTTTACGTAGATCCTTGGACTGATAGAGTAATGAAATTTGACATGCATGCTCTCGCAGGAATGACTGTTGAGTGGTCAGACGATGAAGGTGAAACTTGGGGACCTCTAGGATTAGCATCATTTGCTACAGGATATTCTGTACAAGACCATCAAACAATTGCTTCATCTCCCTATAATGCCCTTTTGCATGAAACTACGTGGGTATTCTGTGTCAATGGTAATTGGGTTTCACCACTCTGTTCTACAAGTAATGATGGAGGTTTAACTTGGGGACCAGAAGTTCCTGGTGCTCCAGCTAATTGTAACAGCGGGGGATTAACAGGACATATGGTTGGATCTAATAATGGTAATTTCTATCGAGGAAACCCGGGTTGTGATGGAGAAGGTTATTCCATATATCGTAGCACAGATGGAGGGTTGACATGGACGGAACATCGATTACCTACTGAAAATACAGGTACTGCTACAACATGGAATTTTGAAGAAGCTCAAGTATACCCTGATGAATCTGATAATTTACACGCAATGTGGATGGGTATAGATAATATGCCATATTATTCTTATTCATTTGATACTGGAGATTCTTGGAGCGACCCAATAATGATTGCTCCTCCGATTGGATTGAATGGGACGGGGTTCCCCGCCGTTGCAGCAGGAGATTCTGGTAGAGTTGCCTTTGCATATCTTGGTGATTCTGGAGGAAATACGTGGAATGGGTATATCTCGGTAATGACTGATGCTTTTTCTGATGTTCCACTTATTACAACTGTACAAGTGAATAATTTTGGAGATCCGCTTGATACTGAAATTGACTGTGGATACATTAGATGTGGAGGGTTTGGAGATTTCATAGATATTCTCGTCGATCAATATGGGAGGCCTTGGTTTGGCCTTTCTCACAATATTGTAGATCAAGGAATATATGGGACAATGATGATAGGTCCGAGTTTAAGAGATTCAACAGTTCCATTAAATCCACTCCCAGAGGGCGGTTTTTCTACATTATAATGCTATTTTGGGATAAAATATCTATTGCATGAAATAAAAATCCAACTGAGAATAGAATCATGGCGAAACCACAAATAGATAAGCTTATTTTATAATATGAGTGAGTATTTTGCCCCCTAGTTCTATCCAAAAAATATGCAATCATAATATTAACAACCGTATGTGCAACCAAAAAAGATATTGCATAACCAATTGGTGCTAATGGCTCCTTAATTGCTGCTTGAGCCATTAATGGTCCACCGATTAGAAACCAAAATATATACACATTAGGGTTTAATAAATTAGTTAGAATACCTCTTTTGAAAGAAGTATTGTAATCATAGTTATCGTTTTGTATTTTTGGAGGATCGATTGAAAAACATTCAACCCCCATTTTCATCAAAAAGAAAGAGCCAAGTGTAGAAATTACTGCTAATACTATAGGATTTGATGCAAACCAATTAGCTGCAATGAGGCTGACAATTATCAACGGTCCATCGGTAAATATAGGTGCTGCTGCTGTTCTTGCACCTGCTCTAATCCCTCCAGAAAGGGTCTCACGAATTACCATTGTCAATAATGGCCCGGGCTTTATACCTTCTAGGATGCCCAGTGAAACACCTGCAATGATTAGTCCGATGATTACGTCTAATTCCAATTCAATCCCTTAAGATGATTTTTCCCAATAATCTCACTATTTCAAAATAAAGCCACGCTAATGATACAAGTAAGCCAAAGGCTGCTCTCCATTCAAGTTGTTTTGGAGCGCCTCGCAAGACTCCTCTTTCAATAAAATCAAAATCTGCCACCAAAGTTAATGTTGCTATTCCAACTACAAAAAATGAAAAGGCTATTCCAAGAGGTGTTGAATCATGTATTATAGGTACTTCAAAACCTACAAAGAAACCAATAAGCGAGATTACGTATAAAATCATTATTGCAAATACTGCTGAGGTGACTGCAATTTGCATATTTTTATCCCAGTGAATTAGACCTAATCTGTATATTGTTATCATAACACCAAGAATTAGGAATGTTATTAATGCGGCCAATAAACCTAATCCTGGAATACCCGTCATATTTTCCCATTGCCATGTAAATCCTCCTAAAAGGAATCCTTCAAAAACTGCATAAGTAGAAATTAGAATAGGATTTGTTGATTGTTTAAAGCCAATTACTAAGGCTAAAATTATTGAGAGAACAAATCCTAAAATGTATAATATGGATGATTCTGGCATAGTCATGGCAGTGGCTATTGCAGCAGTAGCTGTGATTATCAAAAGAATGGCAGTCTTTTCAGATACTCCCTCTATTGTCATTTTGTTAGAAGATTCATTTTCCCACCAATTAGTATTATTATACGCATTTTTATCAAAGGTTGAATCAGTAAGAGCAGGGTTTCCGGCGCGATACATAATTATGTCAGAAGGTGCTTATACTCAAAACTTAGGGTATAAAGATTAGCCATATGCAAGTCCGTGGCGTTTTCCTGATTTAGCAACTTTGTGTAGAAAGTTTTCGAAATGGATTCTTGCATAAGTAGATCTGCGAATCGCGGCGTCACATCTTGCCAGTGCTTCTAACATATCTGATTTGACAGTGTCCGGCAGAGATAGTCGGCGCCCCACAATAACATCATGTAGTTGATTGATAATATCATCCGCATCAAGGCCTTGGTTGTTCATCAGATTATCTATTTCAGAGATTGCGCCTGAAAGGATTTTCTTTTTTTTGCCTCCTCTATTTTCCCACCTCCACTCGACAACTGCTCCCCTGAGAGCCATTTCCAGCAAATGTCTACTTGATTGTAGGGTTGATGCTTGGACTAAATTATGAACTGCAGATCTATTTTTAGTTAATTTTCTAATTTCTAAAAGGTCTAATATAAAAATAGATTTTCTTAGATTACCGTCCGAAATATATGTAATATCTTCTAAGACTCCTGTTTCGGTTTCACATGCGTTTGCTCTTGAAATATTTTTCAGCGTCTTCAAAACGGTATTTTTTTCAGTAGAAGGAATTCTTATCATTTGGGCTCTAGATCTTAAAGCGTCTATTATCCTAGAGGGAGCTCTAGTGACTAAAATAAACCTAGAGGCGTTACCAACTGTTTCCATCATTCTACGTAAGTATGATTGCCTTATGTGCCCCAAATAATCAGCATCTTCAAGAATAATAAGTCGACTAATTGGATTTTGTTTGGTTTCTATTTCTTTTCCTGCTGGAGGGATGTCTCCATCTAATTTTTTTATCATCTCCCTGTCAAAAGAATCAAGACTCAGCATACCTGCTAATGTATCTGAAGAGTTTCCTCCTGGTTTCAAGAACTCTTCAAATTTCCCCATTGCGCCCCTTTGTCTTACCAAATCTCTACATTGTAAAACATGAGTAGTTGATTTCCATCCTGGGCCTAATATTTGTCTAGCATATAATTTCCAGGAAATTGTTTTGCCAACTCCAGCTGGACCAGTGATTAAAAGATGTGGGGGATTTAATGAAAGACTGGCTGCTTCGAGTTTCTTACACACGTTGCTAGGAATCGATAATTCCTCAAATGTTTTTGGAGCATTTGATATTAGCCAACTCGGCATATCCTACTCGAAGAAGTGTGGGTGTTTGAAGTCTCTCTGTTAGATGATAAAATAATAACCAATATTTGATAAATTATCGATAAATGAATCCTTATACCGAATGATAGATTAATGACTCTTTAGAGTCATTGGATATGGCTGTGCGGGTAGCATCAAAATCTACTCTTAATAACCATAAGAAAGTAAAGAGTAAATTGGCCTTAATTATTACAATTATATTCTTAATACAATTGTTGTTTCCAATTGCAAATGGAGAAGTGGCGTCTAGTACAGACAACTTAGTAATTTGCTCAGAATTAAATGCTGGTTTTTGTGACGAGGTTGATGATTCTGATGATGAGTCTACCCAAGAATCCTGGATAGAGGGAATGTATTCACTGACAATGGTGAATACTGGAACAATGCAATTGAGTGCGACATGGGCAATCTATGAATATGATAGAGCTCCATTAGGTTTTTCTGGATCTACCGCAAATACTGCACTTCAGAATGATGGTATATTTGCAGGAGATGGTATTCCCGCTGATGTTATTCGTAATTCATGGGATGAGCCATGGGACGGTAATCCTGGCTCAGAACCAGTATATAGTAAACTAATGAGTGGTATCAATGGCAGCATAAGTTCTCTACTTGGATCATTAGGAAGTGCATCTACACCTTCGACAAATTATGTCAGCGAAGTAACTAATGATGATGGAGTTTTAGATTGTGAAACAGATAGGGAATCTGATGATGACGGGAATGCCTACTCTCCACCTATATGTGTTCAGACTGTTGTTGATATTAGCATCTCTCCAGATAAATTTAATCTAAATTCGAATCCTGATTTGGATTTAGAAAGTGCATACAAGGCCTTGTTGATTATGGGGGGTTCAGTCAAAACAGAGTTTCCAATATCGATAGAATCTGGCCATAAAAGTACGTATTATGTAGAGCCCCTCGAATATGCAACAGTGATATCAACGGGAGGGGCAATTAGTGAAAAAATATCTAACAGTGGTGATTTTCCTTATAATTCTGGAAAATGGGAAATAGATAATCGAAATTTAGGTACAAGTCACTCCGATGAATTAGAATTTACTTTGGGTTTTAGAAATAATGCAACCACTGACTCTTTTACTTTAAACCAAAATGATTTGGGCATGGATTTCAATGTGATTCTGGATTTATCAGATGAAAATGCGGCAACTATTGATTTGGTAGCACAAATAAATCATATTGAAACTGATTCGGTAGAAGGTTTGAGTATAATCCCTGCTGGAAAGGGATCTTTGCCCGTTGTAACCTCTGACGGAATTAGAATGGCTCACCATAATGGCCTAGTTAATTTGGATACAATATCCAGTAATTTCCCAATAAGTAGTGTTGGAGATTCATTATCAAGTAATATACCTGGATTAACAGTGCAAATGGGTAATTTCGAATGGATTTTGGATGGTTCTAGTGATCCGAGACTAGGCCAAGGAGGTTTGAATTATGTACATACAATGGCAGATTGTGGTGAATCAGGCGGGTACTATTGTATGGATGGTGGGATTGCCATGGGAAATACTCATCCTGTATTTTTACGAAGTGTAAGTCAGCCGTTTCAATTAGGTTTGGGTGATTTGATTGGCGATAAATTAGGTGATTTGACATTCCTTAGTGGAATAAATCAGGATGATTTAGAAAAAATAATCAATAGTGGAATGTCGTTTGAAACTGTTCTCGATCCTAGTTTTCTAAGTGCTATGAAGCCTGAAGGTATCGAAAATAGTGAAATTAATTTAGAATTAATACTTCCTTCATGGGCTCAAAATACTAATGGAGAGTCGTCGATAATATTGTCACACAAATTGAATGGTCAGCATGTCGGTGAATTGGGCCTTACTGGTTCAAGTTCATTTGATTGGAATCATGCCCTCTGTTATTCTGGACCAGCTACTTGTGACGATAACAGTGGAGATGCATTTTGTAAATCAACAGAAAAATCATGTCAAAGGTCTGACGTGAGTTTAGATATTTCAGAATATTCTTTTTCAGAACTACAGAAAGGAATAGTCATTGAATTTAGTTTAAATATTGATTTAGCGGTTCATAGGATTGAAGTACCAACATCTGTGTTGGATTCTATGCAAAGTGAAGACACATCACTTTCATTGCCAGTTCTTCCTGTAGATCTTTTAAAATTAATTTTAAACATTGCCGATAGAGGAGATGCGCCGTATTCAACCTCTTTTTCGATTTGTGATGATTCCACAATAGATATTTGTAAAGAAGATCAGACACTCGAATTCTCAACTGACGGTTTGTATGCTTTTACTAATGAATTCGGCGAAAGCGTCACCAGTCTAATCAAATCAAGACTAAGTTCCAATTCAGTAATAGGAAATATTAATCTTGATGGTTTTGAGATAAATACAACTTTAACTGGATTAGTTGATAGCGATAATACGATTGGGGATTCTGAATCGATTAATTTAGTAATTAACATACCAAAGGTCAGAACCACTATTGGAATCGGCAATAGTTGGGGTGAAATTTTTGAAATAATTAATGGAGGAGATACAGAAGATTTACGAATTAATATTGATGCTCCAAGATTATCTAATGCCCTAGTTAATCCTATAATGCATACAATGATGGGTGCGATGGATAGTTTAACCGGAACAATGGCACTTTTTGCTGCGGCTAGTATGGCAGATGGTGTGGTCCTAAATGATTTGTCAACGAATGTTCCTAGTAGTCAATCCATTGGAATACCGGTTGATATATCATTAAAATTGCCTTTGGGGATTTATATTGATGATCCTGTTTCTACACAAAGTGAAATAATAATAAATACTGGTAATGACGGTAGACAAATAATTAATTATAGATCTTCATCGGATATGGATGATAGTTTAAGCTTTAATCTAGTAATTGGTTGGCAATGGGTTTTGATACAGCTATTGCCATATATTTTAATCCAGTTTTTATTCATTGCTTGGAGAATCAGAGTTAGAATGAAGAAAAAGAAGAAAAAGCGAAGAGAGGCAGAAATTAAATTAATTGAGGCTGAAGCTAGTAAAAATAAATATATACCCGTCAATACAGATCCAGAGATAGAAGTGATTACCGTTTCTAATTGTGATATTACCATCAAAAAAAGAGTAAGTGGTTGAATGATATCGTCGATGAAATCATCTAAACCTAGTATCGCTTTCCTACTTGTAATAACAATGCTCTGCGCTCCTTTGAGCGGGTGTTTAGAGCCTGATGATGAAAAATTGAGTGCTGATAAACTTATAATCAACGTAAACTCCAGTGGAGAAGGTCAGAGTGGTTTTTTTCAAAATATTGAGTTTCAATCCAAATCTGCTATGTCAATCTATATACCATATCTAATACAAGATAAAGTTACAGGATATGTACAAAATTCTACTGTAATTGATTTATCGAAAGGAGATTCAATGGAAATAACAATCCTAATCCCTCCTAGAGCCGATTTGATGATGTTTTTTATTGGGGAAAAAAATAGAGAATATTGGCCAATAAGAAGTCAGGACGAGTCTTGGAATTCTTGGGTAATAAGGGGCGGAGCAGAAAATGGAATAGGCAATGGTATTCAAAGGATATCTGCGAATAATAATTCATATGATTCGGTAAATAGTAGTTTTATTACAGGAGGTCCTGTGATTTTTAAATCGATATCGCTTGAGCGTTCGATGAGTGTCGGAGTTCCAGAAGGAGGTTATCATTCTAGTGGTTTAGTTCATGGCAAAAATGTTTATGATCGATTATACAAAATAACGGATCCAACAGATTCCTTTGACATTGTTGATGGTAAGGTTGGGTATTATGATAGGTGGGCAGGACAAGGAAATCCTGCGTATGAAGATGCAGCAATGTACTTAATTGATGAATTTACATCCTTTGGATTAGAAGTAATAGCTCATCGTTTCGAATTTACAGATATATTTGGTAATCAAAATCCAGAGTCGTACAATGTTTGCGCGTATAAATGGGGGTCAGAAGAAAGGGATGAATGGTTAGTTTTTGGAGCACATTTTGATGTTGCTCCTCCTGCAAACGCTGTATTATTAGATCCTCATATTACAGGACAGCGTACATATGGGACACGAGTTGGCGCATATGATAATTCTGCTGGAACTGCAATGGTTATGGAAACAGCGATGGCTTTAGCAGAATTTGAAAGTAGAAGAACAATGGTGTTCTGTCTATGGTCTGGAGAAGAGGGGGGAAAACGAGGGTCTGATTATTGGACAGACTATTATGTAAAAGAAGATAATCCAAACGTAGTAGTTACTAATTATATCAATTTAGACATGGCAGGAGTAAATTGGCCTGGTGGAGGTGGTGCTCCTCATGGGGATCCAGATCCTGCAATTGATGAAGATGGTTATCCTAAAGATGAGGAAGTTTGGCCAATGAGAGTTTATATCGGACCTGGTCCAAATCATGAAAAATTAGATCAGCCAAAGATGGTGGGGTTATCAAACTGGATTGGGTCTGACGCACTTGGATTGGAGGAAGAAATGGGAACATTAGTTGGCCTAAATTATACTGCAGAGACCTGGAAAACAAATGTTTGGTTGGATATGGATAGGCCCGAAATTATAGTTTATGAAGATACTACTGCTAGAAGTGACCATGCAAGTTTTCAAGATAATTTGGGAACTGTTACTGTTGGTTTCGGAGGTTTGGTTGATGGTTATTGGTGTTATCACCAAACGTGTGACACATTAGACGAAATGGAGGAGTGGATGGACACAATGGGTAAAGGATATGGTGATGAGAATACAGGTGTCGCGAATTTAGTAAATAGTTTAGATATGATAACGTGGTGGTCCCTTTTAACGTTCTTCCATTGTGATGAAAGCCCCATATTGAATGCTTTAAATTAAATTTTAAATCGATAGAATCATTGAAGTATAGTTTATTGTTATCCAAATAGCTGCGATGCAAATTGTTAACCAAACATAAAATGTATTTTCAGACCATGTTTTTATTTTCTTTCCATCCAATGGGCCAAATGGTAGCATATTGAAGGCCGCTAAAATAGAATTACCCCATAACCATGTTCTTATTATTTGATCTAGATGTGAATTGAATCCTCCGACTAATAGGGCGATAAAAATTCCAAAACACCAGAGAAGCATGTTTGTCACTGGTCCTGCCAATGCAATACGTCCAAACTGTGATTTAGTTGTCCTACCAGCAACCATAACGGCACCTGGTGCCATGAATACGAGGCCAGTAATGGCAGCAAAAATTACACCGAATCTTAGTCCTGCGGGGTTAGCTCTAAATTCAGCCCAACAACCATATTTTTTTGCGACAATTTTGTGTGCAATTTCATGTAACAAAAATGCAGGAGTTAATGCGATGAAGTAAGTTATTCCTGCATATATAAGAATACTTGGATTGCTTATTGCGCCAAAAATACCTCTTCCAAGAAATGCTAATGCAATAGTAAATGCCAGTGTTGCTTGAGTTAAGTGTTGAATTTCGATCTTAGAAAAATGCCATATTGAGCCTTGATGGATTGGAATAGTGTATCTCTCTTGAGTGCCGAAGTAATCATTCAAAATATCTTGGAAAGGATTTTGTTCTGGAGTGAATGCTGAATTGTTCGTTCTAGTATTGCCGTTCCTCTCTTTGGATTTTTTTTTATCAAAAGGGTCGTCGTCAAGCCACCAAGCTCGAGGGTCTCGTTTTGCTGACATATACGGTTCACCCTTCAGACTCCTATCAACCCGTCGTTAATTCTCTTCTTCCTCTAATAATTTACCAACCTCTGATAATAGCTCATCCCATTTTTTATCTTCTTTGGTTATATCTTTTGTAATAAGTTGTAACAATTCTTCTCTCTCAAAGAAGTCGGGAGGATTGTCATTCCATTTATTCTGATTAGCAACATCTCTGATTATTGATTTGTCCTTTTTTAATTTCAATTTTTTGAATCTTCTTTCAATTTCTTCAGCTGTTTTAGCAGGAGAAACTCCATTGTGTTTATCTATCAAGGACGCATAATAAATCATAGATTCGCCATGTTCAGAGTCATCAATATATTTGGAAGGTTGTGTTAGCATTGTAATAAATTCGCGAGCTAGTCTGTCGGCTTTGGTTTTGGGTGACCCTTGGTTTAGTCTTTCTCTGCTTTTAGTATGGTTATTTATACAATTCCTACACCGTTCTGTTCCTACAATATCTTCAGCATCGCACATCAAACAACAAGTCGCAAAACCCATCTGTTCCATTGCACGGCGCGGAAGTGCCATACGCCTTCGAAACGATAATGACGCATCAATACTACTAATCAATGATTGAAGTCTTAGTTGTTTACTGCATCTAAATTTTGATATGTATGAAGAATATTACTACCATTACGTACTATTTCAGGGAAATACATTGTTGAAGATGATGGGAGGATATGAATAATGCAGGCAGCACCGCATGCTGGCGCCAAATAATCTTCACCAGTATCTGTAAATACTATTTTTATACCATGTCCAGCAGGTAATATTGCATCTACTGCTTGAAATTCCATCATCATTGTCAATTGTTGATTTGGAGTGACTGTTTGCGGATCATTACCTCCGGCATGGTATCGAATATCCATTGTAGCATGTCCAAGTCTCAATCCAGTTTCTATATCTTGTAGTTCAGCAAAAACTTGCCCTCCATCAAAAGAAGCAATTGCCTCTAAATGCAATCTTATTAGTCCAGAAATTAGAACATTATTTGTTTCAGATAATGGTGGACACGTAATTTCGACTGACTGTCCCCCTCCAACGACAGGGGCTCCTCCTCCAACAAATACACCTGAGTAGGAGCATCTAGAAAGTGGATAGTTTATCCAATCAATATCTTCTGGTGGCCAAGTATCTTCAATTCTCCATTCTCCATCATTTCGTTGTACTTGAACAAAAAGATCTGGCTTAGGACCTTTTTCCTTTAGATAATATTCATACCATTCAAATAAGTCTTGAGCCCAGTCCCATCTTGTCATATTTTCTATTGCCTCTCCTCCATAGCCACTTTCCTGTGCATTGTGTTTAGTCCATTGATCTGGATAGTTATGTTCCCATTGACCAAAAATACCACGTATTTCATAACCAGCGTCAATATAGTCTTGATACCAATTGAACCCCAATGGACCACCAAATACTTGATGTGGGTCTACATTCCAATCTTGAAGCCCCTGTACCCAATATACGCTTCCGTTCCAGTTTTGAAAGGCCTTGTCTATGTGACTTCTTTCATCATAATAATTTGACATATATGGATCTAATTCTCCAGCCCCATATGTAATCGGACCGGCAAAAAGGCCCTCGATTATATCGGGACAGACATTGTCTAAATCATCTTCATCATAATCTACAGTACTAGAAAAATAGTTCATATGCATTACTTGACTTCGGGCTTCTGCACTTCCATTTTTATATAGTAAAGGATGTAAAGCGGTTGTCCCAGAAATAGGGACTATTGTCTTCAGGTAAGGGCTTGCTAAAGCTGCTGCTTCCCATTGTGTAGCGCCTTCGTAGGATTTGCCATATAGGCCAACATTACCATTCGACCAATTCTGTGTTCCGAGCCATTCCACTGCATGGTGTATTCCTAAACCCTCACCTGCACCACGGTAGTCAAAACATCCACTAGAAAGTTCGGTTCCAAAAACCGAGACTTGTGCAAATGCATATCCATGGGGGACAAAATTTTCAAAAATAAATTCGCCCCTTCCAGCGCTAACAATATTTGTTGGTGTTGATTCATCTCCCTGAAGACCATATGAGAAATATGGGCTTATTATGGCTATCACAGGGACTTTGTCGCCTGTTAATGTATTATTTGGTAACCAGTAGGAAAGATGTACTGTAGAAGTTTCAGGACCTGTTTCCCAAACATCAGAAGTGTCCACTTCAATAAATGCCTCTTCAACTTCTAACGACGAATATGGTCCCCTTTCTAAAACATATGAAAATGTATGGTTGTGTTGGAAATCTAAATTTTGCCTATCAAAAATTGAAGGGTATTGCAATTCTGAACCATTATTTTCTGTTTTATTTGAATCGGAGAATATACAACCAGAAAGCATCATACTTGTGAACATCAGGGTTATACCTATAACATACACATGTTTAGTCATGAAACACCCGAAATGACTTGTATTATTGTAATTGATGTATTGGTGACCTCAGAAGAAAATAAGTATTATATTCCTATCATATCCTCATGGCCGCACTCAGGATAGGAGCATATTACTTTGTAGCGTTCTCTCTTTGGCCTTGGAATTGTCATTCTTGAACCACACATAGAACATTGATGTAGCATAGTTTCTGGTTCTTTCTTTTTTTCTTCTTCAACAGGAATTATGTCTGAAGAAGCGGTTACCCATCCAAGTCTATCTTGATATTCATCTACTTCTGAATCAATTTTAGCCGACCTTATTTTCAACCTTAGCCGTGGACCACGGGATCTTTTTTTCTTAGGCCTTTTTTCTGCTGCCTTTTTCTTAGGTAATGGTTTTTTAATCCTCTTTGGGACTGTTTTTGATTTTCTTTTCGGTGGAGAAGGTGGTTTGGTCATTGGTTTTCGTTTCGGTGGAGAAGGTGGTGGCGGTGGTGGGGTTGCTTTCGGTGGAG
>TARA_B100001113_G_scaffold202516_1_pt1 | contig 22519 bp, 15 predicted proteins | sample TARA_B100001113 | Tara Oceans TARA_B100001113 (sample SAMEA2622402) | marine metagenome | biome: marine biome (ENVO:00000447); feature: deep chlorophyll maximum layer (ENVO:xxxxxxxx); material: "saline water (ENVO:00002010), including plankton (ENVO:xxxxxxxx)" | depth 50 m | reverse complement strand
CCATTACCTGTGATAATATCTGCATTGGAAGACATGATGCGTAATCTACTAATTATGTCATTTATTTCTTCATTTGTAGGTTTTTGAAATATGCCCAATGCCCAGCATATCGCCATCTGAGTGCCAAATAGATGCCCGAAGGCAGACCTAGGCATCTGACCAGAGGGAACTGATAAGCAAATAGAATTATCATTTTCTGAGAGTATTTCTTCTAACTTACCCCCTGATGTTATTCCTATAACAGTCCCTCCTTGTTCTAATGCAGTTTTTACTCCATCAAGAGTTTCTTCAGTATTCCCTGAATAAGAAGTAGCGATCACTAACCAATCTGAGCCCCACCATGAAGGGAGGCCATAATCTTTCCAAATAATAAAGGGTATTCCTCCAGAATAATCTGAAATAGATTTTAGAAAATCCCCTCCTGCTCCAGAGCCCCCCATTCCGAGACATAAAACGCCAGACCAGTCCAAGTCTTGTTCTATTTCTATTTCAATATTAAATGAATTTTCAATGTCATCTACAAAACTTCTTGTATACTTTATCATGTCTTGTTTATCGAATTTTTCGGCTAATGCAACAATATTAATTTCATTATTCATTTTACACCTCCGTATTAGTTCCGGGTATTGCTAACCACATATCACCTATGAATCCAATTCTTATTTTAGATGTTTGACTGTCGTCATCATAGGGCAGGGCTACAGTAACTATCTTGTAATCAATGGGATCCATAATTTCGACAGCAGAACTGTCGCGATTTAGAATATCAACTAGATACTGGTCTCCTAGAGGGCATATGACCATACATTTCTCCATATCTCTCCAGGACACCCCTTTTCTTTCAAAATATCTCATCCTACGTAAAATTGGTCCATCTTTTTGCCAACGACTAACTAGCCATAAATCTCCCTTTAACTTAATGACATCACCTATTGAATAAGCAGGTTTTCTGTAACTCATTGTCAGTCTTGTAACTTCAATACCGTCATTTGCTCCGACAACTGTAGATGTTTCTTTTATTGTTCCTCCAAATCTTTGTGTTAATCTTTTTCCCCAACTTCTGGCCATTGCCTTTGATCCTAATTGCATATCCCAACCTCCGGTGACTGGGCCTTCGCTTGTTATGAAAAACATAGGATCAGGTTCCATTTCAGATAGCATTTCATCCAATGTATCTCGAACTTCTTTAATTTCAGAAGAATTTAATTTTCTTCCAGCAGAACGTAGTTGGACAATAGACTCGAAATAGGAACCTGCCTTTCTTGTGCAAGCAGGGCAAACCGCATTGCTAGTCTGAATCAAAGAGGTATGATTGTCATGGAAAAGATGCCCTTCTATTTTTCCATTTATACTAACATGCAGCCTAACAGATCTATTATCTATTTCTTCAATTGAAAATCCTAGTTCAATTTCGGTTGATTCTGGATATATCTTTAAATTTTCTCTAATTCGTAAATCGGCTAGGTTTTCATTGTCTATTTCTGACCACCTTCCGCCTATTTCGTATTTATTACATTTAGGACATCTATATTGTTGTATTCTCTCTGGAATCGAAGATAAATGATTCCTTTTCCTGAAGCATTTTTCACATAATCTGTCAGAAGTTAGAGGGGTTTCTGCACCACAAGTAATGCAAAATGCACCTTCTGACATGTTATTATCCCATTATGCCATAGACAATCCACGTTAGAAGTTTTTTCATGAAGAAATTTCATTCTTCCTCTAATTTTTTATTTGAAAAGTGATATTCTACCGTATCAATACGTGATTCAATATCATCAAGTTTAGAAAATAAATTCCAAACATAACCACCTATTATTCCGATTAAAATTACATATGCAAATGCTAATTCAGTTAATCCGGACAAATTCAATCCTCTCCTCTATCAATTACTCGCTGATATTTTTCTGTTTTTGATTCTAACTGATTGACCATATCATTGAGAAGCGAAATACCAATGAACATTAGACCAAATGAAACGAAAGAGAATATCAAAACCATTTTCCAATCATCTGGCAAACCGGTATCTTCACCTTCAATTATGATTATTGGTGGATGTCTTCGATTATACAGTGTTGTTGCCACTGCTGTTATAGGGACTAAAAAGAAACCGAATAATCCTATAATGGAGAGTGTATCTCTGGTTTGATTTGTGTCAGGCTGCGATTTTCTTGATAAAACAAGGAATAGTGCAACAGCAGTCAATAAGGCAAATGAATTTAATCTTAAATCTCCCCAATCCCATGGTTTTCCCCACGCCACTGAACCCCATATTGGTCCAGAGGTTATTACTCCAAAACCGAATAGTAGCCCCATATCGGAACCAGTTGAAAATAATCTCCAACCGAATTCGTCATTTTTCAAATACCATAGTATTGAGCCTACAAATAACATAAGAAAAGCTAGGAAGGAACACCATGCAAATGAAACATGCCAAAATAATATCCTATATGATTCGGCAGAACCTTGTTGCACAGATTCTGGATTGATCCCTGGAACCCAGATAAAGCCCAATAAAATTGATATTGAAGAGCCAAATAACCCTAGTAAAATCAGCGCCAAGGATACAGGCTTGTAATCAGGCATGATACGTCCACTTAATTATAGGTCATCAATACTATTATTTATGCATCTGGAAGAAATACAGCAACTAACCATACTAAAGAAGAAATAAGACTGGCAAATAAACAAGAAATCAGAGGAGAACCAAGTTCTAGAGAGAAGGACATTCCATTAGCCATGATGGAAGATAATGCCTCAGATAATTCCAAAAATGGCCAAACTAGGAATATCAATAGTAATGAGGCAGAAGAAGCCCGAGATCTTTGTAAGTCTGAGACTAAAAAATGTAAGGCCGAGGACGCTATTGCCAAATCTAACATACACAAAGCAGGAAGCCAAAGCCAAGTAACTACGTCATTTGAATAAAGTTCAGATTTATCTCCAATTAGAATAATCCATGAAAGATATGTCAAAGGCAAGGGCAATATTAGTGAAGCACCGATGAATGAGCTAATAGGGCGAAATTTAGTTCCTAAATTAATATACCACCATTTCCCACAATCTGCTTCATTGAATCTATCTATCAATGCTGGAGAGATTATGCATGTTATAAAAGCAGGCAATAATACTAATAAAGATATTATTTGAGTATCAATTGTTTCATAGTTTATATTTCCTATTAATGAAAATGATACAAGAAGAGTAACTAAAGCGGGAGTTAGACGACTTATTGTATCAATCGGATTTCTCAATTCCATTTTAATAGACCAGTTAACCAACGATTTGGCAGATATTTGCTTGGTAAAGGCTTCGGATTCAACCATTGTTACAATTGTGCCTGATGATTTACCCAATGATTCAATAATAGGTTTATTTTCTTCTAATTTTATTATTCTGTCTGCGCAATTAATTAAATCCCTATCATGTGAAGTAAAAATAATCCCATTACCTCTAGAAGATATTGTCCTTATCCAATTAGTTAGAATATTACATGCTTCATCATCTAAACCTTCACTTGGTTCATCTAGTAAAATTACTATCGGCTGTGGACTAAAAATAGCCGGACAGAGTCCAGAAAGTACAGATAATCGTCTTTTTAATCCGCCTGAAAGTTGAGAAACTCGGTTAGATTTTCTGTGGTAAAGGCCCCAGTCAGAAAGGATTGAGTCAATTAAATGGGTATTTTTGTCCTCCTCATCTATATTCAAGACAGATAATAATTTTTCTTCAACGGTTTCTTCACCGCAAATACCATCATTTTGTAATGTCAAACCAATCTGAGGAATATTTGAATTTCGGCCATCCTTGTTTCTGATAACAGTTTTATCATTTGTATTGGAATAATACGATAAAGAACCCTTCATAAATGGAATTGTCCCGGTACAAGATTCGATGAACGTAGTCTTTCCGGAACCATTTGGGCCAACTAAAGCAACGACTTCTCCCTCTCTCAATTTGAAATTTATATCATTCAATACACTTCTAGTTCCCCTACTAACAACAAGTCCTTCTAATTCTAGAAGACAGGGTTCGTCCATATGTTTGCGGAAGGGCGATACCGTTTGAGTAATTCTATTGATGAAAAATTCTATTGACAAATGTCCTTTGGGTGAAAACGGGGTGTACATATTGGATGAGGATTGGAGATGGGATCTGTTAGAAATATCTGATTTATTTTGGATTATTATCATCCTGATATTAGCATTTATTCCGTTTTTTTACGCTTTAAAAGACAAAACAGGTTTTTCCTTAGGAATGGTATTATCTCTGTTGTTAGTCCATTTTATACAATATTTCTTGAGTTTTTCAGAAAAAAATATTTTTTCATTTGAACCAATAGAAATTTTTGGTTTAATTCCTGCGTTTATGAATGAGGGAATACATTTCCATAGATTTGTTACGGCCGCTTGGTTACACGCGGATTGGTTACATGTACTCAGTAATATACTTGTTATAGCTTTAGTTGGAGTACCTCTTGAACAAAAATTAGGAAGTAAGAAATGGTTAATAGTCTACTCAATGGGATTTATCGGAGGAAATTTGGCTTGGATATTTACGCATCCTAACTCAATGAATCCTGCAATAGGTGCTAGTGGTGCTGCTTTCGGACTTTTAGGAGCATATATGGCATGCTGGCCTGAAGATAAGATAGAGTTTCCATTACTATTCCTTATTCGTGCTTGGCCTGTTTGGTTGATTGCATTTATCAGAGTAGGAATAGAAATATTCCAGATATATTCAGTCCAGTCCGGGACATCAGGAGAAACAAATGTGGCGCATATGGCCCACCTAGGAGGATTTTTTCTTGCATATATTTCTGCTAAAATTATTGTAAAAGAGAGCGATATTCTAGCATATGGCGATAATTATGAAAATGGACAAATAGAAATTTCAAGAATGAACAGACAAGATATGTTATTTCAACTAGATAATGACCCTTGGACTGAGCATGGGATTGAATTGGCAGAAAACGTTTCAAGAATAATGAACAAACTTCGTGAAGAAGGAGATGAGAGAGAAACTAGACGTGCTTGGCTAGAAGAACTGGCTGAACAAACGGTTTGTCCCATTTGTAACGGAGAGATAGTTGCTGATGAGAGAAACAATATCTATTTTTTGAAATGTGTCAAATCAGATAGTCATCTCAATTGGCCTTAATGACAAATTTTGTGCCCTTATATTGGTTGGAATTATACGATAAAACACTGTCGCTGCCCTAGAGTGACATGCGAATAGACGTTAAACCGGTCTTAATATCAATATTAATGATAGTATTTGATTTATCCACAGGTGTTGGCGCTCAAATTCAAAATTTCGAAGAAGAAAATATTCTCCAAATAGATTATCCGATTGTAGAAATTCCAGAATTGATGTGTGGAAATTTTGTTTGTGAAGAAAAGGATAGGTCGCCAATTCATACTCCAATAGATGCAGGAGTTCCGGTGCAAAAATATGAATGGTGGTATGAATATTGGAATGATCAAGATAATAATGGAATGGATGATGATCTACAATTAATTATTGATGGTCAAAAAGATTCTCAATCAACAACTTCCATAGTAGGAGTTGATGGAAGAAATACTGTAGCAATAATCATCCATTATGCTTGGCATCCTGGGCAAAGTGATATTGATAAACTTAAATCTACTTTAGAAAAATATGAATGGGAAGAAGAGACATCTTGGTTTATGCCAATGGAAATATTAGACAATATAGTCTTGGATCATGTACCAGTTAGTTCTCTGATAGAATTGTGGAATTTGGACGGAGTTGTTCTTATTGAAGAGCAAAATGTATTGGTACCTTACCTTGATAAGGCAACTAAGGGATCGAAAGTTAGAGCATCAAGTTTGTATGCTGAAACAATGAGAGAATTGAATTATGATGGATCTGGGATTGTCATTGCTGTATTAGATACTGGAGTTGATAATGAACACTTTTCTTTGGATGATTTCTCAGATAATAACAATGATAATACAAATGATCCCAATGATTTAGAAGATCCCAAATGGGTTGCAGGATGTGATGCAACTTCTTTTTCAGCTAACGCTTGTCCGGCTGATGGAAATAATGATCCAGATGATGGAGATGGCCATGGCACTCATGTTGCAGGAATTGCCCTAGGTACTGGAGATAATGATAGAGTAAATCAAGGATATGCTCCTGGAGCTTATCTTGTTGATGTAAAAGTAATGACCGATGCTGGAGGTTCAAATTCGCAATCGATTTTACAAGGAATACAGTGGGCAACACAAAATGTCAATACTGATTGGGGAAATAATGATTCTAGTCAAGGAATAGACATAATGTCAATGTCTTTTGGTAGTGCATCATCTCCAACAGGCAATGATGATGCAGGAGATAATGGGACAAGTGCTGAAGCACAGGCAGTAAATCAAGCAGCAGATGCAGGTATTGTTTGTATAGCGGCAATAGGGAATGATGGACAACGAAGAGTCACATCTGTAGGGTCTGCAGATAAAGCAATTACTATTGGATCTATTGACGATAAGAATAGTATCGACAGGACTGATGATAGCATCGCATCTTATTCTAATTCTGGACCTAGGGTTTCAGATAATGATGGAGAACTTGAAGATGAATTGAAACCTTGGGTAGTCGCCCCTGGTTCGGGAATAATATCAGCAGAGCATGCACAGTCAACTTCCATTATACCAGGTTCAGAAAATAATAGAGCTAAAGATAGTTACACTTCGAAAGATGGAACGAGTATGTCAACTCCAGCAGTAGCAGGACTTGTTGCGATAATGCTTCAAATAGGAATTAATGAAGGTTTGATGGATTATAAGAATTCGGAAAATACAGAAATAATAAAAGAATATCTTATGAAATATTCTGAAAGTAGAGGCTCATCCTCGGAAGAGATTGACGGATATTCTTGGAATACACAGTATGGTTTTGGAATAATTGACGGTAGTTTAATCATGAAGGGGATGTTTGGAGACGGAGATGGAGGTATTAATCCGCCCATAGGTAATGAAACAGGCCCAGGCGAAGGTTCAGGAAATTGGGTCGAAATAGAAAATCCAGTAGATGGAGAATGTGAATATGACCCGGACAATACAAATACTTTGGTATGTAATTCATGGGTAATAGAAGGTGAAACTTACAGGATAAGAGGAAACATAGATCAAGGAGATAATAATGGAACTGTAAATGATGTATTAGTACAAATTAGTTACAAGTATAAACCTAAAGATAACCAACCAACTAGAGAAGAAATATTGATTGGGTGGCATACTCCAGAAACTATAATGACAGGAAATAGTATAACTAATTGGAGTACTACAATAGAAATTCCGGAATTCACTGAAGATGAGATCGATGCATTGCAAATGATAGTGAGAGTTGCTGCACAAAGTGAATTTGGACAGTGGAGTAATGTAAGTAGAGCAACATATGGAATTGGCCTAATAGATTTCATTTTAGAAAGCCCCAGTGGACAGAATGAATTGAGTGGAACCGTAGACATTCAAGGAAGATATGAATCAGTAAACGGATGCACAGTACAATGGCGCATAGGCACCGATGATTGGGAAAATGCCATCACAATTGGAGGAAATGGATATTCATATTCAACACAAGATTCCAATGGCAGAAATATAATTAAAACTGGTTTAATAAAAGATGCAGGAGATTGGTCCTTTAATTGGGACAGTAGCACCATTACAGACGGTACTCACAGGATATCGGTGAGAATGATTAGTGGTAATGGTGTCATGTCAGAGGAAATAAGAAAGCAGATAATAGTTGATAACATACCTCCAAGTCCTGATTTAATGTTCAGAAGTTCTGCTTTATCATTTGAAGAATTTGGTGTTCCAATATCTGAAGTTTATGTTAATACTTTCCTGGAAATAAGGGGCTCGATTAGGAATATAGGAGATATAGCAGCAAATGAAGTGGGCATAATATTAGAAGAAGATGGTGCAAGAAGAGATGAATATGTAATACCAAAAATAGATAGCGGAGAGATTGTAGAAATAACATTATATTGGAATCCGACATCACCAGGAGAAAGGCAAATTGAAATTATAATTGACCCTGTAAATACGATCGAAGAAAGTGATGAAACTAACAATAGATTATCTGAAAGCTTTCCAGTAATTCCTAGGCCTGATGGAGTAGATTTAGCAATAAGAGATAGTGCAATAAAAACAATTCCAGAAATACCTCGTCCTAACGAGCAATTTGTTTTAGAAGTTAGAGTAGATAATTTAGGTTCTGATGATGCATTTGACGTAGGTGCATTATTAGAGATAAAAACAGATAAGGGATGGAAGCAAGTAGCTAGTAACGAGATAAGTAGAGTTTTTGGACAAGGTTCTACTCAAGTATCATTTTTATACATCCCTAATATTTCTGGAGTTCTGGAGATAAGGATAGATATTAGAGGACAATTTGCTGATTTAGATTGGAGTAATAATATATTTGAAACTACCTTATTGATAGATGAATCTACATTAACTGGGCCACGAAATCTTAATTTCAAAGTAGGAGAAGTACCGGTAGAAGTAATAGATATGGAAGATGGAGGAATAATAATAACTCAAAGAGAGGCTTCTTTATATCTGTATAAACTTACTCAAAGTAAAAATATTGTACAATGTAATAATATTATGGAAGAAATGTGGTCTGGAGAAATTAGTGTCGAGATTGATGAAGATAATATAGCACATCTATCATGGACTAGAAGATATCTAGATAATAATGGGTATTACAAACAGACTTTGACGTATTCAACCATTGATTCTTCATGTCAAATGACCCCCATACAAGATTTGATGCCTCCAATATTACTTTCTGATGGTAAATATTGGGGAATAGATATGGACCAAAGAGGCACAGAGATTATTATTTCAGGATATCATCAAGATATTTTTACTGGAGGTAGTTTCCAAGAAAGGACAGATATATTCCTATTGTATTCTGATTTACCTATATCGTCATCTGATTGGTCTATTAATTCAAATATAATTACAGACATAGATATTTCTTCTTCATCATCAGATAGTTTAGAAATCGAATTTGGAGTCGAAGAGGAAATACACCTACTCTATCAAGAAAATAGAGACGATACAACAGGTATAGAAAGGCTTGGATTATGGTACGCACATGGGGAATTAGATGAAGGAAATTGGGCATTTAAGAAGGCAATTGGAGATCAAGCTGCTCTTGCACAAATGACGGTAATCGTCGAAAAGGAAGATGAAAAAATTGTTTCCTGTTGGAGAGAGGGGAGTTTGGATCAATCAGAGATAGTATGTATAATTGCTGATTCATCATTTAGAGCAATAGAAGAGCAAATGAAGAGTTTTCCAGCCAGAGGTTTGAGAAATATTGATTTTGTAGAATCGGAAAGAGGTATTCAGGTGTATTATGATGGAGTTGGGCCTACTGGACCTCAACTGCAATATGGTTTGATAAATTTTGAAGATGGTTGGCTGGGCATTTCAGATAGATTAGGAAATGGCCAACTACATACTTCTACAAAATCTCCTTCCAGTACTGAAACACTAATACTCCATACGTCCAATAATGGATGGCAAATAAGATCTCTAATAGACGATGAGTTTGGAAAAAATAATGATATTTCATCATTGGACTGGTTGAAAATTCAATTAGGACTATCGAATAATGACCAAGAATTTAGGATTTTAGTCATTGGAGTTTCAGTAACGGTTCTAATTTTGTGTGCAATAATCATTGTAACTATGTCCACTCAAGGAATGAAATGGATTAGTGAGAAAAGAAAAACGAGAATAAAAGACTCAGTAAAATTAGAAGATGATGTAATAGATATTATTGGAGAGGATGATTTAATGGTTTCTTCAGCGGAAATAGATATGATAGAATTGATTCCAGATAATGATGTAATTGATAATAAAGAAAGTCGTAGAATGAGAAGATTTTCCAGAATAGAAAAGGATCTAAATGTAAAAGAAAATGAAGTTTTTGCAGTTGAAGTAATCAATGATGAACAAATAAAAAAGCCTCTGGTAAATAATAATCAAATAATTTGTCCTTTCTGTAATTCAAAGTTTGGAATTATTATTGGTATTTCATCAATAAAATGCCCAGTTTGCCAAGAAAGAATTGATTTATGATAATAAATCATTAAACAAATGAAACTCCGCCGTGTTTTAAAACGAAATCACGTTGCAAATCAGTAAACCATTCTAGCATGGAATTAGAAAATTGCACAGATATTATCTCTTTATCAGCGATTAAATCATCCTGAATGCCCTGTAATGTGCCCGGTACAGCACCACAAGATATACATGCACCATCGAGATTTAACACAAGTGATAAAGCGAGTTTTCCATTATTTAATTTTTCAACTGAAGAAGAATCTATGACAATACCACCTCCGTGGCCATCTAATGCTGCTCTTACTGGTCCTAAACGAGACATCAGAGCAGGAATGAGATCTTTGTGTGAGTCATTATGTAATTTGATTAATGATAATTTTTGCAATCTAGATAATTCTTGTGGATCATTATTCTCTAATATTCTCTTCTGAGACTCAATTGCGAGTGCTTTTTCTATCTGTAAACGGTATGAATCAGTGAGATCCTCCGAATCTGAAGCACCCACGTCAGGCAAACTCATTATAATCCGAAAGAGTATCATATTTTTTAGGTTGACCTAAAACGGTACATGTAAAAAAAGAAGGTTATGACCTAAAAAGAGAGATGTTCAAAAGAGATGATGTAGGCGTATCTTATATGGAGGCCGAAGTACCACTTCTTGAGATTAAGAATCTTCATGCAGGAATTGATGGGAACGTAATTCTCAATGGGATTGACATAGAAATTGGTGCTGGAGAAATTCATGCCATAATGGGGCGAAATGGGAGTGGCAAAACCACTACTGCAAATATTGTAATGGGACACCCCGACTTCGATGTAGAAGATGGAGAAATTAAATTATTAGGGAATAATCTACTAGAATTGGAACCATGGGAAAGAGCCAAAAAAGGGGTTTTTCTTTCATTTCAATATCCACAAGCTGTTCCTGGACTTCAAGTTGGGAACTTTCTAAAAAAATCAGTTGCGAGTATTAAGGGTGAAGAAGCCGCGAAAGGGAAAAAATTTAGGGAATTATTGAAAAAATCAATGAAAGAATTGAATATGCCATCATCTTTCTTATCTCGATATGTCAATGATGGCTTTAGTGGTGGAGAAAAGAAAAGGTTCGAAATATTACAGATGATGCTATTACAACCCAAATTAGCCATTCTCGATGAAACAGATAGTGGTTTGGATATAGATGGCATAAGAACTGTAGCAACAGGAATCAATTCATCGATAAGAGGCACAGGATCTGGTGCTTTGATAATTACACATTATTCAAGAATATTAGATTATATTAAACCGGACAAAATTCATGTTCTAATAGAGGGCAAGATAGTAGCTACAGGTGACGCCACTCTTGCAACTGACTTAGAAGAAAACGGATATGACTGGTTAGAGGAAAAAATCAAAGGAGGAGATGAATAATGGAAACTTCACAAGAGGCTAGAGATGCTGTTGGCGATTACAAATTAGGGTGGCATGATACTGAAAATTCTACCATTAGATTTGATTCTGGTCTGTCCGAAAAAGTAGTCAGGGATATATCAAAGATTAAGAATGAGCCGGAATGGATGACTGAAATTAGAGTTAAAGCCTATCGGCATTTTACCGAAAGAGAGATGCCTACTTGGGGAAATATGAGTATGCTAGAACAGATAGATTTTGAAGAAGTATGTTACTACCTAAGATCTTCATCTGCCACTGAGAATGATTGGGATGAAGTTCCTGATGAAATTAGAAATACTTTCGAACGATTAGGAATACCTGAAGCTGAGCAAAAATGGCTTTCAGGAGTCACAGCACAGTATGAATCAGAGGCAGTTTATCATAGTATCAGAGAAGATTTAGTCGCCCAGGGAGTAATTTTTCTAGACATGGACAGCGGCCTCAGAGAATATCCGGAAATTGTCAAGAAATGGTTCTGTTCAGTTGTTCCTTATTCGGATAATAAATTTTCAGCATTAAACACGGCAGTATGGTCAGGTGGATCATTTATCTATGTCCCAAAAGGAGTACACGTCAAAATGCCTGTGCAGGCTTATTTCAGAATAAATGCAAAAAATATGGGTCAATTTGAAAGGACATTGATTGTTGCTGATGAAGGAAGTAGTATTCACTATGTAGAAGGATGTACTGCACCCACTTATTCTACTGATTCTTTACATTCTGCAGTAGTTGAGTTGGTGGCTTTACCTGGCTCACACATACGTTACTCTACTGTTCAAAACTGGAGTGCAAATGTATACAATCTCGTTACAAAAAGAGGAATTGCCCATAAAAATGCGAAAATAGAATGGGTAGATGGAAACATAGGTAGTAAATTGACGATGAAATACCCGTCGGTGATACTCAAAGGTGAAGGGTCACATGCAGAAGTTATTTCAGTTGCCTATTCTGGAAATGGACAACATCAAGATGCAGGAGCAAAAATACATCATTTAGCATCAAATACTACAAGTAAGATATTATCAAAAAGTATCAGCAAAGATGGAGGTAGAGGCTCTTACAGAGGGATGGTTACAGTATCTCCTAAAGCAGAGAACTGTAAATTGAATATTGTTTGCGATGCACTAATACTAGACGATGAAAGTAGGTCTGACACATATCCGACAATGGAAGTTGCAAATCCTACTGCAAGATGTGAACATGAAGCAAGTGTATCAAAAGTAAGTGATGAACAATTATTTTATTTAATGAGTCGCGGGCATTCAGAAGAAGAGGCTTTGGCATTAATTGTGAACGGATTTTTTGAACCTTTTACCAGAGAACTACCCATGGAATATGCGGTTGAATTGAATAAGTTAATGGCATTGGAAATGGAAGGAAGCATTGGTTAAATGGTGTTAATATGAATGCCGGAACTACATACAAGAAAATTTCTGAAACAACCAATAGAGCAGATCACCTCTGGCGTTACACACCGTGGAAGAAAGTTCATCCTACGGGTGATATCAAAAAAATACCTAAGATAGATGAAGAAGTCAGATTACGCTTGATTAATCTTGATGGTTCTGAACTGGCAGAAGGAATCAGTCTTCAGAGAGGAGATGAGATTAGAGAAAATTTGCCAAATATAGATTTAGTTGCAACTTCTTTCGTAAAAGCGGTTTCTGAAAATTCTAGATGGGTTTTGAAAACTAAAAGAAAGTTTCACTCCGAAACTCCAATATTACTTGAAATAGAAGCAGATGGCGATATGCATGCATTAGAATTAATATTTGATATTGGAGAAATGAGTAATTTAGAAATAATTACATTGATAAAAGGAAATGCAAATTGGATTGGCCTTTTGAGAACAGGAAAGATAGGTAATGCATCGAACATAAATGACATTACAGTTGGAATGCAAAAGAAAGGAGTATTATTAAGATTGGACTCTATGTCATTAGGAAGGGATTCCAATATGAATACTGGCACAGTATCATCTGGTTCGGAGAGAACCAAGGCTGATTTAAGGTACAAGATGGCTGAAAGAGGAAGTAATTTACATGTTCTTGGATCAATATTGTCAAGAGACTCGATGCATCTCGATTACCATATAGAAATTCAACATGATGCACCTGATACGTTTAGTAGACTTGCTTGGCATGCAGCATGTGGAGGAAAGAGTCGTACAATTGGCACAGGGATGTTGAAAGTAGCCAAGGGTTCAACAGGCACTGATGCAGCACAGAATTTTCATAATTTGTTATTATCTAAAGGTGCTCGAGCGGATGGAATTCCAGAACTAGAAGTTTCTGAATCCAATGTTGTTGGTTGTGGGCACGGAATTGCAAATGGACCAATAGATGAAAGTCAGATATTTTATTTAGAATCTAGAGGATTTTCAAAATCTGATGCTAAATCTGCCTTAATAGCCGCATTTCTAAATTCTACTCTTACCAAAATGGGGAGTGCTAACTTGCATAATTGGTTAAGTAAATTATTAACATCTGAATTAGATGTAATGAATAAATGAAGTGAAGCGAAGATGGGTTCAAGAAATGGCCTGAATAGCAGGAAAAATGAGAAAAAGATATCTACAACAATTGGTTTTTTATTCACTTTTTACCTCTTATTGGCATTTCTAGCGCCACTGATGATAGAAGAAGGTTCAATTCCACAATTATCCGGAAGAGCAAATGCAATAGACTATGCAACTGAAAAGAGTTGGGGCAATCTAGATCATGGAGAAAATGCCGAAATGGGGCATGACCAGCCAAAATATGGAGTTTTTGCTTGGTCAGAATTAAATCCCGTCTGGGCATTTACATATATGATAGGAGACATTAATTGTCATCAGAAATATGAACGTTCTTGGGAAATAAATGATAACCAAATGCCAATTTGTACCAGAGATGTTGGGATTTTGTTTGGCATAATATTAGGATGTTTGATTTTTAGAAATAGGGGCTACAACAGATGGACAATAAGAGATACTTTTCTAACGATAATCCCAGATAGTAAACTTTCAATAATTTACAAAAATGATTTACGCATGATGGCTATGTTTTTATTGATAATATTGACTATAATTCCCATAGGTATTGATGGTTTTTTACAATTATTGACTAATTATGAATCTACGAATTTCAAAAGAATAATTACTGGCATGATAGCGGGTTTTTCACTTGGGTGGTTAATATGCTCTATGCTAGCTGCAAAGCCAGAATATTTTGATAACTCAGAAAAAGTAGTTTTACCATTGGGTTCACTGCTAAAGATAAAATGAATTAATTACCATTCCACCATTTGATTAAGTCTTCTTCGGAAGTTATTTTTTTATTCTTTTCCCTGCCATCTCCCAATGTGTTCAATCTCAAAATCATAGAATTTATCGATTCCATATTGGTATTGACTTTTATTATACTAGGTAAACAAAAGCGCAAATGTGTTTTCGGATTTTGTCGTTGCCATTTCTTAATCTCGTTTCTAATAGGCCAAATAACTAATAATAAACGTCCTAATGGATAATATTCATCTTTTAAGCGTGATTTTGGATTTTCTCCAGATAAAAGTGTCTTAGTTTGTATCAACCAAGACATATCGTGATGCAGAAATCTTATTATTCTCCTAGTGTGACTGTAAGAGACGTTTCTCACTGGCCCTAATGATTCTCTCAATTCTGATATATCGGCTGAATTCATCAAAGAAAGAGTCCCGCATATAGAAGAAATAGAATGATTAAGAATACTCCTAGGGAATGTTATATTTTCTTCTTGAAGTGATTCTTGAAGTTTTTTATTGTGAATTTTTTGTGCATTTATGATTATTTTCCATGGTTTTTCACCATTAAGCCAATTCTTATTATTTCTAATTTTCTTTAGCCCGATATTCTCTAGGGTTGATTGTCCATCTAATGAATATAGTAATTCTCTCAAATGATAAATTTCTACATCGTTAGATTTGACATTAATTGGCAAAGGTTTAGAGTGTAAAAAATTCTTTAAAATAGTTGTTAATTTTTTACGAAAATCTGATTCGGATGTCTCATTCAATATTGGACCAACTAATGCCCCCATATCAAAAGGAGTAGGCATGTCTAATTTTCCTGAAAGTAAATTTTTATATCCTTCTCTAATTTCTTTTTGTAATTTAGAAGTTTCAAAATACTCTTTCTTATCTGAGAGATTCCTAAGTGTACCTCCCTCGATTCTTTTTAATGCGATTTTGGGATCACAGTCTACCCAGATACATAAATCAGGTACTAATGCTGCAGAATTCATATGAGCGACCCTTTCTAAGCCTAATTTTCCCACTATTCCCTGATATACTAATGAAGAATGAATATTTCTCTCACTTACTACTGCTTTACCTTCTTTCAGACGCGGCAAAATCCAACCATGAGAATGATCTAGTCTATCTGCAGCAAATAAACCAGCTTCTCCCTCGGGCTTCAAGCTCTGCATTTTAACTGAATCAATTGCCAAACGGCCTAATGGATGGTCGCGTCTGGGTTCAGCCGTTTTTTCGACCGATGTAAATGTAAATTCTTTATCTAATATTTCTGCAACAATCTTTGTTGCCAATCCTTTTCCGCTGCCATCACCACCTTCAACACTAATAAGATACATAATATTCCTCATTCAATATTTATCTCATTAGCAATAAATTGGTGTTTAGTAAGGCTGGAAAGTGCCATACCAATAAGTATCAGAAGTGGGCCAATGAATAAGCCACCTCTGCTCCAGAGGCCAAGAAAAGAAAACCACCAAGCTTTCTTGTAACTCTTACCGTATAACACTTCATAACCACCTCTAATTCCAAATAAACCCGAAATTAGAGTTAGGATTGCAATTATTGTCGCTAGAGTGGCAGCCTGAGTTAGATTACTATCACCCCGCCAATCAATTTCAGTGACTAATTCATCATCTCCTGGCATCATAGTAATTGGTATTTGAGCATGATCACCAGGTATCATAAATAATCTCACTGAAATATTATCCTTTAAAGAAGCAAACAAAATAAATGATTGACGTGGTACTTCTTGAATCTGAAAACGCCCACTTTGATCAGTGAAGGTTTCTTTGCCTGTTACAGTACCGTCATCGTTCAAAAGAATTAATCTAACTCCCTCTATTGGTTCTCCGCCTGTATTATTATCAATAAGAGCAGAATTAACGATTCCATTGATATCAGCATAATCATCATTGCTAACTAGTGAGCCAGATAATATTTCAGCTGGATTTGCAGAAATAGCTAAAATACCAAATATTGTACCCAGAAGGCTACCGGATATAATCAAAACCGCTGCTGCAACTCTTGTGGCGGAATCTTCAGAAAGATCTGAAAGCCAAATCTCCAGAGATGACATGTTATCATAATCAATATCTGTTCTCAATTTTCCTCCTCCTCAGTAGTAATGCCAGATGTATTTAATTGTTCATGTTGTCGCATAAATGTTCTAAAAAATAAGAAAGTTAAAGCTGGCCATGAACCAGGCATTACAAAAATGGTGATTGCTACTAAACTAATTATTGATAAGAATACATTTTTTGATAAATAATTAGCAATTTGGTTAAATTTAGATATATCTGATTCTATGTCGTTGCAAGACATATTTGACTCATTAAATGAAGTGAGATCAATTGAATATATTTTTTCCCAATTTTTTCCAGTCAAAAGAAAATAATTATCTTGTTCTGAGAAAGCGATGCCATTTAGTACGGAATCTGCATCTTTTTGATTATGCGATAATGATTCCAAAGAAAATGAATTTTGGACAATCCCACTAGTAATATTTATTGAAATTATTCTATTTTCTTTCCAAATATTTGCATAAACTAGATCTCCGACACATTCCAATTCATTAAGATTAGAAATCTCTTTGTTATTTTCTTTTACAGTGATCAGAGAAGATATATTAAAATCATTAATATTTCTTATTGCTAATTTGGAAGACCCGTTAGACATAATGAAATTATCTCCATTATTACATAGGCCCCAGCCTTCTCCTGTGTAATTATAATTGCCAATCAATTCAAAAGTATCTATATCGAATATTTTTGCATGTTCTTCCCTCCAAGTCAGCATAACAATGGAATCATTCAATATTGAGATACCTTCAGAGAAAATATCTTCATCGAAGTTGATTTCACGTATTACTTCGCCAGAGGATATATTTAATTCTCGAAGACTGGAAGATCCATATATCCCAGTACTTTCAAATAATCTTGTGTCTTTGATTTCTAATCCTTGTGTAAAGGAATTCGGCTGATGATCTATCGTTTTGATAATATTAAAATCCATTTCAGAGTCATTACACTCGGAAGTGGCTAAAGAATTACTTGGTATTAGAATTAATATTACAAGACAGGGGAATAATTTTTTTAAATTAATATTTGATATAATGTATGAACAATGCTCCATCGACGTTAAAATATGTCTTTCGACCGAGGATTTAACAATACTACAGTGAGTGAGGATTATGTTGGCAATTAAACCTAAAACTGACTCATTAATACCACTTTTACTAATTTCTGTTCTAGTACTCTCTATTCTTTCTCCTTGTATATTTCCTGAAGAAATTCCTGAAGAACAAAAGCCTAAATTCATTTCAACTGACCTCTCTGAATTCTCTCCTAATGAAGAGGGGAAGGAATACATGTTTAACGGTGATGATTTATCGGTGTACTCTGCGACTGGTTTCCTTAAAAAACAATGGGCAGATGCAGGATATCCAGAATTAGTCCTACCTTTCTCAGAAAATAAACAGTCTAGAAATTCGATTAGAAGTTGTGAGAATGCATGGAGTGTTGGAGAAAGCGATAATATAACGACTTCTGAAGGCACTATTGCAGCAACCGTTCAGAGAATATCTACAAACTCTGCAATATTTGTAGAAAATGGGAAAATCGTTTCTTCAACTACCTTAAATGATATTGTTTCTACTTGGGAGTCAACTATTTTTCCAACAGATACTTATTATTTTGGAGAAGCGCCCGATGTAGATGGTAATTGCCAAATTGAGATAGTGATTTATGAAATAGATGGCATTGGAGGAACAGGTGGTTATTTTCAGCCCGGAATATCGTCTATTAGAGAGAGTTTATTTTTTGACATAGATGATATGAATTCAAGAAATACAATACTAGCTCACGAGTTTGAACATCTTTTACACAACTCAAGAGATCCCTTTGAATATATGTGGATTGATGAAGGAGCAGCAGATATGGCGGCATATTTGTGTTTCGGGACAACTGAAACACTCAGCTACCATGCAAACGAATGGTCTCAGAATTCAAGTATTAGCGTCAGGTGGTGGAATGATAGAATTGCCGATTATGGGGCTGGTTTCTTATTTTTGATGTATATATCTGATAAATTAGGAGGAGGACAGGCAATACAAAGATTAGTTGCCGATACTGCTGTAGGAGGAGCATCCATAGAGAATTTAGCGATAAATCCTGAGCCTGGATCAACGCCAATTGGCACAACCATGAATGATATTTTTGCAAATTTTAGTGCCGCAGTTTCATTAGATAGTCCCCAAGGAGCATTTGGTTTCTCCAACCTAGACTTAACTTCTGAATGCGGCTCGGAAGGAATCTGTAAGGCGCAACTAAGCGGGGAGAATGACCAATGGATTAATAGTTGGCAAAGTGAATCAGAGAGCATTGAAGGCTGGGGAATGAGATCTTATAAATTCAGCCAAGGGAATGGTAATCCGTTAAATCTGATGGTTTTGCCGACGCAGTTTGGGTTTGTTGGCTCCATTTTAGTCAAAGAAGCATCTACTGGGACATGGACAATGTCGAAATTAAGAATGGATTCTGCAACTGGAGTAGGGACAGGATTGGTTCATAGTTTTGGAAATATTACCAGTGATGTTTACTTATTTGTATGGTATAATTCATTAACAGATGATTGCGACTATAATTTTGTTAATTGTGGAATAATGTCGGGATCTTATCCTGTAGCATCTTTCACTGTCTATGCTGACTTGATTGGTGATCCAGCAGAAGTTTCAATAGATTCAATAAATGCATTTGACAGAGATGGAGACGGTTTCGAAGATAGTGTAGAATTGAGTTTTGAAATTATTTCTTATGCTTTCTTTGAAATAATTCAAGTAGAATTTGGAGCTTACGTCAATAATACTCTAAAAGATACTCTACAACTAGAATTTACTGCTGGAAATGGAGAATCAGAAATCGGAATAATTTGGTTTAGTCCACCTACATCCGGCGAATGGACTTTTGGAGTTGAAATATTTGATATTACAGGTGAATATCAAGACTCAGCTTTTTCTCTTCCGATGAATATACAAAACATGAAACCAGAATCATCAGGTTCTATTTCTACTAATATCACACAAACATGGACATCTGTGAATATATTTGGAGGAGGTTATGATGTTTGGGGTTTTGGATATTTTAATGGCTCTTTCACTCATAATGAAACGCCAACAGAATACATTTGGGATTTAGGTAATGGGGAATTTTCAGGGCTAAAGAACCCTACACAATACTATGAAGAAGAAGGAGAATATCAAATTACATTAATTGTTAGAGATCGAGGAGGATATTATTCAGATATTCAAATATGGGATATTTTAGTCAATGATACATCAACTCCAATTCCAATTATATCGATAGAAGGTATTGAGATAGAAGAAGAATTAACTATTTTGACAAATCAAAATATTAAATTTTCAGCACTGAATACAATAGATAACGTCCCCATTGAAAGACTTAATTTTACTTGGAACTGGGGCGACGGAAATGTTGATTCTGGAGAAGGATATTTTGAAGCATATCATTCTTGGGTAGACGGAGATTCGGATGGAATAGCATATCAACTTACATTGACGGTTTTCGATGGTAAGCACTATGCAGAATATTTACTACAAGTGAATATTATTAATAGAATTCCGAGGCAAATATTTGAAGAGGAGTTGCAAACTGACACACTTACTCCATTGGAAATGCCCGAAATTTTTATTGATGATGATGGATTAATTGTAGAGTATGAATGGACTTTTGAAGGAGGTGTGAATACCTCAGATTCAGGAGTAACTCTAACTTCGGATTTTTCAGAAACTAAGTCTGTTAAATCTAATCCCAAAGTAAGTTGGTTAGAACCAGGAATTAAGAATATTTCATTACAAGTAACTGACGATGATGGAAATTTCACAATTACAAGTTTTACTGTAGAAGTCAATAATCAAAGGCCAGTGGCAATTTTCAATCGGCCGCCTGACGGTATGACAAGCACGGCTTACGTGTTCCAGAGTTCCTCTTTCGATATTGATGGAGATTCATCAAATTTGATTCACATATGGAATATTTCGGATATGGAAGAGACGATTTATGATGTCTCTTCAATTAGTAGGACATTTTCAAAACCCGGTTTATACTCAGTAAGCCTGACTGTTGTAGATGATAGAGCATTAGAGTCAGCAACTAAGACTTATTATTTCAAAATTGAGAATCCATTGCCTATGCCCATATTAGGATTTAGACAACCTAGTATCAATGGAAATATTCTAGAATATATTCCTGAAAATACAGAAAATATTACTTGGCAAGTCCCAAATCTAAATGGAGGAGGGATTTTTGTTGCCCCTAATATGCCTATAATGTTCGATGGTTCACAAAGTTTTGATACAGACGCTGAATTTCGTGATAAAGAATCGATTGATCCTAATGATGCTGATTGGAATGGGATTACTAAATGGATTTGGGATTTTGGAGATTCATCGCCAGAAGTATTAGGTCCAATGGTGTGGCATAGTTACGAACTACCAGGTATCTATTTAATCGAGTTTACAGTTTTAGACGGTTTCGAAGGAGGAGAGGCTAATAGTACCTATCTGACTGTTCATGTTTCAAGTTCACCGGATATTTTAACCACGAATCCTATCGGAACTGAATATGTTACTGTAGGAGATGCGATTAATCTTGAAATTGAAGTTTCCGATAGTGATTTATCACTAGGAGTTATTGCATGGATGGATGAAGATGCATCTGAAGATTCAGATGGCGATGGCAATATGACAAACGACAGGGACGTAAATCTTGCAGATCAACTGACGATAAAATGGGATTTTAATATTTTTGAAGATTCAAATTTTGATGGTAACTACAGAAATGATTGGATTAACTGGGAAAATGAAAACTGGAATTTACCCGGAGATTCTAGAATATCTGTTGAAGTTTGCGATGGAGTAGGAGTTTGTTCTTCAAAGGACTTTATAATAACTGTACTTTCTACCTCGGAAGATAATTCACCAAAAACCCTGTCTGATTTGACAATAGATGACTTGATACCAGATAAGGAGAGTTTTGGAGTACTAAGCTTAGTAGCAATCGTTTTGATACTTGGATGGTTGGTGATGAGACAAAAAAATGAAGATGAAATTGATGCTATCGATATGCTAGAGACTTATGGCGTTGAAGTAAAATTAGAAGGTGGATTACCTGGGATGGATCAACATATACCGCCACCGCAACCTAAATACTTGACCGTCGAAGAGCGAAAGAATAAGGAATCAGGTTATGTTCGACCGATTAGGACGAGGCGCGAGAAATGATTAGTAAAAGCAAATTATTTGCTGTAATATCTAATTTATTAATTATTCTTCCGTTAGTTATGATTAGTATTAATTCTTCAATTATGAATGTTGATGCGGCAAACAACTGCGAGGTTTCCATAGATAAAACATGGGATGTAGATAGAGCTGTAACATTACATAATGTTGATTCAGGGATTTATTTTCCAGGGATTTTTTCAGGAGATGAAACATCATCAAGATTTGGTACTAGTTTACCGCTAACTAAAGATTTTGTATATGAAGTTGGCATTGAAGATGGAGGTGCAACAGCAATAAGTATGAAACTTGTTGCAGGATATAGGTATAACTTTTGCATAACATTTAGTCCATCACTGAACAGTAATTCAACTATAGCAAAAGGAGATGTCTACCTTATGACCAAAAG
>TARA_B100001113_G_scaffold97541_1_pt1 | contig 22739 bp, 23 predicted proteins | sample TARA_B100001113 | Tara Oceans TARA_B100001113 (sample SAMEA2622402) | marine metagenome | biome: marine biome (ENVO:00000447); feature: deep chlorophyll maximum layer (ENVO:xxxxxxxx); material: "saline water (ENVO:00002010), including plankton (ENVO:xxxxxxxx)" | depth 50 m | reverse complement strand
CCTTTTCCTAATGTTCCGGTTATATAAATCAAATCATTTGGTTTTGCGTTTGATCTTAAAAGCACTTCATTAAATGGATAGCCAAAGACATTCACACATATATTCAGTTCGCCGTATGTAATATCTCCGCCAACTAATTTAATATCATAGTCTTCTATTATTGACTCAACTCCATTTGAAAACTGTTTGTACCAATGAATATCTTTTTTGTCAGATGTAAGGCCTATTGTTATGAATGATGGGTAAGCACCCATTGCAGCTAGATCACTTAATGCAACAGCAATAGATCTGTAAGCGATATCTTCAGGGTTTGAATTTTCTGGAAAATGTGTATTTACTTTAGATATATCTAATGAATGCACAAGGTTCTTATCTTGTTTTTTAATAACTGCAGCATCATCACCAGATCCGACAAGTACTAAGTCAGATTGAAATTGATTTTCAATCAAGTGTTGAAAAGACCCTAAAATATCTGATTCAGATATCAAGAAGGGTATCTTTCAAACAATCCGCTAGCTCCCATGCCCCCACCAATACACATTGTTACTATTCCGAATTGTTTATCTAAGCTTTGAAGTTGGCGAGTTAGATGTCCCACCTGTCTTGAGCCGGTCATACCAAAAGGATGGCCTATTGATATTGATCCACCATCTAGATTGAGCTTATCCATAGGAATTCCAAGCTTATCTCGACAATATACCACTTGCACGGCAAAGGCTTCATTTAGCTCCCATATGTCAATGTCATCCATAGATAAATTATAATTTTTGAGGAGCTTAGGAACAGAATATACAGGACCTATTCCCATTTCATCAGGCTCACATCCCATGGTCGTAAACCCTCTAAAGTAAGCTGTTGGTTTTAATCCGAGATCTTTTGCTTTTTCCTCCGACATTACAAGTGTTACAGATGCGCCATCAGAAAGCTGTGAAGAATTACCAGCAGTTACAGATCCGTTTTCTGGATCAAATACCGGTTTTAAAGAAGAAAGTCCTTCTAATGTTGTTTCCGGTCTATTGCATTCATCTTTATCCACAGTGTATTCAATTTCTTTAGACTCACCTGTCTCTTTATTTGTTAACAACATCTTTGTTTCCATTGGTATTATTTCATCATCATATCCGCCAGCTTGTTGTGCTGCTGCAGTTCTCATCTGACTTTCATAAGCATATTCATCTTGAGCTTCTCTTGAAACTTCATATCTTTTGGCAACAACTTCTGCAGTCATGCCCATAGGGTAGTAAATACCCGGAGATTCTTGAGCTAATCTTTCATTAACAAAATTGTCCATATTGGTATTCATCATTGAAATTGTTTCTGCTCCACCAGCAATAACTGTGTCATAACACCCAGCCATGATTTGACCAGCTGCCATGGATATTGATTGAAGGCCTGAAGAACAGTATCTATTAATTGTAGTTCCACCAGTTGAAATCGGTAACTTTGATAATACAGCTGCATTTCTTCCTACATTATGCCCCTGTGCTCCTTCAGGATTTCCACATCCCATAATTATATCTTCTACTTCTTCAGGTGGTAAATTTGGGTTACGATCGAGCATCGCATTTATAATATGAGCCAACATTTCGTCTGGCCTTGTCATATTAAAACCGCCTCTGTGAGACTTTGCTAAACCTGTTCTAACACTGTCAACTATAACTACATTTTTCATAATTTCTCCACATTAAAATCAAATCTATTCTATTCTATCTTCATCATTACTTAAAGCTTTATACCAATCTGGGATTAAATCAATTTCAAACTCTTTTGCTTTTTTAATAACATAAGGTATTGAAATGGGACTAAAGGGAAGAATAACTAAAAGACCCAAACCTAGGCTTTTAAAAATCTGTCTAAGTTGATGATTTGCCTTGTCGATCTCACTTTGAGTAGCAGACCCTTCTATGCTTCTCATGTATATATCTAGCATTTTCTTATTTTCATCAGTTTCTTCAAGAAATGATTCTTTTAGCTTTAAAATATATCGCCTAATTTTTTTTGTATTCATACAGATATAAATATTATGCTACATTTATTTATATGAAGAAATCTGAAAAAGCAGTTGCTATCAAAAACATTTTAGATGCCAATTATCCAGAAACTCCAATACCTCTTGAGCATAAGGATACATATACCCTTCTGATTGCTGTTCTTTTATCCGCTCAATGTACAGATGAAAGGGTAAATCAAATAACTCCAATACTATTTTCTCATGCCAGAAATCCCAAAGAAATGATTAAACTCTCAACAAATCAGATATATGAAATTATTAAGCCATGTGGTCTTGGACCACAAAAATCTAAAGCAATCCATAAACTATCAAATATTTTAATAAAAGATTTTCATGCTATGGTGCCAAACAATTTTAAAGATCTAGAAAGGCTTCCAGGAGTTGGTCATAAGACAGCATCAGTTGTAATGAGTCAAGGTTTTGGCATTCCTGCCTTTGCTGTTGATACGCACATACATAGGTTGGCACAAAGATGGGGATTGACTAGTGGTAAGAATGTAAAGAAAACTGAAGCTGATCTTAAGAAAATATTTCCAAAAAATTCATGGAATAAGCTTCATTTACAGATTATTTTTTGGGGTCGAGAATACTGCACAGCAAGATCATGCTTTGGATTGAAATGTAAGATATGTACTACATGCTATCCAAAAAGGAAGAAACCTTTTGTGCACAAAAAGCCTTAGTTAATATAAAATTACCATAAATTCTTATATATAATTTTAAAACAATGAAATCATCAAAAAGCGATAATATTTTTTCAAACAATAGCTCTATAAAAGATTATGACTCTGAGTTATGGACATCTTTTCATAGTGAAGCAGAGAGACAAGAAGATCATATTGAATTAATTGCATCTGAAAACTATGCATCAAAAAGAATTCTTGAAGCACAGGGGTCAATACTTACAAATAAGTATGCTGAGGGATATCCATCAAAAAGATATTATGGTGGATGTGAAAACGTTGATATTGCTGAAAATCTTGCTATCGAAAGAGCAAAAGAGCTTTTCAAAGCTGATTATGCGAATGTACAACCTCATTCAGGATCTTCAGCAAATGCTGCCGCCTATCTAGCGCTTCTTGAGCCTAACGATACTATTTTAGGTATGAGTCTTGATCATGGAGGTCACTTAACACATGGTGCTAAAGTAAATTTTTCAGGCAGAAACTATAAAAGTGTTCAGTATGGCTTGCATCCTGAAACTCATGATATTAATTACGATGAAGTAAGGTCTTTAGCAAAAGAACATAATCCAAAATTAATTATTGCAGGATTTTCAGCATTCTCTGGTTTGATAGATTGGAAGAAATTTAGAGATATTGCGGATGAGGTAGGAGCGTTCTTTTTAGTGGATATGGCTCATGTTTCTGGATTAGTAGCAGCAGGTTTATACCCGTCACCTATTCCATACGCAGATGTCGTAACTTCAACAACTCATAAAACTTTAAGGGGCCCTAGATCAGGAATTATTCTAGCAAGAGAGAATGAAGAAATAGAGAAAAAATTAAATTCTGCTGTTTTTCCCGGATCACAAGGAGGACCATTGATGCATGTTATTGCAGCGAAAGCTATATGCTTCAAGGAGGCGCTAGATCCAGAGTTTAAAGAATACATCCAACAGGTGATAAAAAACGCAAAATTAATGGCTAAAACAATAATGTCAAATCAAATTGATGTAGTTTCAAATGGAACTGAAAATCATATTGTTTTAGTAGATCTAAGAAATAAGAATATCACTGGAAAAGATCTGGAGAAATTATTAGGAACAATTAATATAACAGTTAATAAAAATGCAGTTCCAAATGACCCAGCCTCACCCTTTGTTACATCCGGAATAAGAATTGGTTCACCAGCAGTTACTACTAGAGGCTTTAAAGAAAAAGAGATTGAACTTATAAGTAATTGGATCTCAGAAATCATAAATGATTTTGAAAATGTTGCTTTACACAATAACATTAAGAAAAAAGTTCAAGAGCTTACGAGTAATTTTCCAGTATATAATCTTTAAATGTATTGCCCTTTCTGCCAAGCTGAAGATACTAAGGTTATTGACTCTAGACTGGTTGCTGATGGAGCGCAAACGCGACGAAGAAGATCATGCGAAGTTTGTCAATCTAGATTTACCACATTTGAGTCTGCTGACTTGGCGCTTCCTAAAGTTATTAAGAGTAACGGTGAAAGACAACCATTTAATGGATCTAAATTAAAAAAGGGTATGCTGAGAGCACTTGAAAAAAGACCCTTATCTGTTGAAGAGATAGATTCTGTATTTGGAAAAATTCTCAAAGAAATTAGGACCAGAGGTGTTCGTGAAATTAAATCTATTGATATTGGTGAAATAATGATGGGCGCATTAAAAGATGTAGATAGCGTTGCTTACGTTCGCTTTGCCTCTGTATATAGAGATTTTCAAGATATAAAAGATTTTTCAGAAGAAATAAATTCACTTAAAAAGGAAAAACCAAAAAGTAAAGATTCAAAAAAATGAGTTACGAAGAATTAATGCTTCGTGCGATCACTAAAGCAGAAAAATTTAAATATGCCGCAAAACCAAATCCGGTTGTTGGTGCAATCATTGCAAAAGACGGTGAGATAATCTCTGAAGGCTATCATGAAATTTATGGAGAAAATCATGCTGAAATTAATGCAATTGAAGCAGCTAAAAATCATATAGGTAAGAAATTTAAGGACTTTTCAGACTTAACTATTATATCTACACTCGAGCCATGTAGTCATGTTGGAAAAACAGGTTCATGCGCAAGTTTTATAGCTAAATCAGGTTTTAAAAGAGTGATTATTGGAGCTATCGATCCTAACCCAAAAGTTGCAGGTCGTGGCATAAAAATTCTTAATGATAATAATATTCAAGTTGAATATGGATTATTTCAAGATCTTGTAGAAAAACAAAATAAATTTTTCTTTTATAAGCATAAGAATCATAAACCATATATTACGGTAAAAATTGCATCTTCTTTCGACGGGAAATCACATTTTGATAATGAAACAGTTTTGATCACAAATGAATCATCCAGAAATGATGTTCAAACGATTAGAGCTAATCATGATGCTATATTGACGGGTGGAAATACTCTAAGAAATGATGATCCAAGAATGGATGCAAGAGTAAATTTTTATGTAAATCAGCCCAAAAAGATTTTGTTAACAAGCAAGGCTTATAATTCGAAATCTAGTTTTTTTAAAGATGCTGATGTAGATATTTTTAAAATTAAAGATTTAAATAAAATCATTGATTCATATAGAGATACTGAAATATGTTCTATCTTAGTTGAAGCTGGTCCAAAGTTGGCAAATGCATTTCTTAAAGCTGGGATAGTTGATGAATTAATTATTTATACCTCAGAAAAAAAACTTGGAGAGAAAGGTATTAATTGGTTTATTGAAGATAATGCTATTGAAAATTATGGATTTAAATTAGAATCCTCATATAAAATTGAAGACGACTTAAAAGAAATATTTAAAAAAAATGAATAAAAGTAATATTTTAGAAATAATACAAGATATCAAAGCTGGAAAAATGGTTATTATTGTTGATGATGAGGCAAGAGAAAATGAAGGTGATCTAGTCTGTGCAGCTGATTTAGTTACTCCTGAAATTATTAATTTTATGGCATCTAAAGGCAAAGGTTTAATTTGTCTTCCAATGAGCTCAAATCTTTGTCAAAAATATGATCTCCAAATGATGACCAACAATAATCGAGCTGCAAATAAAACAGCTTTTACGGTTTCGATCGAAGCTGCAGAAGGCATTAGCACTGGCATATCTGCAGCCGACAGGTCTCATACAATCAAGACAGCAGTCAATAAAGATTCAAAGCCATCGGATATTGTTCAGCCTGGACACGTCTTTCCTTTGAAGGCAATGAAAGGCGGCGTTCTTAGCAGAGCTGGTCATACTGAAGCGGCATGCGATTTAGCAAAATTAGCTGGCTTACAATCTGCAGGTGTCATATGTGAAATTATGAATGATGATGGAACGATGGCTCGACGAGATGATCTTTTAAAGTTTGGTTCAGAAAATCATATAAAAGTTGGCACGATCGCAGATCTGATTGATTACAGACTACAAATGGACGCAACTGTTGAATCTGTTCTCGATAAAGATGTAAAAAATGAATTTGGTGAATTTAAACTAAATGTATGGAGAGATAAAATACATGACGAATATCATTTTTCTCTTTCAATGGGTGATATCAAATCAGTTGAATCTCCACTTGTAAGAGTTCAAACTCAAAGCATTCTTCAAGATACTCTAGGCATAAATGAACTAGGTAAAAATTGGTCTATTAGAAATTCTTTAAAAAGAATTGCAGATGAAGGAACTGGATTATTTGTACTAATTAATTACAAAGATGCTAAAAGTTATTGGTTAAATAAACTTGAGGAAAAAGAAATTGAACCAAAAACTAACAGAAGAGTTATAGGTGTTGGTTCGCAGATTTTAAGAGCTTTGGATTTAAAGAAAATAACCGTTCTTGGTACTCCTACCAAATACAATGCCGTTTCAGGGTTTGATATAGAAATTACAGGATTTGTAAATGAGTAAAATTTTAGTTATCAGAACAACTTGGTATGAGGAAGAAACAGTTGATATGTCTAATATCGTTATTAATATATTAGAAAATGATGAGCTTGATAAAACAACTCGCATTATAACCGCAACTGCTCCTGGAGCACTTGAGCTTGCTGCTGTAGCTAAACAACATATTCTTAAACATGATGATTACATTGGGGTAATCTTTAATGGGATAGTTAGAAGAGGTGAAACAACTCATTACGAACTTGTTACAAATGAGACATTTAGATCTATTGGATCACTTGCTGAGAGTTTTTGTGATGTAGCGATTATTAACAATGTTATATGTGTAGAAAACTCAGCTCAGCTAGAGAAAAGACTCGTTACAAATACTGAAAATAATACCTATGCTTTAATAGAACTCATAAATGAAAAATCTAGCTAATTTCAAAACCGTAGTTAGAACAAGAGAATATTTAATTCAAGCAATTTTTCAAATGCTATTCGATGATCAAAAAGCTACAAAAATAATTAAGCAGTTTAAGGAAGAACATAAGACTAAGAAGGTCGACTTTAAAATGTTTTCTATATCTATAAAATCTATAGAAAAAAATAAAAAGCAGATTGAGGGTATTATGGAATCATTAAATATTAAAAACTCCAGTATTGAATTAATTGATAAATCAATACTCTATTTTGCAATCAATGAAATGGTTTTTGGCGATTTAGATAAACCTGTAACTATTGATGAATCTTTGAGGCTTTCTAAAAAATTTTCTAGTCCTGACTCTTACAAATTTATTAATGCAAGCTTAGATAAATTTCTAAAAACTATGTAAATCTATCTGGAGATAGTTTGATCTCTTGAGGGTCCAGTTGAAATAATAGAAGCAGGAGATTCTGTAAAATCTTCTATAAACTCTATGTATTTTTTTGCTTTTTCTGGTAATTCTGAATATTCGGTAATTCCTTCAGTAGTGCATAGCCAACCCTCAAAATCCTTATATATTGGCGTATTATTTTTGTATTCAACACAAACTCTTATTTTTTTCATTTCATCAAGAACATCTAATTTCGTAATACATAAATCTGTTACTGAATTTGTAAAAACTGCTTTCTTAAGAGCAACTAGATCAAGCCATCCACACCTTCTTGGTCTTCCGGTAGTAGCACCAAACTCATTTCCCTTTTTTGCAAGTAATTCACCATCTTTATCAAAAAGCTCAGTTAAGAATGGCCCCTCACCAACTCTAGTCGTATACGCTTTTGATATACCAATAATTCTATCAATAAATTTTGGTCCAATGCCTAGTCCAGTAGAAACACCGCCAGCCGTTGTACTTGATGATGTTACATAAGGATAAGTACCATGATCAATATCTAATAATGTTCCTTGAGCACCCTCAAATAGAATTGAATTATCATCCTTTATCCACTCATACATTCTTTCTTGAGAATCAACACAAAACTCATCATATAGATGTTTATAATTCAAAATATATTCAAAAATCTCATTAACATCATGAGGTTCATGTTTATACAAATCTTGTAACAAACGATTATGATAGCCAACAAGCGATATAACTTTTTCTTTTAAATTATCTTCATCACCCAAATCGCCAAATCTGATAGCCCTTCTTCCAATCTTATCTTCATACGCAGGACCTATTCCTCTGCCAGTAGTTCCAATAGATTCTTTTTTGTCTCTTACTTTATCAATTGAAATATGACTTGGAAGTATTAAAGCGCAGGCTGAGCTAACATAAAATCTATTTTTAAATCTTATATTCCTTTCTTTTAGATTTGTAATTTCTTTGTCTAAAGCATCAAGCGCCAAAACAACACCGTTACCTATTAGACATTTAGCGTTTTCATGAAGAATTCCGGAAGGAATTAAGTGTAAAACAGTTTTTTGACCTTCAACTTTGATCGTATGTCCAGCATTATGTCCGCCTTGAAAACGGCAGACAATATCTATTGTCTCACTTAGATTATCAACTATCTTACCCTTACCTTCGTCTCCCCATTGCAAACCTAGGATAAGAGTATTTTTAGCCACAACGCGACCTAGTCTTCGTCTTTTTTATCATTGAGATATTTAAAAAATTCAGAATCTGAATCAATTAACATAACATCAGATTTATTCTCAAATGTCTCAACATAAGCTTTCATACTTCTCGTAAACTCATAAAATTCCGGATCTTGTGAAAAAGACTCTGCATATATTCCAGCTGCTTCTGCATCTCCCTCACCTCTTAACTGTTCCGCTTGTTTATAGGCTTCAGCTAAAATAACAACTTTGTCTTTGTCAGCAACAGCTCTAATTTCTCTAGCAATCTCTTTTCCTTCAGACCTAAGCTCTTCTGCTAATCTATTTCTTTCAGTTCTCATCCTTTCATAAACAGAATTACTTAAGTTAGAGGGCAGATCAATACGCTTAACCCTAAAGTCAATTATCTCAACTCCTAAATCTGATACAGATTCATTTAAAGAACTCAGCATGATACTCATAAGTTCATCTCTTTCTCCCGAAACTACTTCTTTTACAGTTCTTTTACCAAAGTTAGCTTTTAAAACAAACTCAGACCTTTGTCCAAGTAGACTATTTAGGCTATTAAAGCTTCCATTGTTTGCCTTATAAAAAGTTAAAACATCAGTGATTCTGTATTTGATAAAAGAATCTACTAATAAATATTTACTTTCTACAGTAAGTATTCTGTCAGGTTCTTCATCCAAAGTTTGAATACGTGCATCGTATTTTTTGACATTTTGAATTACTGGAACTTTAAAATGAAATCCAACCGGTATATCAGGTCTGACAGCTTCACCAAATTGAAAAACAATAGCTCTTTCTTTTTCACTAACAACAAAAACGCTATTGACCAAAATACCAAATATTAAGGCTGCAAAAACTACTAAGTACACTTTTTTATTCATCATCATCATCCTTTTTCTTATTTTCTTCCATTATCTTATCTAGTGGAAGATATAAAAGATTATTTCCACCCTCAACATCCACCATTACTTTAGTTGAATTAGATAATACTGATTGCAAAGCATCTAGATAAAGCCTATCTCTTGTCACTTCAGGCGCTTTCTTATACTCTCCTAGTAATTTATTAAATCTATCAACCTCTCCTTCAGCATTTGCAACTACTGCAAGCTTATATGCCTCAGCATCTCTTATTCTAGCCTGCGCTTGACCTCTTGCTTCCGGTACTATTGATAAGGCATATCTTTCTGCTTCATTTTGCAATCTTTCTTTATCCTCTCTTGCTGCAACAACGTCATCAAATGCATCCTTCACAGCCGGAGGTGGATCAGTCTTTTCTATGTTAACTTGTTGCACTATCAAGCCTGTTTGATAATAGTCTAAATATCCTTGCAGTCTTGTTTGTACTTCTTGAGCAATATTTTCTCTTCCCACTGTTAAAGTAGTTTCAAGTGTATTATCTCCTACGACATGTCTTAAAGCACTTTCAATTGCATTTCTTAAGCTTCCTTCAGGATCTTTGACATTAAGAACAAAATCTTTGAGGTTAGCAATTCTGTACTGAGCAGATACAGTCACATCAACTATATTTTCGTCTTTAGTAAGCATACTGTTTGTTTGAGTATATCTTCTTGTTAAAGATACATTTTCAATATATCTTTCATCAATACCAGCAAGTCTAAAATTTAAACCTTCCTCTTGCTCCTCATAAAACTTACCAAATCTTAAGATGACTGCTCTTTCTGAGGCATCAAGTTGATATATACATTGAGATGCATAGACTATTGAAAATGCAAAAAAAGAATACATCAAGATTCTCGTTGGTGAAAATCCAAAACCATTTTTCTTACCGCCGTCACCAGAGCCATTGCTTGGAGACTTTTTACGACCAAGAATAGACGAAAATTTTTTCATTAGCTCATCAAAATCAGGCGCATCGTTATTATTGCCCCATGGATCTTTATTATTGTTATCCCAGTTCACTATAAATTACCTCAATTGTTTCTATCATTATAATTTATGTTGGGGCTGATTATCATATTTAAAGTGAAGATATTATCTTTTTGAAGTCATCTTCTAGAATTTTTATATCTTTAGTACCAATTTTTTTAAAATCGTCCCAACTCTTAAGCCAAGTTGATTGCCTTTTTGCAAGTTGTCTGGTTGCATACAGCGCTTTGCTAAAACAAGTTTCTATATCGTAATCGCCGTTAAGGTAACTTAAAAGTTGTTTATAATTTACTGATTTGCGTATAGGATGATTCTCTGAGATATCATAACAACTTAACAATTTTTCTACTTCTTGCTCCAGTCCATTTTCGAACATCATCTTAAGTCTTTCTTCAATTTTATTATGAATTTTCTTTCTGTCTTCCATGATTCCATACTGTGAAACCTCAAAATTATTTGCTAATGATTCTTTTTTATTATCTTTTAAAATTTTACTTAAAGGTTTGTTTTGAGATTTAAATATCTCAAGTGCTCTAATTATCCTAACCTCATCATTTTTATTAATTGTTTTTGCATACACAGGGTCTTTTTCCATTAATAAATAATACAAATAGTTAGATTTATTTCCTTTATTTAGCTTTTCTAATTCGGCTCTATAATCTTTATCTCTTTCAGGTAATTCATGAATGCCATCAAGAAGCGTTTTAAAGTACATCATTGATCCTCCAACAAATAGAGGTAATTTTTTAAGTGAATGCGTTTTTTTAATTATTTCATGAGAAGCTTTACAAAAATCTGCAACACTAAACACTTCGTTAGGAGAAATAACATCAATCATCTCATGTGGATATTTTTCTAAAATATTTTTTTCTGGTTTTGCGGATCCAATATCACACCCCTGATATACCATAACTGAATCAACGCTTATTATTTGAACAGGGAATTTTTTTGCTAAATCTATAGCAAAATCTGTTTTTCCAGTTGCAGTTGGCCCAAAGAGAAAAACAATTGGTAATTTTGTGTTAATAGTGATTAAAGTTAAAGAGCGTCTTCATTTATTTCACCAGTTCTAATTCTAACGACTTCATCGATCGGTGAAACAAAAATTTTTCCGTCACCTATCTTACCTGATGCAGAAGATTTGATTATGGCTATTTTGACTTGTTCAACCATTTCATCTGTAACCGCAATTTCAATTTTAATTTTCGGGAGAAAATCAATAGTATATTCAGCTCCTCTATATAATTCAGTATGACCTTTTTGCCTACCAAAACCCTTTACTTCTGTCATAGTCATTCCAGATATTCCAATCTCATCAAGAGAAGCTCTTACCTCTTCTACTTTAAAAGGTTTAATGATTGCCGTTACTAGTTTCATGATTAGTTTATTAATTCTTTAATGTAATTATATTGCAAGCTGGATGAGCCTTTATTTTCATTAACCACCCTATATGCATTATCTATCATATGATTTCTCAATTCATCATTATTTAGTAATTTTTTTAAAGCATCAAATAATTCGTCAGGGTTATTTAATTGAATGCATGCATTTTGTTCTATAAATAAAGCAAGGATGTCACTAAAATTCCGCATATGTGGTCCAACTATAAACGAGCTTTTATTTGATGCTGGCTCAATTATGTTGTGTCCTCCATATTTACTCATCAAACTGCCGCCAATAAATGAAACTTTTGCAGTTTTATATAAACTACCTAAAATACCTGTAGCGTTAACAATAGCAACATCATTAGTGCATAGAACGGATTGAAGATCCGATGTTATTTCACCTTTTACATTATTTTTTTTCAAAATTTCTTTAACTGTGTTTGATCGTTCAGGATGTCTTGGAACAATAACCATCTTTAAACTATGAAACTCTTCTTTTAACTTCTTGTATGCTTCAATAATAATCTCGTCCTCTCCTATGTGAGTGCTGGCAGCAAGAATATGGCTGAAATTGATTAAATCTGAAGTTTTTTCTAAATCTTTTATTCCATCGAAATCAAACTTCGAAGACCCAACTTTAATCAGAGAATTTTCTTTTATTCCTATGTTCTTAAAACGACGAATATGATCTTGACTCTGAGCTAGAATTAAAGAAAATTTGCTTAAAGTTTCTGTAATAATTAATTTTGCTCTTCTATATTTTTTGAATGAAGATTCAGATAATCTTGCATTAGATAATATTACTGGTTTATTTCTTTTCCAAATAGCATGAACCATTGATGGCCATATTTCAGTTTCAAACAAGATTAAGGCTTTTGGTTTAAAATTTTTTATAAAACCATTCACAAAAAAGATTAAGTCCCATGGAGCATAAACTACTATAAGATCATCGCCATATATTTTTTTTGCCTCCCTAAATCCTGTTGGAGTTGATACTGAAAGAACAATATCATTATCTTTTAATAATTTTTTAACAATAATCTGAGAACTTATTACCTCTCCCAAGCTGACAGCATGAAACCAAACTGAATCCGTCTTTATATCTTCTTTATATAAACCAAATCTATTTAATATGTTTCTTAAATAATCTTTATCAAGAATGCCCTTATAAAAGAGTCTTACAAACATGAATGGTAATAATAAAAATAAAAGGCTGTTGTATAAAAATAATTTCATTGATAATTTAAAGCTCTAATAATGTAATAATACATCTTAATATTATATGAATAATGCATTATTAATAATTCTTATTACTTTTTGGAAGACAATAATTCTTCTTCCAAGACGTTTGCAGCTAATATTGTCATCATTGACTGGGTTTTTGCTATACCTGGCTCCATTTAAAAGAAACAAATTCAGTAAAATAAATATTCATCTTTGTTTTCCAAAAATGTCTAAAAATCAACTAAATAGGATTTATAAAAAAAATATAATTTTATCTGGAAGAGTTTTATTTGATACTGGTATAGCCTGGTTTTGGTCAAACGAAAGAATAGAAAAAAATGTCTCATATAAACTAAATGGATTAAATCAACTTATAAAGGTGCAGGAATCGGGTCAAGGAGTTCTGTTATTTTTTAAACACTCACTACATTTAGAGCTTGATGCAAGGGTACTAGGGATGCATGCTGAAATATATGGTGTTGAGAGAGAGCATAATTCTAAATACTTTCAATCAGTTCAAAAAAAAGGGAGATTAAAAGGTATAAGAGATGTTGTAGATAGAAATAATACTATTAGGTTTATTAAATGGCTTAAAGAGGGCAAAACTGTTCTTTATGCACCTGACCAAGATTATGGAATGAAAAAATCTAATGAAATAAAATTTTTTAATCAACCAGCAGCAACAGTTTCTGCTCCATGGAAAATTGTTAATAAAACATTATGCAAAACTTTTTTTTTGAACAGCTATCTTAATAACAATCAATTAGTTATTGATATTGAAGAATTAACCTTAAATCATCTTGATGAAACTAACTTTTCAGAAAATTTGAACATGCATATTGAAGAAAGTATTAAACAACATCCCTCTGAGTATCTTTGGCAGCACAGGAGATTTAAATCTACCCTGGGTAAAAAAAATTTATATAAATGAAGATTCATAATTTTGAAAAAGTTAAAGGTTTTATGCCTAAACATGAGGGCGAAGCTCTTTCTAAGTGGGCTAAAAGATTTTCAGGTATTGGGCCTATTTTAGAAATTGGAACATATTGCGGGAAGTCAGCTTTGTATTTAGCTAGTGGTGCGGCAGTTAATAATCAGTATGTATTCACTGTCGATCATCATTCTGGTTCTGAAGAGCATCAATTAAACGAAGAATATTTTGATAATGAAATATATGACTTCTCTACAAATAAAGTAAATACATTTCCTTTATTTATTCAAAATGTAAATAAATTTAAGGCAAATAATGTGGTGCCAATTATCTCTCAGTCATCTGAAATAGCTACAAAATGGTCTTCCAAATTAGGTATGGTATTTATTGATGGAGGTCACTCAATTGAGTCTGCTAATAATGACTACGTTTTGTGGGAGCCTAAAATATTAACTGGGGGATCATTAGTGATACATGATATCTTTGAAAATCCAGATGAAGGTGGTCAAGCCCCATATGAGATATATAAAAAAGCTCTTAAAAATAACTATGAGCTATATGAGAGAATCGATACCATTGCTTGCTTAATAAAGAATTGATTGATTCTTTAAAAATAAATCTGATGCATCTGAATAATTAAGCACAGTATCGGCAGCAATTATTAAAGCAGCTGAAGTCCAACTAGGCTTTTCTTTAGGCCAAAAAATATTTTCTTCATATTGCCATCCCATATATGGAATTCCATTTTGATCAGAAATATTTATGATGTCATAAAGCATTTTTCTTGCTGAATGCTCATCATTGTAAATCATCAAAGAAATTATAAACTCACTTGTTTCGGCAACAGTAATCCATGGCTCATCAACAACGCATTTTATTCCAATCTTTTCAATATAAAAATCCTTATAAACTTTCTGAATATAGAATATTTTTTCATCCATATTTAAACACCCAGAAAGAATTGGATAATACCAATCCATTGAAAATCTTTTCCTATCTTTCAATAAATCAAATTTGCCAGATGGATTTCTTATTGCATCTGTTAGCAGGTCATAACACATAATCCAATTTCTGATATTTTTTTGATTATCAAGTATTTTTGAAATAGCAAGACCGCACTCGATACTCTTTAAAATAGATGAAGAGCCTGTAAGCAAATAATCTTCTTCTAGCACCCCTTCTGAATCAATAGACCAAGGTATTGTTCCATTTGTTATTTGAAGCTTGGTAGAGAAATTTATTGCTGATTCAACAGTAGGCCACAATTTTTTTAAGAATTCTTTATCATGTGAAATTTTGTAAATGTGTAATGCAGCGACTGCTATATAAGGTGCAAAATGTGTTGGCTTATTTCTTTCAATTGGTTTTAGATCATCATATTTAGCATACCAACTGCCATCTATATTTTGATTCTCAATCAACCATTGAAATGCTAATTTAGCGGAATCTAACTTGTTAGCAAAACTTAAACCCATTATTGATTCAATATGATCCCATGGGTCATGAGAGCCGTCTTCGTTAGATGGAATTGCACCCGACTTTAATTGAATTGATTCTATGTATGAAGCTATTTCAGTAAAGAAGTCTTTCTTTGGGAATCGAACATTAGCTGTATATTTGCTTTTTGGGGGCTTATGCATTTTATGTTTTTTCAAAATACATTGAAAAACTTTTGCCCATAATTGGATTTAAGGCTATATCAATTAAATTAATGAAAAAAGGTTTTTTAAGAATATGTCTCTCAAGCATTTTCTTATAAAGATTTACTAAAAAATTTTTATCCTGCGTGCCCCAGAAGAAACACCTAAGCCACCAATAAGGACTATGAATTGAATGGAATTTCTCAGATGATAAAAACTTGAATCCAGATTCTTTTATTTCAGAGATTAATTTTGACTGACTAAATATCCTAAGGTGCCCGCCTGGTTGATTTTGGTATTCTTTTGAAAGTTTCCAGCATATTTTTTCAGGCCATGAAGCCGGAACGCTTGCATAAAATTTTCCGCCTGGTTTTAGAACCCTATGAATTTCTTTGACAGCATCATTATATTCATGAAGATGTTCAAGCACTTCTGAGCATACTATTAGATCAATGCTTTCATCTGGGAAGGGTAATGAATATGCAGAACCTTTTAAAAATTGAGCTCCAGCTTCTGAAATTGATTTGAAATACTCGTAACCCTCTTCAGCCTTTTCTAAAGATTCTTTATCCATATCTAATCCAATACATTTCATTAAAGGATAATCTTGCATAATTCCAAATATATGGCGTCCTTCTCCACAGCCGACATCAAGCATTATGCCTTTTTGATTTAGTTCATGTTTTTTAAAATTAAAGGTTAGCATCGTTAAATTTTTCTATAGTTTTAAAAATAATATTTTCGTATTCTTTCGTAATTTTAGCCCAATTAAATCTATCAATTACATGCTGTCTTCCATTTATAGCTATTTCTTTGTATTTTCCATAATCTAAAATTATCTCTTTAACAGAATTCGATATCATTTTGTGATTCTTGGGATCAACTAAAGTAGCATATTCACTCACTAATTCAGGAATAGATGAAACATTTGTTGCAATTAAAGGTACCTCGCAACTCATTGCCTCTATAACTGGATATCCAAAACCTTCATACAAAGAACTTACTATCGCTATTGAACTAGTTGAATATAGTTCTGTAATTTCTGCCTTAGTGATATTTGATTGAAAATATACTCTATCTTTTAAATCAAGCTCATTAATTAATCTTTGAGTATGGCCATTTTCTTTAATAGAACCAATTACAACTAAATGTATATCAGGAAAATCTGATTCTAAGTCCTTTAGGGCTTTCAAGGAGTAGTCTAATCCTTTCAATGGAACATCAGCACTAGCTGTAGTAATTAATCTATATTGATTTCTGGTAGATTCTGACATTGGTTTAAATTCATCTGTATCTAATCCATTATTAATAACAGTTATATTTTCTTGGTCACAATTAAACTCGTTAATGATTCCGTCTTTTGAGCTTTGAGAGGGAGACACAATTCTTTTAATTTTAGGAGCTACTCTTTTTTGCATCTTTAAGAATGAATACCACCTATATCTTGAAATCTTATACTTTATTTTTTTAGATGATGCTAATTCATGTTTGTAATCAAAAGTAATTGGATGATGGATAATCTCAATAAAAGGTAATCTTTTTTGTATATCGAGCATTCCATAACTTAATGACTGATTATCTATAACTAAATCATACTCATTATTACTTTTAAGAAAATCGTTAACCCTATCACCAAATGTTTTCATTTCTGGAAAGCCACCAAATAGAACAGAGAAAAATTCATAATAATCATTAACATTTTTTTGTTTTTTACTGAAAAATTTTTTTACCCTATCTTTAAAAGAAAATGTCTCGAATAAATTCAAACCAGGTAATTTTATTAAATTTATTTCATTGTGAAGATCTGGATATGGTGGTCCTGAGATAACATCTACCTTATGTCCTATCAACGTCAAAGCTAATGAAATATCTTTTACATAGACGCCCTGCCCCCCACCAAATTTAGCGCTTCTATAACTGAGGATTGCTATATTTAATTTTTGCAAAAGTAATTATCTTGTGTAGGTTAACCAGTTTTCGTACAAAGAGTTTTTGCCAGAAATAATTTCTTTGAATTTATTTTGAAGCGCATGAGTAAATTCACCTCTTTTTCCATTATTTATGGGCTCATTATCAAATTTTGTTATTGGAGTTATTTCAACTGCTGTTCCTGTAAAAAATGCTTCTTCAGCATTTACTAAATCTTCATAACGAATATTTTCCTCTTGAACCTGGAAATCTAAATCTTTTGCAATTTGCATTACTGACTGACGGGTTATTCCATTTAAACAGTTAGTGGTAGTTGGAGTCAAAATTACATTATTTTTGACAATAAATATATTTTCTCCGCTTCCTTCAGAAATAAAATTATTCTTATCCATCATAATAGCTTCGTCTGCTCCGCTATCTAACGCTTCATGAAGAGCCATAGTATTGCTGAAATATGTTCCGATAATTTTATTACCTGAATGTAAAGGATTTTCATATTGTCTATGTGAAGATTTTATAACTGAAATCCCATCATTCTTAGCCTTAGGATCCATATATGAGGGCCACTCCCATGCTGCAATTGCAACATTTACACTCAAGTCTTTTGCTCGTAATCCAAGACCTTCATTACCGAGATAAACTATTGGCCTTATATAACCCTCATCTAAATTATTTATATTTAAAATTTCACATTGAATATCATTTAATTCTTGATTAGAAAAAGGTATTTTAATACTTATTTTTTCTGCAGCTTCGAACAGTCTATTAGTATGATCTTGCAATCTAAATATTGCTGGTCCTTTTGGAGTCTTGTAAGCCCTTACACCCTCAAATACTCCAGTTCCATAATGTAAGGTATGTGAAAGAACATGGATATTTGTATCATCCCATTTATCGAACGACCCATTTTTCCATATTAATTTGTTTTCAGTATCTACAAACACATTTCAAGATATAATTTAGCCTAGGTATTATTGCAAAATCATACATATAACAAAAGAAAAATATGGAAATTACAAGATCAATCTTCAGAGAGTATGACATTAGAGGTATATATCCAGAAGAAATTAATGAGAATGTTATTGAACAAATTGCAAAAGCAATTTCAGTAAAGTGTGATGGTGAAATGGTTTCAGAAATTTGCATTGGAAGAGATGGAAGACTGTCAGGTGAAAGTTTATTAAATTCTTTATCTGATGCTTTATCCAGCTATGGGCTTGACGTAATTAATTTAGGTCTTGTAAGCACACCATTACTATATTTTGCAGCAAAAAAAAGTATACATAAAAGTGGTGTAATGATCACAGGAAGTCATAATCCAAAAAACTATAATGGATTGAAGCTTGTTATCAATGATAAGCCTGTTTCAGGAAATGAAATATTTGAATTCATTGCTAAAGATAAACCTAAAGCTAAAGATTCAGGAAAAATATTACATGAAAACATTAAAGAAAAATATCTTAGAGAGGTGAAAGAGAATATTAAATTAAATACAAATCGCCAGATTAAAGTTGTGCTTGATTGTGGTAATGGAGCCGCTGGTTGTATTGCTCCTCAATTATTTAAAGGTATTGGTTGTGAAGTTGTTGAGCTTTTTAGTGAAGTTGATGGTAATTTTCCAAATCATCATCCTGATCCTGGAAAGATTGAAAATCTAACTGATTTAGTGTCTAAAGTAAAAGAAACAAATGCTGACCTAGGCTTAGCTTTTGACGGTGATGGCGACCGGGTTGGTTTAGTGACAGATAAAGGAGAAGTGGTGTTTCCAGATAAAATCATGATGATATTAAGCAAAAATATCCTATCTACAAAAAAAGGATCAATAATTTTTGATGTAAAATGCTCTAATTCTTTAAGTAATATTATCTCTGAATATGGTGGCAATCCAATAATGCTTCCCACTGGTCATTTTCATATCAAAAATGGTATTAAAAAATATGATCCTCTTCTTGCAGGAGAAATGAGTGGTCACATATTCTTTAATGATAGATGGTATGGATTTGATGATGGTCATTATTCCGGAGCAAGGATAATTGAAATCATATCAAATGAAGATAAAGATATTTCGACAATCAATAACGAATTACCAAAACTCTTTTCAACCCCTGAGCTAAATATTACTGTTACTGATGAATCCAAATTTAAGATAATCGATGAATTTTCTGCAAAATGTAATCTAAAGGGTGAAAAAATTACTATTGATGGTTTAAGAATAAATTTCAAAAACGGATGGGGTTTATTAAGAGCTTCTAATACAACTCCTAAATTAGTTCTTCGATTTGAAGGAAATTCCGCGGGTGATCTTGAGCAGATAAAAAATGAATTTCTAAATGAACTTTCTCGCATTTGTCCTGATATTGATATAAATTTAAACTAAGGAATGAAAAAAGATCGAAAAAATATTATTTTACAGTCTTTAGCAAGCATGCTTGAAGAAAGAAATCTGTCTAAAATAACCACTGCTTCCCTTGCTAAAAAATCAAATATTACTGAAGCCGCATTGTATAGGCACTTTCCCAGCAAGAGGTCTATATATGCTGAATTATTTAAATTTTGTGACAATGCAATTTTTATAAAATGTAACGAGCTTAAAAAAAGTAAACTGTCTGCAAAGGATAAAGCTAAAAGCGCATACATATTTTTCATGATTTTCATTGAAAAAAATAAAGGTTTTGCTAGATTGCTTTCGAGAGAAGCCCTCTCATCAAACGAACAAAACGTAGCTGACGATGTAAATCAATTTTACGAGAGATTTGAGCTTGTTTTAAGACAAATGTTAAAGGAGGATAGCTCAAATTTAACAACTCAGCCTGGAATATCTGCTCAACTTATAGTTACTTCAATTGAAGGTAATATTGGTAGATACATAAGATCTAAGTTTAAAGATTCTCCGTCAACTTATATTGAAAATGTTTGGAAGCTTTTATCATTAAGTATTTTTAAAAACTAATTTATATTTTCTTTTAGAAATAACTCAAAATAAAAATCTTCATTTAACTCTTTGTCTATTTCACCGGTCGATTTGTTAACCTTAACAAATGAAATATTTTCTGGGATTGACTCTTGAGTAGGTTTCAATGTTTCTAATTTAAAATCCATGTAATTTAACCATATAGGTAAGGCAATTGTAGAACCATATTCATTTTCACCTAATGAGGTAAAGTCATCTGTGCCAACCCATACAGTTGTAACCAGATCTTTATGAAATCCAGAAAACCATGTGCTGATAGAATCATTGGTAGTACCTGTTTTTCCACCAATATCATCTCTTTCAAGAAATGCAGATTTCCTTCCAGCAACACCATTTTTTAAAAAATCTCTTAAAACATCTTTTGCTAAAAATGCAACCCTTTCATCAATTACCTTTTCTTCTTTATTAAGTGGTTCTAAAACGTAGTATGGTCTCTTAACATTCATTTCTAGGGTATTTAGCCATGGAAAAGCACCAGTATATTTTGGAATACTATAATCATCATTTGAAAAAATAACATTACCAAATCTATCAACAATACTGTCAATAAAATAAATATCTGGAATATGGCCGTCACTAGCAATAACACTATAAGCCCTTGCCATTTCGGCAGGGGAAAAATTACCAGAACCTAATGCTAAAGACAGATCGCTCGGTAATCTTGATTTTTTGAATCCAAAGTTTTCTAAATAAGCGTGAGTTTTATCAATACCTAACTCTCTTAGTAATTTTATTGAAACAATATTTACAGATTTTATAAGAGCATCTCTTAATGATAAGGGTCCATAAAACTCACCTGTGTAATTCTGTGGCCTCCAAACACTTTCTAAGTTTTCATCCTCAAAAACAATAGGCGCATCATTAATCAATGAAGATAAATTATAACCGTTGTTAAGACCGGCACTATATATGAAGGGTTTAAAACTAGATCCTGACTGTGGATATGAAAGTCTCACTCTATCAAAACTACTTTCATTAAAATTCTTTCCCCCTAAATAAGCAACTACAGCTCCTGATTTAGGGTTAATTGAAATTAAAGAAGATTCAGCTATTGGAATTTGATCTAGATTATAGAAATCTTCATTATTTTTTAAATACACAAGATCTCCAAAGACTAAAATATCTTTGAAGTTAGAAGGTTTTTGACCAAGTTCATTTATTGATTCTCTTTTTCTTGCCCAGCTATATTCATTACTCCAGTTAACCTGATTAATCTGAAAGTCTTCATTGATCACAAAAAACTCTTTACCATCTACTTTAACAACCAATCCTTTAGTAAACCCCTTATAATATGAATATTCATCAAATATCCTTGTGATTAGGTTTGTTATATTTTCTTCATACAAGTCATCATTATTCTCATAGTTTTCTGAGATTAAAAAATCTAAATTTAAATTACTAAGATTATCTATCTGATCTTTTGTGAAAAGATTTGCATAATTTGATGGTTCTCTCCATCCATGTCTTTTGTCATACATAAATAATTCATTCATCACGCTTTCTTTTGCAACCCGTTGAGAGTTTGAGTCTATAGTTGTAATTACTGACCAGCCTTCTTTATAGGCTCTCAATCCATATCTAGAAATTATCTCTTGTCGTGCAAGCTCAGCAATATGATTTGCATCTACTTCATATAAATTTATATTTTTAGCAATTTTTAAATCTTCAGATATTGCTTCTTTGTATTCTTCTAGATCAATATAATCTAACAATAGCATTCTTGATAAGATCCAATCTCTTCTTTGTTTTGTCCGTCTGGGATCTTTAATAGGGTTTACTCTTGATGGTAGTTGAGCTAAAGCTGCTATTGTTGCTGATTCGCTTATACTTAGATCATCTAATCCTTTATCAAAATAGGTATTTGCTGCTGCTTCAATACCATATGATCTGTTGCCAAGAAAAATCCTATTAACATACAATTCAAAAATTTCTTCTTTGCTAATATTTCCTTCCAGCTCAAATGCTAAAAAGATTTCTTTTATTTTCCTAATAATGGTTTGGTCTCTCGTTAGAAGGTATCCACGAACAACCTGCATTGTAATTGTTCCACCTCCTCCTTCACACCCTGATGACTTTAGGCATCTTACAAAAGATCTAATTAATCCGGTATAACTAATTCCTTGATGATTAAAAAAGTTATCATCTTCGGCAGCAAGGAAAGCATTTTTTAT
>TARA_B100001113_G_scaffold65695_1_pt1 | contig 22766 bp, 32 predicted proteins | sample TARA_B100001113 | Tara Oceans TARA_B100001113 (sample SAMEA2622402) | marine metagenome | biome: marine biome (ENVO:00000447); feature: deep chlorophyll maximum layer (ENVO:xxxxxxxx); material: "saline water (ENVO:00002010), including plankton (ENVO:xxxxxxxx)" | depth 50 m | reverse complement strand
GCTTATTCAAAGCGTCTTGCACAATTATATAATATAATTCAAGCTGACAATGCTTCTGCTCAGTTTTATAAAGATGAATTTGATCCCTCTATAGCAGGGTTACAAGGAGGTATGTCAAAAAGCAGGCCAGAAACACCTGATTATGTTGCTGCTCAAAATGTTAATACAGGATTAGCAGCTGGTAATAAAGAATATTATTATGATGCAACAACTGGTTCGTATAGGGTAAAATTTTCAGGAGAAAATATTGACGGTATAATTGATAAAGATGCAATGTTATTTTTTAATTATGATCCGGGAAAAGTAACGGATATAAATTCAATGATAACCGACTCTTATAAAAGAGAAAAATTTTTAGACGAAAACGGCGATCTTACTGATAAAGGACTTTCTAAATATGAATATGTAATACCTATAAAAGGAACTAATCAAGGTTCATTACATGCAAAAGCTAACACTGGTATTATAGCTACCACAATGACGCCTATTATTGAGGCCCAAGCGGAATCATTTTTTCAAAATCCTAGAGCAGCTCAAGATATATGGGCTATTATTGGAAAAAACTCTAATAAGTCTTTTGACGATGTAGAGCTTGTAAAACAAAACAGCCCTATGCAAATAGAGTTTAAAAAAGCTTATACAGAATATGCAAGCAAGCTTATACCTAATAATAAAAAACTAGACAGAGTGCCACTAGCTAGTAAAGATAATGATAAAGATAAAGATGATGATGGAGACAAAGGTTATAAAAAATTAAATATAACACCAGAAGAATTATATAATAGATTTAAAAATAACCCCGCTACTAGTTGGGCGCAATTTATGGATGTACCTAATGTGCAATATGATGCACAAACTAACATAGTAATTATACCGGAAACAGAAAAAACAGCAGCCGAAACTTTTGATTTGAGTAATGAACAGCAGGCTAGTAAGTTTTTTACACTTGTTTTAAATAAATATCCGGGAATAGGTAATGATACTGTAGGTAAAAGATTTAAAAATGATTTTTTAAGATTAATAACTGCTGAAATGGGGCCCGTTCAGGAAGCTGCTACGGAAGGAACAGGCCGCTTAAATCCTATTTTGCAACAAATTGTGCCCAAACTAAACTAATATGCCAAATTATATTTTTAATGATACTGTATTAACTCAAGATGATATTGAAGAAATTGCGTCTATTAAAGGCTATACTCTTGAAGAGCTTTTTGAAAAAAATCCAGATATAAAAGAAACCGATCCCGATGAAGAGGGAAAGGAAACCCCTTCACAGGAGATAGAGAGTGCGGCTGTGGAGGAAAGTGTAGCACTCAAACCTACCGTTACGGATTCTACATCGGAAGATACTTTATCGGAATTATCCAAAATTGAAACACCTCAAGTTAAAGCAGAGACAAGTGCAGATACAACATATATTCCACCCACTGTAACTTCAGAAGAATCGCAAAAAATTATTAATGACTTTAACAAAGCCAGCAATGTTAATGTTGAATTTGAAAATAAAAAAGCTACTGCGGAAAAACTAAATAGATTTAAAAAAGATCAATTTAATACAGCAGAAAAAGAAGAATACAATTTATATAAACAAACAGGTAAAATTCAACCCACTTTATTAGAACAATCTGACATAGATCAAAAAATAGCTAATAACAGACGAGACTTTATGGAAGATATTGCACACGATAAACGCGTGCAATTACTTAATCAAGAGGTACAACTTAGAGATTCTTTAGTTAACAATATTGATAAATTAAAGCTTCAAATTAATAATAATGCGAATGCTATTAATAGTATTTTTCTTCAATATGAAGAAAGTATTAAACAAGGTGTTCCTTATTCCGTAGACGAATATAATATAGCTAAGCAAAAATCTCAAGAATTAATAAAATCTACTAAGCAAATGGAAAGTGATTTGCTAAGAGACCTTGCTATTTTAAATAAAAAAAATGAATTTATAGATTCTTTTAAAAGATCTTATAGTAATATAGATCAGCTAGAAAATGTCTTAAAAACGACAGCTACTGATATGGTTCTAGGCTTAGCTGTACCTTTAGATATGCTTAAGTCCGAAGAGGGAAAAGAAAAATCTTACACCAAAGACTTATTAAATTACCGTCAAAAACTTCAGAAAGAATCTGCCGAAGGTTTACCAAAAGCTATTCCAGTAGAAAGTATTTCAAGCTTTAAAGATTTTGTAAACTGGGGGGCTGATGCAGTTGTAAATTTTGTACCTAGTGGAGTTATGGCATTCACCGGTCCTGCTGCTCCTTATTTATTTGGGGCCTCCGGATTTGGTAGTCGAATAGCTCAATTTGAATTAGAAGCTTTAGAGGCTAAAAATCAAATTCCTAAATTACAAGAATTATATAATAAATCAGACGATCTTTTAGAGCAGGCTGAAATAAAAAAACAAATAGATAAATATAATGAAGCGTTAAACGTAAGCAATTTAAAAAAACTTGCTGTTAGTGGAATATATGGAGCTTCGGAAGTAGCAACTGAAATGTTAACTACAGTAAGATTAGTAAAAGATTTAAAATCAGCTAATACATTATATTATAAAGAAGGTTTTGCACCAGCTTTTAAGCAGGCTATTAAAGATATCCCCACCGGGGGTGTTCTTGAGGGGGGCGGTGAAGGCTTAAATAATATTATTGGAAATGTAGCTGATATAACTATACTAGGAGAAGATAAAAATGCATGGGACGGAGTTACAGAGTCAACTGCTCAAGGTTTTTTTATTGGTAATGGTTTTAGAGCAGCTAATGCCGGAAGCCTAGCTAAAGCTTATGCTTATGATGTTATTACAGATAAGCAAAATAAGCAAGAAATTGAAAATATATTAAAAGAAATAAATAATCTTTCAAATGCTTTTACAGAAAATACTAATATAAATACTAAAGAAGAGGCTGCCCGCGTTATAAGATCTAAAATTAAAGAGCTATCCTTAAATCAAGATTTTTCAGCTTCTCAATTTTTAAAGCTTTCTGGAGCTGACCAAAAAGCTGTTTTTGAAGCTGACAGACAATCTAAAAAAGTAAATGAAAGATGGAAAAAAATAGCTAATTCTAATTTAGACGAAACTAGTAAAGATTTAATTAGAAAAGATCTTGAAGCAGAATTTAATGGGTATCAAGATAAAAAAATATCTTTACTCAGAAAATCTAATGTAAATACAGAATTACAACAGCCTAAAGGATTACAAGAAGGAGATTTTTATAGAGGATATAAAATACATCAAGTTAATGACGCAGCTGTAAAAAGAAATAATTCCTTAAATAAGCTTGCAAATAAAGTTGTTAATGTTTTAAGCAATGAAGCTGAAACAATGGGTGATTTTATTAATTCAGATCAAACACTTTTAACGTTAAATGATGGAAGTGTAATTACAAAAGAAGAGGCACAACAAATTAATAAAATTTGGGAAAGTGGTTCTGATGGAGGATTTGACCCTAATAGCAAAAATCAATATACTATTGTTGAAAGAGCCGCGGTAAATAATCCGTCGACTGCTTTACATGAGTATTTTCATGCAATGGCCGCCGCAAAAGGTTTTACAGAAGAACAATTTAATAAAATAAAAGACGATTATATTGTTTTGCTAAATACTAAAAAAGAAAGCGGGGAATTAACACAAGAACAATATAATAAAATTTTTAATAGGCTTCCTTTATATGATGGGACTACTGCGCAAGCAGAAGAGTTAATTAATTTAACAGCAGATGCAGTAAACTTACAAATAATTAAAGAAACAGATTTTAATTTTTTACAAAGATTTGCTAATAATGTTAAGTCAATAGTAGGTTCTATAATAGGTAAAGATGAAGCTGATAACTTTAATATTAATACAGCTGAAGATGCTTGGAATATGGTGCAAACTTTTTCTAAAGATGTATTAAGTTCTGCCCCACAAAAACAAATTATAGGTACTCAACCTGAAGAAGAAGATACAGCTACTGAAGAAATTGAAACAATAATTAAACAATCAAGATCTAAAGAAGCGTCTGATAAAGTCCAAGAATTATATGAACAAAAAGGCGTTAATGCAGCTGTAGAAATAATAGAGCAGTTTAAACCTATAACTAATAAAATAGTAGAGCAACGTAAAAATGCGCCTGGTTTTGATAGACAATTGCTTACTGATGAAATTGAAACAGGAGCTGGTGGCATACTTGATTTAATACAAGCATATGATCCCGCGTCTAATGTTCCTTTAGCCGCTTATATTAATAAGTTTCTACCTGTAAGAGCTATTACAGCATCTCGTAGAATATTAGACGAAGAATTTGCAGGAGATATTGCAGAGGCACCACAAGTAGCTGCTGAAGCTGCACCGGAAACAGAGATTGAAGTTACTGAAACAAAACCTACAGAAAGATTAATTGAAACTAAAAATAAATTTCTTTCACCTGAAGGCAGAACAGGTTTTGAAGAAAATGTAGCTAGTAGAATAGACGAGCTTACTCCAGATGAATTTACATTTAAAAAATTACCAAATTGGGGCAAAGAAGACTTAGCTAAAGAACTTAATATACCAATTAAAAAATTTGAAGGATCTTCTAATTTTACTCAAGCAGAGTTAGGAAGACTTCTTACTTGGATTGAAACAAACGTAAGCGACATTAGAAGAGCTTTACCGGGCGCTGCAGTATTAGAGGGTGCATCAGTACCTGAAAGTTTAATAGGCACAGCAACGGGTGTCCCTAACAATTTATTAAAAAATATTAATTTATATGAAAGATTGCCAAGAGGCACAAAAGAAGCGGGGTTAATTCCTTATAAAAAATTAAAAGGTATTGATAATAGTTCAATTTTAAAAGCTGTAGGCATAATTGATGGGAAAAGAACTGCTGGGCCTAGAGATAAAGCTGCACAAACAGCTAAAGGTATTTTTAATATGGCTGCTAAAGTCATGACTAATCAAGAAATACGTAAACAGCTTCAAGCAAAGCCAAGGGCAGATATTACAACCAAAGAAACTGAATCTGCTAGAGCAGGTGGTATTGAAAGTAAATTTTTATATTCAATTACAAGCGAGACCGCCTCTTTACTAAGCGAAAACAATATAAAAGATAGATATAATAAGTTTAAAGATGAAACTGGAATAGACACTTATATTGCGGATATACCTAAAATGGTAAAAATTTTTAATACAGATGAATTTAAAATATTTAATGCTACAGTATTACAGTTTTCTGGAAAAGCACTTAAAGATAAAAAATTAAGAAAGTATTTAAGAAAAAAGCTAAAAGAGCTAAAAACAGAAGGAGTATTAGAAAAAAGAGTTAGCACAGGTAGAACACCATACCAAAAAGCTATTGGAAATACTATTGAGCAAATAGAAAAAAGTATTAAATCTGGTAAAGTAGAGCAATTTAATAAAAAGCATCGTAAAGTTTGGGAACAAATGATTGTAAAAATGAATGATGTTATTAATGGCAAAAAGGGAAATAGAGACCTCGCTTTGCCTATAATGTATTTTTTAGAAAATTCTATAAATGAAAGAACTAATCCATGGGCAATGGGCGGAATATTTATAGGATATAACAAAACAACCAAGGGCAAGTTTATATACGATCATGCTTTTCCCCAAGCGCAGGCTGCTAGATTAATAATGAACGCTATATTATCTAATAACAATACAGAATTTAATACTCAATTTGAAAGGCTTAAAAATAATTATTATGTAATAGCTTTAACAAAAGAAGATCAACAAAAAGTTAATGATGCGGGAGGTGCATCTACAATAGGTGATAATGAAAATTGGTTTGATAGAATTGAAAAAGCTGGGGTTGATCTTAGCGCGTATACATATGCAGGAAATGAATATGTTACAGTAAAAGATTTTGTAGAAGATATTAAATCTAATAAAAATTTAAAAAAATCAATAACCAAAGCTGCTGCTAATAATAATCAAAAATTACCTATATCTCAACGTTTACCTAAAGGCAGTACTAATGAGCAGGTATTAGCTAAAATGCAAGAGCTTGATAATGAAGCTAATGAAGCTAGAATTAAATATAGCAAATCACAAAACTTAGATGAAGCATTTAATGATATTATAGAAGCTAAGACCGGCATTGAAACATATAAAAGATTTTCACCAGGTAAAGCTGCTGTAAGAGGCGCGAGTAAAGGTAAATTTAATTTTTTTATTCCACCTAGTGCTGAAGACTTTGTAGGATTATTATATAAAACTTTAGCTAAAGGTAAATTAGGCGACAGGCAAATGCAATGGTATAAAGATAATTTATTAGATCCTTATGCTAGAGCAATGAATGATATATCTTCTGCTCGAGTAGCAATGTTTGAAGATTATAAAAAACTAAAAGAAGATCTTAAAGTTATTCCTAAAGATCTTAAAAAGAAAAGTTTTGACGAATATACTAGGGAGCAGGCTGCAAGAGTTTATATATGGAATAAGCAAGGCAATAAAATACCTGGATTATATAAAACAGATACAAAAAAATTGGTTGATTATGTAAATAACGATCCTGAGCTTAAACTATTTGCAGATCAGCTTATTGCTATGCAAAAAAATGATGGGTACTCTGCCCCTAAAGAAGGTTGGCTTGACGGTAGCATTACAACAGATTTATTAGAAAGCGTTAACTCTATAAAAAGAAAAAAATATTTAGAGCAGTGGCAAAATAATGTAGACGAAATATTTTCAGAAGTTAATATGACTAAATTACAGGCTGCATTTGGAAAGCCTTATAGAGAAGCTTTAGAAAATATTCTTAAAAGAATGCAAACTGGTAGAAATAAACCATTTAGGACTGATACATTAGCGGGTCGAGTTACTGACTGGTTAAATAATTCTGTTGGCGCGATCATGTTTTTTAATACAAGATCCGCTGTATTACAAACAATATCATCAATTAACTTTGTTAACTGGAGTGATAATAATATTTATCAAGCAGGTAAAGCTTTTGCTAATCAATCACAATATTGGAAAGACTTTAAATTTTTATTTAATTCTGACTTTTTAAAAGAAAGAAGGGGCGGTTCAAGATTTAATGTCGCAGAGTCTGATATAGCAGATGCAGCTAAACAAGGCGGTGCAAGAGGTGTTATAAGTAAAATACTTCAGGCTGGATTTTTACCTACACAAGTAGCAGATAGTTTTGCTATTGCATCTGGGGGAGCAACATTTTACAGAAATAGAATTAACTCCTACATTAAAGAGGGATTAACAGAAACTGAAGCGCAAGAAAAAGCATTTTTAGATTTTAGAGAAATAGCTGAAGAAGCACAACAATCATCAAGACCTGATAGAATTAGTGCTCAGCAAGCGGGTGCCTTAGGGCGCGTTGTATTGGCTTTTGCAAATACGCCAGCACAATATGCTAGATTAACTAAAAAGGCTGTTAGTGATCTTGTAAATGGCCGTGGAGATGCTAAAACAAATCTTTCTAAGTTGTTATATTATGGATTTGTGCAAAATTTAATATTTAACATGTTACAAAAAGCAACATTTTTGCTTGCTTTTGGGGATGAAGACGAAGATGAAAAGAAAAAAGAAAAAGCATATTTAAGCACTATAAATGGCATAGCCGACGGATTTCTTAGAGGTATAGGTATAGGAGGGGCTGCAGTTTCTACCATAAAAAATGTTTTAATAAAAATTAGCGAGGATGCTTCAGATCCTGTTTCAGATGTATTAGATTTTTCTCCCCCAATATCATCAAAATATGACAAGCTACAAAGGGCTTATAGAACTTACAAATGGAATAAAGAAGAAATAAAAGAAAAAGGATTTAGTTTAGATAGCCCTGCCTATGAGGCTGGGGCAAATGTTATATCAGCAGTCGCTAACGTACCTTTAGATAGAGTTGTAAAAAAAGTTAATAATATAGTTGACGCAACTCAAGAAAACATAACGCCTCTTGAAAGAGCAATGCTTGTTGCAGGATGGAGCGAATGGGAATTAGGAATACAAAAACCTAAAGAAAAAAAGAAAAAGAAAACTAGAAGCCCAGGAAGAGGAACTAGTAGAAGTAACAATAGATCATCAAATAGAAGGTAATATGAAATCACCATTGTATGCAAAAATTAGCGGACCGTGCAAAGCCGCAGCAAAAAGAAAATTTAAAGTATGGCCATCTGCTTATGCTTCAGGTTGGGGTGTAAGATGCACAAGTGCAGGCGGGCCTGGTAAAATGGGTAAATCTAAAAAATAAAAAAATGGACTCTAAACAATTAAAACAAATAGCAAAAGAATTACGAGCAGCTTCTGCAATGCATAAAGGCCAAGCTGCTAAAATAGATAAAATGCTTAAAAAAATAAAAATAAAGTAATGGCAAAGCAAAGACCGGAATTTAAAGAAAGTAAATATGCCGACGCTAAAGGTAAATTTAAAGAATTAAATTGTAGTGATTTAGCAGATTTTATGATTAAAAGTCGTAAAGGAAATAAAAAAGCTATTGTTGGTAGCTTAAATCAGCAATATGTATTTAATAGACAAAAAAATCCGGCTTACGCTAGAAAAATGAAGTGCGCTAGAAAAACCGCTATGAAAAAATTAGGATAATGAATTTGTTTGAAAATTTTGATGTTACAGATTTAACATTTAGAAAACCTCCAGCTGATAATTCTTTAACAACATTTAAAGAGTTACAAGAATTAAATAATTTAAAATTAGATAAAGATTTTGTAGTTCAAAAAGATAATATTATTGACAATTTTGAAAAAATTAACTCTGCAGCTGGATTAGATTTTCCTAAAAATGAAATTACAAAACTTCAAAATGATTCAACATCTGTTATAAAAAATTTAAAAAATTATTTTAATAGGCCAAGACCTAAAGAATTAGCAAACAACTTAGGCGTAAGTATGGAAAATGTAGAGCTCAAATCTATGAAAACCCCTTCTTATCCTTCAGGACATTCTGCTCAATCAAAATTAATAGCTAAAGTATTAACTGATAAATATCCTCAGCTTAGAGAACAATATAATAAAGAAGCAGAAGATATTTCTAATAGTAGAAATATTGGCAGAGCTCATTATAGATCAGACAGTAAGTTTGGTCAAGAAGTAGGAGAAAGAATGTATGAACATTTAAAAAATAATAAATATGCCGTTTGAACAAAATAATTCACCGTTTTTAAAACAAAAAGGTGGAGGTACAACAAAAGCCTGCTTACCTCTTGCCAAAATACGCAGTATGAGTAAATCTGAAAAAGATAAAGTTATTCGTGCTAAAAGAAAAGCGGGTAAGGCTGGTAAATATAAAAGAGATCCTAAAACAAACGTAAAAGGCGCAAGCAAAAAAGGTAATACACTACGCGATTGGTTTGAAAAAGAAGACTGGAGACAAGTAGCTAATCCAAGTAAAAAATGCGGTGAAAAATGAAATACTTTAAAGATAAACAAGACTTTAAGGGGAACATGGACAAAATGGACCCAAAGCTATTATCTATGCTTGATGAACTTCGCGAAGAATACGGTTACCCTATAATTCTTAATTCATCTTACAGATCTCCTGATCATCCTATTGAAGCAGTTAAAAGTAAGCCAGGTGAACACACATATGGTGCGGCTGTAGATATAAAATGTACGGGTGGTGAAAATACTTTTAACTTAGTAGCGGCAGCTATTAAGGTTGGGTTCAGACGCATAGGAATATCGCGTAAAAGTAATTTTGTACACGTTGGAATTGGTTATCCTAACGCGCCTGAAACAACCATTTGGACATATTAACCATCACAACTTAAACAATCAGGATCCATAGCCGCTGCAGCTATATCACCTCTTAACACGGATTCTGTCCTAGTATAATATAAAGTTTTAATTCCTCTTTTCCAAGCTTCAATATGAACTTGATTTAACCATCGCGGTAAAGCTTCGGATGGAAAAGCTAAATTTAAACTTACGGACTGATCAATATAGTCTTGTCTTATTCCAGCCTGCCTAATTAATTCTAATTGATTTATTTCTTTAAATGTTTTAAATACATTTTTTACAGATTCTCCTTCTTCTTGGTTAAGTCTTCCTCCGTGATCGTAATACCATCCGTTAAGCTGTTCAAGCCCTTGAATGGATCCACCATCTTCCAAAATTTTATCCCAAGTTTCTTTAGTGTCGATTCCAACTTTTCTTAATACTTTTTTAAGTTCTTTATTTTTACGTATAAATGTACCTTTTGCAGATTGCTCTGTAAATACATTAGCGGCCCAAGGCTCAATGCCTGGTGATACATTCCCGGCTAATTTACTATTAGATACAGTAGGCGCAATAGCTCTAAGATGAGTATTACGAAATCCTGTGCCAACACACCATAAAGGTTCGCCATATGTTTCTGCTAATGCTCTTGATGCTCTTTCTGTTTCAATTTTTATTTTTGAAAAAATTTCTCGCGTTTTGAATTGCGCTAATAAACTTTCGAAAGAAATTCCGTTTTTCTGCAACAGGCTGTGCCATCCAAGGACACCAAGGCCAAGCGCTCGGCCTTTCTCCGCACTGCGTACAGAGTTCTCGAATCCCTTCATATTCTTTGCCCTCTGGATAAATTCTTCTAGCACACCGTCCAGGAACCATGTGGCGTCGTATATCAGATTGGTGTTCTTCCATTCATCATATTTATCTAAGTTAACTGATGATAAACAACAAACAAAGCTATGACTTTCATCTGTATGCAGCACTATTTCGCTACATATATTAGTCATATGAACCTTTAAACTGTTCTTTTTGTATGCTTCTGGATTATTTTTGTTTGTATTTCCCTTAAAAAGAATATAAGGTTCCCCAGTAGCCTTACGCTTTTGGAGAAGTTTGGACCATTTCCTCCGCGCTTCTTTATCTCCCGCTTCAAGTCTTCGCATAAACTTATCGCCGACCACAGCGCACTGGTGGAGGTTAAGGGATTGCCTATTGACATCACCTTTAGGCTCTCTGATTTCGACCCATTCATCAAAATCGGAATGTTCAATATTGATATTAACTGAAGCAGCTCCTCGTCTGACAGATCCTTGATTAGTGGCAAGTATTGTTGAATCGTATATCTTGCAAAACGGCACCACTCCATCACTTGTTCCATTGTTTGTTATTCTAGCTCCGGCGGGACGAATCATATTAATTCCGATACCAACACCCCCACCGTGTTTTGCTAGTAACATCATTTCTAAATTTTTACCTCCAATATCATGTATACTATCCGCTACATCAATTCCGAAGCAACTAATAGGTAATCCGCGATCTGAGCCCGTATTAGAAAGCACTGGTGAAGCTAAACAAAGCCAACCCTTCCATATGTAATCAAAAAACTTTTCAGCCAATTCTGGCTTATATAAACGCTTAGCTATAGTTTTAGAAACTCTCCAGTATGCGTCTTTAGGTGATTCTCCATTTATTAAATAACCACCAGTAATTGTTTTTTTATAAACGTCGGTTTCGCCCCACGTAGGATAGTCTTCACCTTTTTTCCAATCGTTATTCCACATCTAAATCTAATTTTTTTTCTTTTTTAGGTTTTTTTACAACTTCAGTTTTTAATTTTTTTAAAGCTTTATCATAACCATCCATAAGTTTTACTAATTCTAATGTGCCTACACCTAATTCTCTAAGGTGTGTTAATTCATTTAATACTTGCTGTGTTACACGCTTGAGAGCTTCCACGCTTCGATGCATGTCTACTAATTTACTTTCTTTCATATATTATATAAATAAATTAAATAACCAAATGTTACATTTAAATTAACTATTACTAAATTCCATTGCTTTGCTACAAAAACCTGCGGTAAAGATAATATACCACCCATAATATAAGTTATAGCACCAATAGCATCAGGTAACAAATAAGGCGAAATCATTATAAAAGCAGCGCCCATATAACCCAACCTGTTTGATAATCTTTCAACAGGACTTAATTTTCTTTCCTTTACTAATGCTTTTAAATTTATCATTTTATTTTTTTATTTAACGCTCTTTTACTATCAAACCCTTCGCGAGTTAAATAAGGATAAAAATGTTTTTGTTCCCAATGTTCTCTATATTCAAACCCCCCGGGAAATTCAGCATCGCACTGGCTACATTTTATAATATTTTTTTTTACCATATATCTTCAAAGTCTTCACCTTCGTTAGCTTTTGAATAATCAGTCGGGCGCACAGCAAAAAAATCAGTATGAGTATGCCCCCCGGTAAGATGATAGAACCAGTCAAGATTACTTGCTGCGACTTCGTCATATTCAAAGTATCGGCTTGAGTTGCTGTAACCAAGTTCTGTAATTTTTTCATTGAGTCTTTTTCTAATGAATTGTTTAAGATCGTAGGCTTTAAGGTTTTCAATATCTCCAAGCTCGAACATTTTATCAATATATTTTTCTTCTGCACTAAGCATTGCTTTTGCGGCTTTAATAACATCGTTATAACAATCATTTTGTAAATTAGGTATTTCAACACACATATGCCTAAACAATTGACAACCCATTTTAGAATGTAATGATTCATCTCTTACCGACCATTTCATTTGTTGCCCAATACCTTTTAATAAATTTCTTAATTGAAAAGAATATAATACAGCAAAAGCAGAATAAAGACTAACTCCTTCAGCAAAAGCAGAAAAAATAGCCAACGATTTTCCAATACCAGTTGGATTAGTTCCGTTATAAGCAACAAGATTGTCGAATCTTTCCATTGTTGCTTCATCTTGTAAAAAAGCTTCAAAATTTTCAAGACCTAATGTTTCATTTAAATAACTATATGCTACTGCATGTATGGTTTCTTGACTTCCAAACATCATAGCCATTTGTTGTATTTCATGTTTAGGAAACCACGACACAACTTTTTGTGTCCAATAATCAGAAACTGCGCATTCAGTTTGAGCAAATCCTAATAATATATTACCTACTAAGTTTTTTTCAGGAACAGTTAATTTTTCGTTCCAGTCTTTTACGTCGCCTTGCATAGGAATTTCAGTGTGTAACCAAAATGCTTGCGCTTGTTTTAACCAACCTTCTGTATAATATTCTGGATACTCAAAAGGTTTATATGGTACTCTTAAATCAAATAATCCCATTTATTATTTATCTATTATTAAACAAAGATCTACGAATGGTAAATATAGCACATGTTCGTTAAAACTTTCATTAATATAGGATCTTACTCCTAACAATATTCCTGGATAAAAGCCTATACTAAGTTCCCATCCTTTACCTCCCTTGTCCTCTATATTTTTTGACATAATTTTTACTTGTTTTAAGTTTAGAAGTTTTGCTTTTTGCGTGCACGTTTGGACGCTTAACTTTATTTTTTTTTCTGTAATTATTAGATATTATTTTAGCCATAACATTTTATATCGTGTGCTTCTTGTATTTCAACCAATTCCCTATACAAAAGTCTACCTCTTGTTTCTATGCTCCATTTAATAAACTTATCAACCTGCCTACTTGCATATTTAATGCGTGCTATTTTTTTAGCTTTTCTTGGATCAATTCTATTGTTCTGTCGCATTCTTTTTGATTCTGTGGTTTATATAAAGTATATTCTGGAAATTGAGATTTAACCAATTGTTTAAATAGTTTCCATCGCATAGGAAATGATTCATTAGCTCTTCCTTTTGTTTCAATTATAAAATTATCTCCTATAAAATCTGGTGTATATTTAATAGGTAATATTCTTTTACACCCTCTGTTTTTATAATTACCTTTCCCGTTTGATTGTCTTTCATATACTTCATTATCTAAATGAAATCCATTTAACAAAACAAAAGTTTCACCTTCGTATTTAGAACGTATTTTAGCTTTTTTTAAAGCCATATACATATATTTTTCAAGACCCGACGCAAATTTAATTCCGTCATATGATACTTTTTTTGAAACAACTGGACCCCGTTTTCTTTTTTTATACGGCTTTCTTTTAGTCGTTTTCATATTTTTTTAATAATGCTTCCTGTAGCTCCTCGCTTGCCGTTTCTTTAAGTTTTTGAAGATATAATGTAGCGTCCATTAGTTCTTCTTGTAAATGGTTAATCCAAGCAAATATATCTGAATGATCATCTTCAAGAGTTACTTTATATTTTTTAAAACCTACGTCAGATCGATCTATAAATTTATCTACTACGCGTTCTACTACAGGATCTCTAAATTTAATTTCTTTTTTATTCATCTTTTATAAATGTTCCGTTAATCATTCTACCAGTTCTATTAGATATTTCATCATAAGCAGACTGAATACAAGTTTCAATATCGGTACCGATAAGGTGGGCAAGATTAGTAAGAACAACAATGCTATCGCCAATAGCGTCAATAATATCTTCTTTATTATTTTTAAGTAATGCTTGTGATAATTCTCCTGATTCTTCATATAATTTTATTAGCTGAGTTTTTGTATCACCTTTTTCATATAAACCTCTTTCTTCCGCCCATTTTCTTATATTATTAAATATTTCTATTGTTTCAACAACAGGCGTAAGATTATTTTCAGGATTTAAAAAAGCTTCATAATATGCTTTGTTATAAATATAACTACGTTTTTCGTTGTACATAGACTTTTTACAATTTAATAAAATCCAATTAATTGTTTCTGAGTCTAATTTAAATTCCCCATGTGAAGTTTCCCAAGATAAGTCCATATGATTTCTTAGCCAATTATTAAGTTGCAATTTAGGAACAGGAAATGTTGTAGTTTGTTCTGTAACGTTTATTTTCATTTTATTTAATTTTTGATCGCATAAATTTTTATATTTTTGTCTGTCAACTTTATAGCCATAAGACTTTTGAAGTTCTATTTCCCGGTCAGATATATAATTTATATCATCACTAGAATCAAGAACTTCATATTCATCTGGCTGGTAGCCTTGCACAACCGTTACACGCTTATTAAGATTACGTGTAACTCCTATTTTTTTACCCGGTACATGATAAATAAAATACATATTTTATGTTGCTAGTGGTGCTTTTATAGGAGTTAAACAATTGTAATCTTTTAAAATAATATCGCTGTGGACAGGTATATTAACTTTGTCTGTTAAATATAATCCTTTTTTTAATTCGACTGTAGGTAATTTATTATCAGGTCTATTTAAATATTTTACAGATTGTTTAAGATGATTACTATATAAATGACAATCGCCTAAAAAACAACTAAGCTCACCTGGTTCATAACCTGAACCTTTAGCTAACATTAATAATAGTAAACCATACATTGCTAAATCATAAGGTAAACCTAAAAATACATCAACTGATCTTTGTGACCAAGCTAAACTTAATTTGTTATTATTTATATATATTTGAAAGCCATAATGACAAGGGGGTAATGCCATATCATCCAGCTCAGCGGGATTCCATAAGCTTGCCATAATGCGCCTCGAGCTTGGTTCTTTTTTAATTTGCTTGAGTAAATACTTAAGCTGGTCAATACCATTAAAGTTACGCAATTGCTTGCCATAAACAGGGCCAAGAGTATTATCAGTTCTTTTGGATTTTGTATAATTATCATCCCAATAAGTAACCCCGTGATGCTGTAGGTACTGCATATCAGTACGCCCTTGTAATATCCATAATAGTTCCGTAATTGCATGATTAAAATATATTTTTTTAGCTGTTAATAATGGAAATCCACACGACATATCATGTCTTAGCATTCGTGCAAAAATAGCCTGTGTTCCCGTATTTGTTCTGTCTTTTTTAGGTGTTCCGGTAGCAAGTATATCCGAAAGCAATTCTCTATATTCATTTTGTATGTTTATCATAATAATATTTTCGTGTTTTTTTTATTGCAGGCCATATACCTTTATCATCATAAACCGTAGGTGACACGTATGCCTTTTCACCTTTTTTATATGGGCCTAATCTAATCTCTACGTGCCAAGAATCTGGGAATAATCCCGTTGTAGCCGGTTTAGGAGATATGCGATAATTATTATTAACACAATAATTAAAATGTATCTGTTCTTCATTGTTTAAAACGTTAGCATATTTATTTAATCCTTTATATCCCTTAGGTTTCTTTACTCCACTTCCCATGGCATTGCTTCTATTTGATTTGTTTCAGGATAGATAGGTACAAAAGATCCTGATTTATATTCCCATTTAAAATGTGCTTCTGCGCCATTTTCACCTAAATTTTGGAATTTGACCTTGAGCACCTTGGCTTTAACAGTTTTATTATCATAATCGCGGTGAATGAGTAAACCGTGATAAGAAGCATCATACCATTCCCCACCGCCTTTAATATTGTACATAGTCGGTTCTTCAATTTTACCATCTTTATCTTTATACATTTTTGTTGGATGAGCTACAACTATAACTAATACATCATATTTTTTTGCAAATATTTCTATTTTAGTTAAGTACTCCATTGTGTACTTGTTTACATCATCTGTCTTGCAATTTACATCTCTTATTTTATTAAATGGGTCAATAACTAAACACTTAATACCTTTTCTTTTAACAAGTTCAGCTCCTTTCTTTAAAACTGATTCTAAAGTATATCGCTCCATATCTATAAAAAAGAAATTATCATTAACGTGTCCAGCTATTGATTTCCATTTAGCCCCACCAATATCGGATTTTTGTGGCATATCTTGCCACACTTTTCGCATTAGTTTATGAGCATGTAAAAATGTCGGTGCGTTTTCAGGTGATGCAAAAGCTGTTTTCCATTCGTAATTTTGATTATACCCTACTACCATTTGGTCAACAAAATCAGACTTACCAGAAGAAGGTATGCCAGTAACAGTAATAAACTGGCCGGTATACGTTGAAAATATTTCATCAAAATTTTGTAAACCAACTTGATAGCCTTTTTTGAATCCATTTTTAACAAAATCTGTAATTTCTCCTTCAATGTCATTGAACGTTGTGACATTTTCAAGCGGTACGGCTTTCGCTTTTTGTACAAGTTTTGATAGTCTTTTAGTTCCATATTTAATTAAATATTCGTTTGCGTCTTTACAATCATCAAAGTCTATAATAAAACAAACCTCTGCACCAAGACGTCTAATTAATTCTTGTTGCAAGGTTTGTCCAGCTTCGTCTTTATCAACTGCTAAGATTATTTTTTCTTTATTTTCAAAATAATCTATACAATTATCTAAGTAATCTAAATTGTTATTATTTAAAGTTGCCCCGTTAGGGACAGAGATAGTATTGAATACACCAGCTTCATGGAAAGATAATACATCCATTTCCCCTTCCACAATAATGCAACTAGAATAATTAGCAATACTGTTAATGTTGTAAAATATTTTCTCGGCTCCTTTAAATAATTTAAAGTTTTTTCTAGCATCTCTATATTTTATATTTATTAATTCATTACCTATAAAATAATTAAACTTAATTGTATTTTCTTTTTGACCCGTTTGTGGCATCCACTCTAAGCCTTCAGATACTTTTAAATTTTGTAACGTATTTTTACTAATACCTCTTAATTTAAACCAATCTTCAACTTTTGTGTTTTTAACAGGCGCAACACTTTCATTTACAGGCCTTATAAATTCTTTTATACTGTTACCTTTCCTTTTATAAGTATGTAATTGAAATGTTGTATCACAATTATGACAGGTCCCTAAACCTGTTTCCCAATCATAAGAAGCGCACTTTAATTTTTGTTTAGATGGCTTCCTATCAGATGAACACAGGGGACAAACCCCCTGCGTCTTTCCTTCTTCAAGACCATATTGGTTAAAACTTTCAATTGCATAACCATTAATTTCTTGAGTATTTACTTGCATTTAATCGTCGTCTTTTATTACTGGTTCGCCATTTTCATTGTAATAAATATAAAGCCACTTTTCGTTAATTACGTCGTAATATTTATTAAAACGGTAAATCATCTGCTACAGGTTCAGGTTTAATTGCTGCAGGCGCCGGCTGCATATTATCTCTGGGCGCAGGTTCTACATTTTGTCCATTGGTCCAAACAACATTAATATTACCTAAATAAACTTTAGCTTCTTTGTTTTCGCGTTGTTCTTTGCTTTGTCGCACAGTTACAGACCCTTGTTGACCAAATTGATCAATATCATCATTAATAGTAATAGTAACAGGAATATACTTTCCTTTTTTACCATCAATAATTTCTTCCTTAGGAATTTTTGATAAATTAATACTAGTGTTTAAAATAGTTGCCATATAAAATAAAATTTAAAGTGTTTCGTTTACAAAATATTGTTCAGGATCAAAGTTAGGTGTATTATAATGTAAATCATATATTTCACACGCCTTAATTACTTTGTCTTCTCCTTTTAACAAAAACTTTTCAGAACAATCACATAATTTAATTTTATGAGTATTTTTATCCATGGCTATAAATACCATTTCAAATCCAAAAAGTTTATTATAAATGTAAGCTTGGCTGTCATAATTAAATTTAGAAGCACTGAATCTAAAATTGTCAAGATTTGTTGTTGTTTTCAAATCAATAACTAAATGCTCATCATAATTAACTATGTCAGCCTTTGCTTTCCATTCAATATTATTAATTAATCCCATTGCGGGCTCTTCATAAAGCATATTTGTTCCTGTAATTAAACTTTCTATAAACTTATTTTTTAAAAGTTTTTCCGTCATCGCTTCAACCATATCTGCTTCTTCCTGCAATAAACACATTTCGCCGTCTGATATTTCTTTATAGTGTTTTGTATTTCTGCTTGAGCTTTCAACAATCTTAAACGATTTGACTTTTTCAGGTTCAAGTATAATAGTGTGGAAATATCCACCTATAAGCATTGCGGGCGTTTTTTTTATAGGTTTATATAAATTTTCAGGCTCGCTTAACAGAGTTTTAATATTTGAATTACTTAAATATTGTTGACCAAATTTACCATAGTAATGTTCGTCTTCTCTGAGCTTATCTATTATTTCTTTATGATTCATTTAAAGTGTACTTAATTCTTCTTCTAATTCAGGTGTAAGTTTATATTTCTTTTTAATCTTTTCTAATGATCCACCTTTTTTTAAATATTCTTTTGCTTCTGGAACCCAATTATTATTTGTTGTAGTGGTAGCATCAGCATCAGCGGTGTCATCAATTAAAAACAAATTGCCTAAAGCATATTTTTTAGCATAAGAGCTGGCTGTACCGTATCTCTGCGGCATAGCTTGTCCTTTAAACATAACATCAACACCCACTACTGCGGTTGCTGAAAGTTCATTAAGATTATCTCTTATAGTTGCTGTTGATTGAATTACTGAAGGATCATTAGAAATAAGTTCTTCAGTTGTAGTTACGGTTACATTTAGCTCTAGCAAGAACGGTTTTAGAGCTTCTAAAATGTCTTCGGCAGATCGGTAGTAATAGTTGCCGAATTTGTTATAGCGACTTTTTTTCGCTTTTAACTTGGTTTGAATGGTTGCTAATTTTTGTGTCAATTCCATAAAAAAAAATTAGATTGGTTAATAATATAATTACGCATCTCGTGCATTATTTACACGGAATCTCCTATTTAACTTACAGATAATCAAGCACTTGCGAGCTATCTACGTTGTCAATTAGTTTTTGTATCGCTGCCTTTTTTATTTCAGACACCCTAACATAAGAGCTAGGCCCTTCGATGCCTATTATCTTTGCAATATCATTGGCAGAATGTTTATCACAATCTAATCCGTAAGATAAGCGTAAAACTTCATATTCTTTTGGATTTAGGTTCTTTTTTAAAATACTTTTTAAATACATATTAAGCATGCCTAAATTGTAGGGCTCCGAACGATCAGGAACTTGATCAAAATAATTATCTTCATTTTCAGCCTGCTCATCAATACTTAAAAATATGCTATTAAAAAATATTTCTACTATTTTTTTATCCTGAGGGTTTTGGCGCATTTCGTTTAATCTGTGTTCAGGTATGCGTATATGTCCCCTTGTTATATCTATTGATCTTCTAATTGCACCTTTAATTCTTTTTGATAAAAATGATTTAATTGTTTTTTCAGAATCTTCTGACTCTGTGATCTTACTCATTTCTATTTTATCAACTGCTGCTACTAATCCTTTACTGCCTTCTTGTATAAGGTCAGTTATATCTAATATACCTGATGCTTGTTGCGTAGTGGAAAATTTATGTGCCATGTTTTCTACAAGTGGTAAAAACTTTATGATCAGCTCATCTCTAGTGTAAAGATCATACGTTCGTTTATCTTCTGGCATACTGTTTTGTAAATCAGTTTTATACCGAATGTAATTCCTTACATTATATTTTTTCATGTGCCTATATCATAGAGTTCAATAAATTTTTTTTGGTTTTTAATTGGTTATCAAGGTTTCGGTACACGGTTCTAGTTGAACACCCAAGCATTCGTGCGATAGCTTGAACTGTTATACATTCATGCATATCGTGTATAGCATTCATGCATTCGTATATATTTTCTTTTGTTGCAATCTTAGATCGACCAATAAGCTTGCCTACAATGCTTAGCTTTTCTGATCGCGTTAGCCCAGTAATATCGTTGAATATTATTTTACGTAATTTATTTTTAGGTGGCCGTTCCAAATCTATTTTATAAATGTCATCAATAATATTCATTAATATATCATCTGATATTTCAAAAGTAATAAAATTATTTGGTTTATATATAATATGCTTACATAAACTTTTAAACCCTTGCTCTGATAATGTTGGATTTAAATATAATAATACTAGCAGATGCCATTTTAATGATCTATAAGTATTAATTTTTGCGTTGCTACGAAACAGCTCATAACATTGATGTGTTCCATCTTTATAAAACTTACCCCATTCAAATACATCTGAAGGCTCATCTGTTACTGGATCTCTCCGATATATTATTCTATTATTATTTAAGTAGTCCATCCTACGTGACATTAGCCTGCTACTCGTTATATATTAATTACCTTATGTCGCATTACATTTCTAAAAGTCTTAGTCGTTGACTGTACTTTTTAATTAAATCAGCTTTATGCTTTAATTTTTCTACCGGCATAACACCACTTCGATTATAAGATAAAACGTCTTCAATAATATCTTGCCTTAACATATAAATATTATTCCATATATAATCTTTATGATCTTTAGTACGGTTTACCCAAATTACAATTTGTTTATTACCTATCTTAATTTTCATAATATATTATCAATTTTTTTTTGTATATGTTCAAGTCTTCGTTTAATTATATTAGCCCGTTCATACTCTTCATTTTGTTCACACTTTTCAAGTAATTCACTTAAGCGGCTATATTCATCCAGCAATATTAAGAAATTATTTCCTTCACCAGTAATTTTTTTATATAATTTTGATGCAATCATTTCAGCTATTGCTTCTGCTTCGCGCTCAGTCATTATCTGTTTCAATAAGTTTATATATATAACTTAAGACTTTAAGTTCTGTTTTGGCACCTTCAACAAGGCTTACCATTTCTTCGTGTGTAATATCACCTCTAAAGCGCCCGCTCTTTAATTCACGGCGCAGCTCATCGAGTTCTATATTAGCATGTATTACTCTGGCATATATTTTATTATTTGCCCTTTCTTTTATTGTCATTGCTAAATTGTTTATCATCAATTATATTATCGAGTTTATTACGTAAAACATCTGTAAACTTATGGCCCATTGATTCCATTTTATCTAAACAATTCTTTGTAAAAGCATACATTTGTTTATTCTGTAATAGTTTTACTCTGTATTTTTCACGATAAAATTTATTTGGATTACTTCGTTTAACTTGTGTATCTATTTTTTTGTTTAGTCTTTCATGCAATTTTAAATATCTATTATAATAATCTTTTTCCCAAAGCGGGTTGATTAGATTATCAAATACTTTAAGGCCATGAATTACAGTAGCATGATCTTTGTTCACTGCCTTCCCTATTTTCGTTAATGATTCAAATGTAAAATCTTTACAAAGTTTATAATAAATACTTCTCATATATACCATCTCTCTTTCTCTTGAGGGAATATGAATTTGTGTGTTGAACATACTTTCAACGGCGTTTCTAATAACAGTCGAGTTCATTCTGGTGTCGTTTTCCTTTTTGGTTAATACTTGGTTGTTTCCATCTGTAGCCTAATATAGGGTGCATATAATAATCATACACGTCCCAGATCATTTGTTCTTTATCTTTCATTATACTATTTCTAAATTAAGTTCGCGCGCTACATAGTTAATATGTTTAGATGTTGTTGGGCTTGATGTCATACCTCTTACATTCCATTTAAGTTTGTATAGTTTACCATCTTTTATTTCAGCAACGTGTGTATCATAAGAATAAATATCGTTACCGATTTGTTTTAAGTTTTGCTTGTATCTGTCGAAGGTTTTCATAGTTTTATAAAGGTTAATGGTTTAATATATTTGTTAATAAATTTGCCGATTGATTCAGCATTGCGCATACCTTCAAACATAAATGGTTCAACACTTTTGTAAATGTATTCACTGTTGTTGGTAAATGTAAGCTTGAGCTCACTGGTTTCGTAGTTGTACTCTGCAAGTTTAATTGCTGCAGAGTTTACTTTAATTCTGTCTTTAATTATTTTTTTCATTGTTATTTAATTTTATTATATTATCAACTGTCTTACGTGTTAATTCTGTAAGTGGTATTTTATCTGCAATATCTGTTGTTGCATCTTTGGGATAATACTTTAATATGTTTTCAATTATTCCGTTGAGTACATGATCATCCAAGTCGTTGTTGAGTGTGTAATGATCGGTCTTGTTCTTGTATGTAATTGATAGCTTACTCAGTCCCATCGTCGTCAATATTATCGTTTAGCCATTGCTCAATTTGATAGTCTTCAAAATGTTCATCTACATCATCTATAAAGATTTTAGCTTGAGGAATATTTTCAGCAACTTCTACTATACGCTCC